>Ga0335077_10005150_pt1 | contig 15995 bp, 13 predicted proteins | sample Lox_Sample_31_FD_207151 | JGI IMG/M metagenome (GOLD analysis project Ga0335077, IMG submission 207151) | Soil microbial communities from Loxahatchee National Wildlife Refuge, Florida, United States - Lox_Sample_3.1 | ecosystem: Environmental > Terrestrial > Soil > Wetlands | place: USA...
GGCCCCCGACGGGCTGGCCCTCGCTCTCATCCTGCTGGGGCTGGAGGCCTACCTCGCCTGGACCTACCGCGACGTCTACCGCCCCCTCTTCCAGGGGCAGGGCCGCCGGCGCCTCGAGCTCGAGGCAGCTCGCTCCGTGGCTCCTCAGGGAAAGGTCGAGCTCTGCTCGACGCGGGTGCGAAACTCGACCGGAATCTGAGCGCCTTGGGGCCCGGAGAATGTCACCCGGATGATTCGCGAAAAGCTCGCGGCGTGATCCACCAGTGTTCCGGTCTCGACGAGAACCTCGTCGTGGTACTCGACCGAGGTGTCGATCACGTCCGTCTGAGAGGGGTCCACCCCGCTCCGCGCCAGGAACTCTCTGGCCACCTCGAGGGCGCTCAGGGCGGCCTGCGGGCTCACCTCGTACTGGGCCGTGACCCGGGCGCAACGCACAGCTCCACACGACTCGAGTCGGTCGACGCTCATCGTCTTCCGCTCGATGAAAGGATCCGGATCGCTTGCGGTCCAGGTCGAGCCCGGTGCCGTCGGACGGTCCACCACGTCGCGAACCATCATCTCGAACAGCGCCACCGCGATCTGCCTGACCTGGTCGCGCCGGATCGCCGCTCCGGACCGGTCACCGAGCTCGTCCCGGATCCTGGTGAGCAGCTCCGCGGCCCACTCCGTACCCCGGACCTCGAGCACGCGGGGCTCCGGACTCACCAGGAGATCCACCGAGACGGCCTCCCGCGGTGCTCGTTCCGAATCGAGCAACACGGCGTCGTTGATCCGCAGCGAGAGCCTCTGGAGCTGATGGGTGACCAGCGTGTTGGCCCCCTGGCGAACGAACGCCACATTCCAGACGAATTCTTGATCCTGGCGCTGGCGGACCGGGGTTCCAATCACCGTGGTCTCGCTCACGATCCTCACGGTGCGCACGTAGCGGGTCCCGTTCGGGGGCGCATAGATGAACCTCGGGGCGACGGCGGGCGTCGTTGCGCATCCCGTCGCCAGCACCACGGCACCGAGGCACAAACGCGCCGTGTCCATGCGTCTCGAGGTCGAGCCGGTCATCCCACGGCCCGCCCGCCGCCTCGGTCGGGCCCGGTCCCGCTGGAGGCAGCCAGGAGGGGTCGGGGCTCGAACAGGGCCTGGATCCGCTGCAGCCGTCGGACGCCCTCGGGGGAGAGCGCGTCCTCCGCACTCAGCATGCGTTGCACGATGCCCAGCCCGTGGCGCCGCTTCTCCGGGTCGGGAGGCAGCAGGGACGGGAGGGTCTCCAGCGCGCGCTCCTCGTCGAGCCGGACCAGGAAGAACTGCTCCTTCAGGAGCTGCTTCAGCTCGGTCAGCGAGCGGCGATCCTCCGCCGGCGCCTCGGCCCGGAGCGATGTCAACATCGCGAAGCCGCGCTCGTCGATCCTTCCCTCCGGGAGGCGGATGTACACCAGGGCCCGCGCCATCGCCTCGAGAAAGCCTCCGCGCTCGTAACGCGTCCCGAGCTCCGATCGGCTCCGCTCCTGGGCAATCTCGCGGGAGAGGTCGCGCTCCGCGTGCCGGCGCTCGCTCGTTCCGGGGCTGAAGCCGGCCAGCGCCTGGACCGCGGGGAGCCCGTAGACGCCGAGGAAGGTCGCTTCCTGGAGCTTGCCCCGCATGGCTCCCCAGCCATCGAGCGCGGAAGCGAGCCACGAGGACGCGGTGCGCTCCATGGAGAGGAGGGGATTGTCCGCCGAGACCTTCTGCCGCCGGGTGCGGACCGATTCCGCCAGCGCCTTCACCGGCCAGAGGAGAGGGTTCCGGTCAGAGAGGAGCGAGAACCGCAGCCGGTTGGGATGGAGCAGCTGGACCACCCTGGCCACCGGTTCCGGAAAGAGCCTGCGCACCACGGGCGAGGCGAAGGTCCGGTAGAGGCTCTTGTTGACCTCGGAGACCCTGGCCACGGTGGCGAAGCGGCGCTCGTCCTCAGGAGGGTTGACACCCAGCTTCCGAATGTCCTCCAGCGTGCGGACCTCTAGCCGGAGGAGGTACTTCCCGTTCTGGACACCCGGATCCCTTCCGGACGGTTCCTCGGTGATCACCGCCTCGTACAGCCCCGGCGGCATGAGGTCGATCATCTCCATGCATTGGGCGAACTCGGTGTGCTCCTTGTTGGCAACCTTCCCGGAGACGAAGATGCCGAGGTGTCCGATCGAGTTATGCATCGTGTAGACGATGGTCTGACCGGCGGCGACGATCTCGCGCTCGTGGTCGTAGAGATCGGTGATCCAGCCAAGGGCCTGCTGCGGCGGAGTGATGTCATCGCCCCACGAGCAGAAGACGATGATCGGTGAGGTGACGTTCCGCAGGTCGATCCTCGTCCCATCCGACGCCCGGAGCTGGCCGGTCGACAGCTTGTTGCCGATGAAGAGCTCGTCGGCGATCCACTGCATCTCCTCGGCGTTCATCAGGACCGGGGTGCCCCACCAGGTCTCGAACTCGAGGTACCGCGGCGCCTCCTCGTCGATCTTCGAATAGAGGTTGTAGAGCTTGTTCCAGTAGGTGTTCCCCGGGTTCATCGATTCGAAGTTGGCGATCAGGTTTGCGCCGTCGAAGCGGCCCGCTCCCATGTCGCCGGCCAGCGCGGTGAGCCAGGTGCCCCCGAGCAGGCCCCCGAGGTAGCGCAGCGGATTCCTGCCGCGCACCCCTGCCCAGTACGACAGCGGCGAGCCGACGAGCATGATGGGCCCGGTGAGCTCGGGTCGGAGCGCGGCCGTCATCATCATCTGCCAGCCGGCCTGGCAGTTGGCGACCACCACTGGCTTGCCTTCGGCCTCGGGGTGACGGGCGATGATCTCCTCCAGAAAGCGCGCCTCGGTCCGGCAGACGTCCTCCACGGTCTGGCCGGGCACCGGCTCGCGAAGGAACCCGATGAAGTAGCAGGGGTGACCGGCGGCGAACGCCGCGCCGATCTCGCTGTCGTGCTTCATCCCTCCGATGCCCGGGCCATGGCCGGCCCGCGGGTCCACGACGACGAAGGGCGGCCGGGCGGGATCGATCCGGGTTCCGGGCGGCGGGATGATCCGGACGAGCTGGTAGTTGGTCGGCCGGGGAAGGTTCTTGCCGTCGAGAATGTGCTCGAACTCGAACTCGAGCACGTGCGGCGCAACCTTGGTGCTCGCCTCGATCGAGCGATTGCCGCGCTGACGGAGGGTGTCGAGCAGCAGCACGAAGCGCTGAGCGGCATCCACCAGGTACTCCTGAACTGGATTTCGGATGGCATTCGTCATGGTGTCGAGGGTTGGTCGCTCAAGGGCCGCCATCCGTTGCATGCGGACGCTCCCGCGCTCGGCGGGTAACGGCTCTGCCCGCGCGAGCGACTCACCTTCCGGAATCCTCGCCTATGGCCCAAAACCAACCACTCGATTCTTCCGCGTCCTGGGTGAAGCGGGCAGAGCTGCTCCTCGAGCTCCTTCGCCTCGATACGACCTACGCCGACCTCTATCTCGGGCGGGCACGGGAGCTCGCCGCAGCCGAGCTTTCCCCGGCGGACTACCGGGCCCTAAAGCTGGCGGACGAGGGAGTTCACTCCCTACCCGGGCGAATCCAGCAGGCGATCGACGATGGCAGGTGGAGCGAGGTTCGCGCGCTTGCCGAGGAGCTGGAAGCAAAGAAGCGGTTGCTGGAGGACCGCGGTTCCCTGCGGAGCCTGGGCGAGAAGCTCCACGAGACCGAAGAGATCCACGTCGACCCGTTCTCGCCGGGGTTCCACTGGTTCCAGCGGCGTGAGCAGCGGGAGCTCGGACCACTGCGGGACGCCACCGTCGCGAAGTTCGCTCAGGCGGCGCGCCTCGACCCGGACTGGCGGCGGCTCTACCAGGAGCGGGAAGAGGCGCTCAGGTCGGTGCGGCTCGGCGAGATCTCGGCGCCCAGGACGAGCCTGGACCTGGAGCAGCAGGCGAGGGACGCGCTCGCCGCGGGGAGCTTCGCCGCCCTGCAGAGGATCGCCGCGCGAATCGAGTCCACCGGAGCCGGCCCGAGCGCCGCGAGCTCCGACCCGAGCGCCGCAAGCTCCGACCCGACGGTCCGCGAGCTCGACCCCACGCCGCTCACCGTCACCTTCGACACCGAGACGCTGCGGAAGGCGCGGGCGCTCGGGCTCGAAGCGGAGCATCTGGAGAACGTCCGCGAGCGATTCCGGTTTCTCCTTCCCTACCTCTGGCGGCCGGTGTTCTTCGAGAGCGACTCGGGCCCAGAGGCGCGCGTCAAGGCGATGCTCCCCGGGGACACGCCTTCCGCGCTGCGCGACCGGATCGTGCTGCTGGTCACCCGCCCGATCCTGACCTCGGGCGGCGCGCGCTTCGTCCCTCCGCTGGTGGAGGAGGACGTGCTGGTCGAAACCTTCGAGGAAGGGCCGGCGGGTGCGCCGGTCGGAAGGAACGGCCTCGCCGAGGCGCTCGGTCTCGAGTGCCGCTGGGGTCTCGGTCGCCGAGCGCTGGAGCGGCTCCTCCAGACGCGGGGCCCGAGCATCGTGGAGTCGCTGGGACTCGATCCCTGGAAGTTCCGGCTGGTCTCCGTCCCGCCCGACGTCTTCGGCGTTGTCGGTGAACGCCGCGGTTGGGGAAAGAACGAGATCTGGACGCACCTGGACGGCTACCTGGCGACCCGGGAGCGCAAGCTGCTCGCGCTCGCCGGTGGCGACGCACGGTACGGGGGCGTGCAGGACCTCGTTGGCGTCGGCGTGGGCTACGACAGCGACAGGCTCCTCGCCAGGTTCGCCATCGTCGATCGGCGACGGCTGCGGGCCTGGTGACCGACGAGCCGCCCGACCTGGAACTCTCTTCGAGTGGAGGAAGCAGCACCATGGAGACGCAGCACGAGAAGTACCTTCAGCTGATCAACCGGGCGAAGGCGGTCCGGCCGACCGTGACCGCCGTCGCTCACCCCTGCGACGAGTCCTCGCTGCAGGCGGTGGTCGAGGCCGCACGCCTGGGCCTCATCGAGCCGATCCTCGTCGGCCCCGCATCCCGGCTCCGCGAGGTCGCCGAGCGAGCCAGCCTGGACCTGTCGGCGTTCCGGCAAGTCGATTCGGCGTTCAGCCACGAGTCCGCGGCCAAGGCGGTCGGGCTCGTCCGGAGCGGCCAGGCGGAGGTGCTGATGAAGGGCAGCCTCCACACCGACGAGCTGATGGCGGAGGTCGTCAAGCGCGACACCGGACTTCGCACGGCGCGCCGGACCAGCCATTGCTTCATCATGGACGTCCCCGGTCATGCGGAGCCGCTCATCATCACCGACGCCGCGGTGAACATCGCGCCCACGCTCGCGGAGAAAATGGACATCGTCCAGAACGCGATCGATCTGCTGCGGGACCTCGATGTACCGGAGGTGCGGGTGGCGATCCTCTCCGCCATGGAGACCGTCAATCCCGATGTGCCGTCGACGCTGGAGGCCGCAGCGCTGTGCAAGATGGCGGACCGCGGGCAGATCACCGGAGCGCTGGTGGACGGCCCACTGGCGCTGGACAACGCCATCGATCTGGAGGCGGCGAGGATCAAGCACATCAGCTCGTCGGTGGCGGGGCGAGCGAACGTGCTCGTCGTTCCAGACCTCGAGGCGGGCAACATGCTGGCCAAGAGCCTGACCTTTCTCGCCGGTGCGGACGCTGCGGGGATCGTCGTCGGGGCCAAGGCGCCAATCATCCTGACCAGCAGGGCCGACTCGCGCGTCGCGCGGCTCGCCTCCTGCGCGGTGGCGAGCCTGCTGGCCGAGGCACGGCGGGCCAGTACCCGGCGGGCGGTGAGCTGAGCAATGTCGGATGCCATCCTGGTCCTCAACGCCGGTTCGTCGAGCCTGAAGTTCTCCCTGTTCCTCCTCCGTGGGAAGGAGCTGGAGCTCTGGCTCCATGGCCAGACGGAGCGCCTGTCCACGACGCCGGTCTTCACCGCCAAGGACGCGGAGGGGGAGACCGTCTCCGAGCGACGGTGGAACAACGCAGAGTCCCTCGGGCACGAGGGCGCGATCGCCCACCTCGTGGACTTCCTGCGCGGGAACATGGGCTCCCACCGGCTCGTCGGCATCGGCCACCGGGTCGTGCACGGCGGGCCTGACTTCTCCGAGCCGGTCCGGATCACCCCCGAGGTGTTGCGGAGGCTGGAGGCGTTCGTTCCCCTCGCACCTCTGCATCAGCCACACAACCTCGCCCCGGCGCGACGCGCCCTGGAGGAGATGCCCACCCTTCCGCAGGTGGCTTGCTTCGACACGGCGTTCCACCGCGCACAGCCCGAGCTGGCGCAGGCCTATGCGCTGCCCGAGCGGGTGACCGCCCGCGGCGTGTGCCGTTACGGATTTCACGGTCTCTCCCTGGAATACGTGGCCGGGGTGTTGCCCGGCGTCGACCGGAAGGCTGCGGCGGGACGGGTGGTGGTCGCGCATCTCGGGAACGGGGCCAGCATGTGCGCGATCAGCGGGGGCCGGAGCGTTGCGAGCACCATGGGTTTCAGCGCACTGGATGGGCTTCCGATGGGGACGCGATGCGGGTCCATCGACCCCGGGGTGGTGCTCTACCTCCTCAACGAGCTGCAGATGGACAGCCGGTCCATCGAGAAGCTGCTCTATGAGGAGTCGGGGCTGCTCGGCGTCTCCGGGACCTCCAGCGACATGCGTTCGCTGCTCGCCAGTGATGCGCCTCGCGCTCGGTTCGCGGTGGAGCTGTTCGCGTACCGCGTCGGTCGGGAGCTCGGCTCGCTCGCCGCGGCTCTCGGGGGCCTGGACGCGCTGATATTCACCGGTGGAATCGGCGAGCATGCGAGCCCGATCCGAGAGCGCGTCATCGAGGCCGCGGCCTGGCTCGGCCTCGAGCTCGACCCCGCCGCCAACGCCCGGGGCGATCAGAGAATCACCCGCGCGACCAGCCGGATTCCGGCGTATGTGATTCCCACCGACGAGGAGCTGATGATCGCCAGACACACGCGGAGCCTGATCACTGGCTGAGCAGGCCTTCGGTCTGTGCGGGAACTGCGGCGCCACCTGTAGGAGAGTTCAATCACGGACGCGGCGATTCCGGCTCGCCTCGCGCTCGCTCCAAGTTGGACCTCCGGAGACTCCATCTCGGAGCTGAAGTCGGCCTTTCAGAAGCGTCCGGCGACCATCAGCCCTACCGATGTTCCGGAGACGTTCGGGGTCAGCACTGGACCCTGGGATCCGGGTGAGCCGAGCAGGTGGAGCGCAGGAACCGCGTAACCCACGAGCCCTCCGATCGCCGCCCCCGCGAGGACATCGGTGGCCCAGTGGCGATCCGCGGCGATGCGCAGCACTCCGGTGATGGTCGCGGCGACGGCCGTGACCGGGCAGGCCGCGGCGCTCCACCCGGTGTGCGCGGTATCGAGGTAGCCGTGATGGAAGCACTCCAAGGCCACGGCGGCGAAGGCAGCCGTGGTGTGTCCGCTCGGGAAGGACTGGTACTTGCTGCCTACGGAGCAGTCAGCCAGGGACGGGTTGGCCCGGCACTCCTGGACGAAGGGGCGCTCGCGCGCCACTAGGTGCTGGAGCGAGAGGGTGACCGTGGTCGCGACGAGCAGTGTCTCCGCGTCGAGGACCAGCAGCCGCCAGCCGACGTCCCAGCGCTCGTGCTCGACTCCTGCCACCAGAGCGGCGTTCAGGAACGGCGCCAGGATGAGCCCGTAGAGCAGCACGTCGCTGGTGAGTGCCGCGGCCTGCCGGCCGCCCTCGCTGCCCAGACGGAGCGCAGACCGGATGCCCGTGTCGAAGCCGTTCTGCGCGGTCCACGTCGGTGTCGTCGGGGCGGGGACCGCGAGCTCGAGCGTGAGCAGCCCGGCGCCGAGCGCCCCCGTGGCGACGACGTCCCAGGCACCCACCGGCGGGACCCCATGGGCGGGCCAGGGGGGCTGCGGGGGAGGGTCATCGGTGGCCTGGCCCCGGGCGGATGACGCACCGAGCACGGCCAGGACGACGAGGGCACGGCTCGCGCTGGCTCTTGATCCAGATCGCCTCGGCGGCCTCCACATCGCGCGGGTTCCGTGGGGCAACACGGTGTTCGTGCCCTAGGCAGCCAGCTCGTGTGCGCCCGCGAGGACGAAACAGGCCCGGTCGTAGAGAGTGCGGGCCAGGGAGAGGGTCTCTGGCCTCCCGCCAGTACCGGAGATGGCGCGCACGCAGCCGTCCACGTCACCGTCGTCGCTGAACCGGTGGAGGTGGCGAGCGATCCAGAACCAGGCCGTGACCTCGGTATTGTGGAGCAGCACCAGAGCAGGATTGCGGACCAGGTCCAGGTCGAGCGCCTCGCCCGCCTCCCGGTACGCCCGCCTTCCGGTGAGCTGGATCCAGCCCCGCCCGAAATAGGGCGCGCTGGGCCGGAGACGTCCGTCCTTTTCCTCCAGGAGCCGGAAACCGGAGGAGGAGGCCGCGAGCTGGGAGACCAGCATTGCGGCCCGGACATGGGTCACAGCGCTGGTCCGGGCGAGGATCGAGTTCAGGGTGAGGACTGCGCTGGCGGGCGCCTCCGGGACGATGGCCTTCAGCTGGCCCGGCGTGAGCGAGATGGGCATGACATCGATCTCCTATTCTCTCCCCTCGAGAGTGTCCCGATCGGGGGAAGGTGTTTCCGTGGGGGTGGGGGTTCCTGGGGCACCCCCCCGCGACCTGTTTCGGGCGCGGGTCAGTGAGCAACCGGCTGGCGGAGGTACGTCAGACCTCCATGAAGCACCGGGCATGCCAGACTCCACGCGCGCCGCCTCTCCGTGGAACACGGCGTCGCACCTGAGGACCCCACCAGCTCCCAGACGTCCTGGAGGCACGCCCCAAGCGGTGTCGACACACCGGGGCTGTGTCTGGAGCGTGGTGACGAGCCTGGAGAGCACGGGAGCGGAGTGCAGGTCACGGAGACGGCCCACCCGAACTCGCCGAGGGCCGGACAGTCCCTTTCGGGGGTCAGTGCTGGCTGATGACGTCCAGGAACGTCGTCCGCTTACCGATCGCCAGCACCCAGAGGCACCGCACGAGACACCGGGCGCCGAACTCCCGGTAGATGATTCCGAGGTTCTGCACCACGTCCCGTCCGGTGATGATTCCGCGCATCGCGCGGATCCCACAGAGCAATCCGGAGGCCAACGGGCGCTTGATCCTCCGCTCGCGCCAGAAGGCCGGTCGCTAGCGCGAGGAAGGTCGCTCCTCCAGCCAAGGGGGCGGCGGCGTCGGAGACGGTGCGGGCGCGAAGAGCGGTGGCAAGACCGAGGCATCAGCCGACAGCGGGTCGCGTCGGGCGGCCAGGAGCTCGCGGACGAAGATCTGCGCCACCGCCACCGCCGGCACCGCCACGACCGTGCCCGCCACGCCCAGCAGCTCGGCGAGGAAGAGAACCGCGAGCAGCGTCACCAGTGGATCGATGTGCACCATGCGGCGAAAGACGAAGGGGCCGAGCACGTTCCCCTCCAGCTGGCCGTAGAGGACGGAGTAGGCCAAGACGACCAGCGCCTTGGCTGCTCCACCGGTGGCCAGCGTGACAAGAGTGATGAACGCTCCGGCGAAGATGGGCCCGGCGTAGGGCATGAGGCTGGAAAAGCCGCTCAGCAGCCCGAGGGGTAGGAAGTACTCGGCGCCGAGTAGTGCCAGCACCGCGGTGGTGAGAGTCGCGTTGATCGAGCAGATGAAGAGGATCCCGCCGAGGTAGCCACTGACGGCGGTGTATGACTTGGCCAGCACGTCCTCCCAGCGTGGCCGGTCCACCGCCGGTACCACCGCCAGCAGTCCCCGCACCAGTCCACCGCCGAAGACCAGCATGAAGACGGTCAGGGCGAGCACGGTCACGATGCCGGCGACGGCGCCCAGTGCAGAGGTAACCGCGCCCAGAATCGGATTCACCGTGCTCTGGGCGAGGCCGAAGACGCTGGAGAAGCCGTCCCGGAGCCGTTCCTCGACCTCGAAGCGCTCCTCCCAGAATGCGAACCACGGCGAGTGGCGCAGGGAGTCGAGGATGCGAGGGGGGGCGGCGATGAGCTCCTGGAGCTGAGCGACGGCCGCGGGAACGACGACCAGCATCATGCCGATGGTCACCACGCCCCCGGCCAGCGTGGTGACGGCGATGGCCCAGCCTCGTGTGAGCCCGCACATCTCGATGCGCCGCACCACGTGGTCCAGCGCGATGGCCACCATGATCGCCGCAACGGTCAGAGTGAAGGCCACCCGGGTCTCGAGGACGAACCGCACCACCCCCGCGGTGGCCACCACCGCGAAGCAGACGGTGAAGGCCGTCCTGAGTGTGATCTGCGAGCGCATGGCGTCAACCTTGGTCCAGGGTTCGGCGTGGAGCGAGAGGCCCTCGACGAGGGAAGTCCGGCGGCCCGGCCGGCGAGCGCAGGCCTCAGGCCGCGATGTCGAGCACGATCCTTCCGTCGACCTGCCCGGTCCTCAGATCGGAGAAGACCCGGTTGATGTCCTCCAGCCTGGCGCGGTGGATGTGCGCCCGCACCTTCCCCTCCGCAACGAACGCCAGGGCCTCCGCGAGGTCCTCGCGGGTGCCGACGATCGAGCCCCGGACGGTGATTCGCTTCAGGACCACGTCGAAGATCGAAATGGGGAAATCTCCGGGAGGCAGGCCCACGAGGCTCACCGTTCCCTTGCGCCGCGGCAGCTGGAGGGCCTGCGCGAACGCCGCCCGCGAGACTGCGGTGACCAGGACACCGTGGGCTCCGCCGCCGGTGGCCTTCATCACCTGCTCCACCGCGTCTGGCCGCCGCGCGTCCACCGCCAGCTGGGCGCCCAGGTTCCGCGCCAGGCCGAGCTTCTCCTCGGACACGTCGAGCACCGCCACGTTCAGCCCCATGGCCCGGGCGTACTGGATGGCGATGTGCCCCAACCCCCCAACTCCGGAAATCGCGATCCACTCGCCGGGCCGTGCCTCGGTCTCCTTGATTCCCTTGTAGGTGGTGACGCCCGCACAGAGGATGGGAGCGATCTCTCCGAAGTCGACGCGATCCGGGAGACGTGCGACATAGGCAGCCGATCCGAGCGCGTACTCGGCGAAGCTTCCGTTCACCGAGTAGCCGCTGTTGCGCTGGGCCGCGCAGAGGGTCTCCCAGCCCGTGATGCAGAACTCGCACTCGCCGCAGGCATCGTGCAGCCAGGCGATGCCGACCGGATCGCCTTCCTTCAGGCTCTTCACGCCCCGACCGACGGCTGCAACCAGGCCTGCACCCTCGTGACCCGGCACGAACGGCAGGCTCGGCTTGACCGGCCAGTCGCCGTCCGCGGCGTGGAGGTCCGTATGACAGACCCCCGTCGACTGGATCTTCACCAGGACCTCTCCTGGTCCGGGTATGGGAATGGGAATCTCCTCCATTGCCAGCGGCTCCTGGAACTTCCGGACCACGGCTGCCTTCATCGTTCCGTGCATGGTTCTGTCCCGTGCTGAGTCAGTGTCTGCTCAGTGAGTGTCAGCTCGGGGCAAAAGCGATCCACGTGCCCGGAGGAGCGCGCCCAGGGGCTCGCTCTGGCGACCTTCCGATTCTCCTTCGGGTCACCTACGGACCCTGGAGAGCAGGATGTGGCGAAGCCCGAGGACCCAGGCCAGCGATGCGAGCCAGGCGCCCAGGACGTCGGTGGGGTAGTGCACCCCCAGGTACAGCCGCGAGCCGCTGACCACCGCGGTGAACGCTGCTCCCCCGAGGACCGCGACCCATCGGTAGCGCGTGCGCCAGGCAAGCACCGCCACCGCCACCGCGAGCGCCATCGAACCCATGGCGTGGCCGCTCGGGAAGCTGAAGCTCGTCTCCGGCGCTGGAGACGGCCAGAGGACGGGCCGTTCACGGCCGAAGAGGCGCTTGGTCGCGTCGCTCAGCAGCCACGGCCCGAGCATGGAGAGGCTGAAGAAGGAGAACCGGGCCACCTCGCGGCGGGTGAGCAGCCACATCGCCAGGAGGATCGAGCACGGCACCACCCCGTACCAGGTGCCGACCCGCGAGGCTCCCAGCATCACCCGGTCGGCCAGCGGGGAGGAATGCCCGTGAAGCCAGGTGAGCACCGCAGCGTCCCAGGGAAGTGGCTGGGGGTGAGCCACCTCGCGGGCCAGGATGGCGAAGAGGCAGAACGGGGCCAGCACACCGAAGAACAGCTCGCGGATTCGCCGCCCGTGCCGACCCAGCAGCCGGCTCAGCAGCTCCAGGAAACGGCCACTCCCCGCGGCGGGGGCATCCGAGGCATCCACACTCACTGGACGGCGCACAGTCCTGTACCTACGGTGCACGCCGAGCTCACGACGCTCTTCGCTGGGTAGGCGTCGCCGGAGCCACCCGCGCGCCGTCACCGTCGGGTGGGCGGCCACCCATTGCCCGTCGGGCATCTCCTCGTACAGTCGCTTCACCGCACCCCACGCCACGCGGACGGCGTGCTCCTGGTTTCATTCTGAAGAACCGACGCACCTGGCGAGGGTTTTGTTTCTACCGGGCTTTCCCCGGGGTCAGCGGACAATGAAGGGAAGTGTGAACCGCCCCAGAATCTCGTGGGCCGGTAGGGACGATGCGGCCCCCTCGAGCTCGAGGACCGCCACCATGCCCCGGGACCGATCGTGGGTGATGTCGAGCCTGCGGAACGAGACGCCCGCTTCCCGGAGCGCGGTCTCCAGCGCGTCCTTCGCCTCGCGACGCCTGAGCTCCGGCTTGAAGATCTTGCCCACCGCGGTGAGCGGCATCTCGTTCACGACGTGGACGCGGCGGGGCAGGGCCGCCCGCTCGCCGATCTCGCGGGCCAGGAAGTCGAGGATGTCGGCCTCGCGGACGACCGCGCCAGGTCTCGGCTTGACGTAAGCGACCGGCAGCTCTCCCGCGCGCACGTCCGGGCGGCCGACGGCCACCGCGATCTCCACACCCGGGTAGCGGTGCAGCGGCTCCTCGATCGCCACCGGATCGATGTTGTGACCGCCACGAATGATGAGCTCCTTCTTCCGGCCGGTGAGCCAGAAGTAGCCTTCCGCGTCACTGCGCCCCAAGTCCCCGGTGTTGAGCCACCGCCGCCCGTCGCCGCAGTCGACCCACAGGCCCTCGTTCTGCACGGGGTCGTGGTAGCCGTCGAACACATTGGGTCCGGAGACGACGATGGTGCCGACCTCGCCGACCGCGCGGTCCCGGACGAAGGTTCCGCGCTGGTCGATGAGCACCGTCTTCATCTGCTGCCCGGGCACGCGCAGGCCGATCGAGCCCACCCGGCGCTCGCCGCGAGGCGGATTGATGCTGCTCACGCAGGCAGCCTCGGTGAGGCCGTACCCCTCGAGGATCTCGATCCCCGTGCGCCCCTCGAAGGCCCGGAACACCTCGGTGGGCATCGGTGCGGCCCCGCACAGTCCGTAGCTGAGCGTCGACAGGTCGTGCGAGCCGATGGGAGTCTGGAGCAGCATCGCGTAGAGCGTCGGGACGCCGCTGAAGAGGTTCACCCGGTGGTGCTCCACGACCTCCCAGAACCGGCTCACCAGGCCAGGGCCTCGGTACCCCTCCGACGTCGCCAGGACCACGTGTGCGCCCCGCGAGAACGGTACGAGACCGGTGACCAGGACTGCGTTGACGTGGAACATCGGCAGGCCACAGAGCAGGACCTTGCCGGGGCCGATGCCATCGCCAATCACCTGGGACACGCTCCAGGCGTTCGCCACCTCGTTGCCGTGCGTGCGCATGGCCAGCTTCGGCAGTCCGGTCGTTCCGCCCGTGGCGAACCATGAGGAGGCGTCCGATGGCGAGAAGACCCGCCCGCTCGCGAGCGCGGACGGCTCCTCGCCCCCGATTGCAGCGCCAAAGTGGTGGACGGCGACGTGTCCAGGCAGCGAGTCCGGCCGGGGTGGGGGAGCGCCGCCCCCCGGCATCGTCACCAGCACCACGTGCTTCAGCCAGGTGTGGCGAGCCAGGGCTGGCTGGAGCCGATTCCAGAGATCCGTGCCGGGGTGGGGCGCGAGCGTCACCAGGATCTCCGCGCCCGAGGTCTCGAGCAGCGCCCCCAGGGCGGCGGCTTCGAGCAGCGGGTTCAGCGGGAGGACGATGCCCGCTGCCTCGGCGCCCCAGATCGCGAAGTGCGTCTCGGGCAGGTTGGGCAGCGCGAGTGCGATGACGGTGTCCTTCGTCGCGCCGAGCCGGTGAAAGAGGTTCGCGGTCTGCGTGATGCGGGCGAGGAGCGCGCTGTAGCTCCAGGATTCCGGATCGCGGTGACGGTCCACGGTCGGAAAGAAGCTGAGCGCCGGAGCGTCCGGATCGATCGCCGCACCGCGTCGGAGCGCCTCGTAGGTGCTCGGAGGAAGGGCCGGAGCGCCGCGCCCCTCGATGGCCTCCACGTCGCCCAGGCTGGCGATCCCCGGCGCCTCGGTGGTCGTTCCCGTCCAGGTCGTCTGCATCGCTACCCCCTGTGGCCGCGCCCTCTCTTGGGTCGCAGCCAGCTCTTGAGTAAGACAACAATGTCAAATTGACAAGTCAGTCTGACTCGAGTTACAGACTGCACCGAAACGGATTCACGCGAGGTGGAAAATGCTGAACGTCGCGCTCTGGGTCGTTCAGGGACTGCTGGCCGGGGTGTTCCTGCTCACCGGGACCGCCAAGCTGGTGCTCCCGCGGGAGGTGCTCCAGAAGCGGATGCACTGGGCGGCAGCCTGGCCGCGCTGGCGCATCAAGCTGCTGGGTCTCGCCGAAGTGTCCGGAGCCGTGGGCCTGGTGGTCCCCGCGGCCATGGGCGTGGCTCCCGTCCTCACCCCGATCGCCGCCCTGTGCCTTGCGGTCCTGATGGTGGGCGCCGTCGGCACGCACCGCCGCCTCCGCGAGAGCGCCGTCCCAGCGGTGGTGATCGGCGCGCTCTGCCTGGTCGTCGGCGCAGCCCGCTTGCAGCTGTCCGTACCCAGGTCAGCGCGGCCCGAGCTCTCCCAGGAGGCAAACCGATGACGAAGTCCCAGCGTGTCCCAGTTCTCATCGTCGGCGGAGGTGGCGCGGGGCTGACCGCCTCGATGCTGCTCGGCACCCACGGCATCGAGTCGCTGCTGGTCAGCGCGCTTCCCACGACCTCCATCCTTCCCAAGGCGCACGTGCTCAACCAGCGCGCCATGGAGGTCTTCTCCGACGTCGGCGTGGCCGAGGCGATCTATGCCCGGAGCACGCCGGGCGCGCACATGAGCCATACCGCCTGGTACCTCGACGTCGCCGGGGACCAGGACGCAGGTCGGCTCATCCACAAGATGGAGTCCTGGGATGGCGGCTACACCGACCCGGCCTGGATCGCGGCGAGCCCGTGTCGCCAGGCCAACCTGCCGCAGATCCGGCTGGAGCCCATCCTCCGCGCTCGGGCCGAGCAGCTGAACTCCGGCCGGGTGCGCTTCGGCCACGAGCTCCTCTCGCTCCAGCAGGACGCGAGGGGAGTGACGGCCATGGTGCGCGACCTGGAGGGCGGGACCGACTACGAGGTGCGCGCCGACTACCTGCTCGGCTGCGACGGTGGGCGAACCGTGGGACGGATCGTCGGTGTCCAGCTCGACGGCCAGCGGGACCTCATGCGCTCGGCCAGCGTCCACATGACCGCGGACCTCTCACCGTGGCTACGGGACGACGACGTCCTCATCCGGTGGATCGTGCACACCCGCTACGGCGGCGCCTTCAGCGCGCTCGTGGCGATGGGCCCCGAGCGCTGGGGCCGAGCATCCGAGGAGTGGGTCTTCCACATGACTTACCCCCCGGACCTCGAGCCCCTCTTCGACACCGACGAGAAGGCGATCGGAGTGATGCGAGAGCGTCTCGGCCTGCCGGACCTGGACATCAAGGTGCACGTGATCACCCGCTGGCGCGTCGAGGGGCTGGTGGCGCCCGCCACGCGGGTGGGGCGCGTCTTCCTGCTGGGGGACGCCGCCCACCGCCATCCGCCGACCGGTGGGCTGGGGCTGAACAGCGCGGTCCACGATGCGCACAACCTGTGCTGGAAGCTGGCCCAGGTGCTCCGGGGGACGGCCGGTGACGCCCTCCTCGACACCTATCACCCGGAGCGATTCCCCTCGTTCGCGCGCAACATGCAGC
>Ga0335077_10005151_pt1 | contig 15993 bp, 11 predicted proteins | sample Lox_Sample_31_FD_207151 | JGI IMG/M metagenome (GOLD analysis project Ga0335077, IMG submission 207151) | Soil microbial communities from Loxahatchee National Wildlife Refuge, Florida, United States - Lox_Sample_3.1 | ecosystem: Environmental > Terrestrial > Soil > Wetlands | place: USA...
ACACGCTCAAAGACGGGCGCGACGTTTACGACAACATTCAGTTGATCTACAAATATCCGAAAGGCCAAAAGCTCACCTACTCTTCGGTCAGCACCAATCAGTTCCTGCCGTATTTCAACGGGACCCGCCCCGAGATGGGCGAGATCATCATGGGAACGGACGGAACGATTGAGATCACCGTGGGAGACGACGTCCACCCATGCATTGCGTGGTGGTATCGCGAGCCTCCCAAGGCGACGGAGGTTTCCAAGGCGGAGGACAAGAACAAGCCCTTCGTTGCCGGCGCCACGATGGTGGCTTCGGGCGGCGCCAACGGACCCATTCCGATCATGACCAGCGATCTGGACTTCACCGGGAAAGAGAGCTTTCTCGACCGCGAAGTGAAGTTCGCGCGCCGCTGGCTCACCGCCAAGGGCGTGATGATGCAGGAAGAGCAGAAGAATCCCGTGGATGTGGAATTGGAGAGCTTTTTCCAGAATTGCCGGGACGGGCAGCGTCCGCGTGCCGACATCGAAATCGGGCTGGCTGATTCGGTGGCGGTGATTCTCTCGAACCTGGCGATGGACGAAGGCCGCAAAGTCTACTTCAACGAAATCGACAAGATGGGCCGGGGCGAGACTCCCAAGAAGGCGTAATGCGAATGCTCACTCGGCGTAAACGCTTCTCACGAATCCTGCCACGCTGTTGATGGGCCAATCGGAATACCTGGACTTGAACTCCGCCGTGAGTTGCTTGCCGGCGTCGTCCGCGCTCACGCCCTGACGCTTGAGTTCGAGCGCGCGGGCCTGCAGGTCGGTGATGAACGCCTTCTCTTGGGCCACCATGCCGCCGTCGCCGATCGCGCTATGATCCGGCAGCACGTGCAGCGCACCCAGCTTGGCGACCTGGTCCAGCACCGCAATCCAACTGGCAGGCGTACCGCCCGCGCCGTAGATATTCGGGACCACTTTGTTCTGAACGACGTCGCCCGATATCAGAGTCTTGTCCGGCTCGACAAAGGTCAACTCGTCGCCCTTGGTGTGCGCTCCGCCGAACCAGAGCAGGCGCGCTCTCACCCCGCCGCCGAGATCGAGCGTGCGCTCCTTGTCGAAGGTCTGATCGGGCGGACGCAGCTTGACGCCCGCGAGCAGTTCTTTCTGCTGCGCGTTGCGGCCGGCGAATAACTGGATCATCTCCTCGCCGTGTTGATCCATTTCGTCCTGCTGCACCTTGTCGCGGATCAGGATCGTACCGGCCGGAAAGCCGGGCTCTCCGGCGGCGTGCTCCGGGTGGAAGTGCGTGGTGGTCAGGTACAGCTTGTTTTGGGGAGCGAGCTTTTTCGCCACCTTCGCGATGGTGGCGCCGTTGCGCGGACCGAGGCCGGTATCCACTACCAGCGTCGCGTTGGTTCCGACCACGATGCCGATGTTCGGAAAGCCCATGATCGCCCACACGTGGTCCGACACCTTGACGGTGTCCTCACCGAGGATGGGCTGGTTTTGGGCAAAGGAGGCCCCGGCGGCCAGGATGGTGATCACGAAAGTCGCGAGGATCTTCATGAATCAGTTTTACTACTTTGGCGGCACAGGTGGCTGCCAGGGAAACCTGCCCGCCTTGTTCCGGGACCTCTCCGCGTAAACCGGCGGCGGTGTCCGGATCAGGCGAGCCCTGTGCTACGTTGAGGGTGAATCGACATGCCCGAGGCCGTCCAACCTGCGGTATCCGTGGCCGGGTTGTGTAAACGGTACGGCGCCACGGCGGCAGTCCGCGGGGTCAGCTTCGACGTAGGGGCAGGCGAGATCTTTGGCCTGGTGGGTCCGAACGGCGCCGGCAAGACGACGACTCTCGAATGCCTCCTCGGCTTGCGGGAGCCCGATGGCGGGGTGGTCCGGGTCAACGGGGTGGACCTGCGAAAGAACGCCGCTCGAGCGAAACTGCTGGTCGGTGCGCAGCTTCAGGCGGCGACGTTGCAAGACCAGATCACGGCCCGCCAGGCATTGGATCTGTTCGGCTCGTTCTACCCGCAGTCCTTTTGCGCCGCGGAACTCCTGGCGCGCTTCGATCTGGAAGAGAAAGCCGGCGCGCCGTTCGTTACGCTATCGGGAGGACAGCGGCAACGGCTGTTCCTGGCGCTGGCACTGGTCAACCGGCCGAGCGTGCTGGTGCTCGACGAGCCCACCGCCGGGCTCGATCCGCAGGCCCGCCGCACGTTGCGGGAACTGATTCGCGCCATGCGAGCGGAGGGCCGAACCATCCTTCTCAGCACGCACGATCTCCAGGAAGCCGAGCAGTTATGCGACCGCGTCGCGATTATGGATCACGGGAAGATCGTGGCCCTCGCGCCTCCCGCGGAACTGGCCGGCCGGTCCGGGTCGCCGTCGCGTTTCATCGTGCGAACGACTCTGGCGGCGGGGAGTGCCATCCTGGATGGGCTGCCGGAGGTGATCGAGGCTGTTCACAGCGAGACCACGTGGGTATTCGAGACTCGGGCACCCAGCCGGGTTCTGGCGGAGCTCATCCGGCGGCTGGACGAGGCCGGCGCGGAGCTGCTCGAAGTGGATTTGCGCGGGCCGTCGCTCGAAGACGTGCTGATCGAACTCACGGCACGGCGCGGTTCCGAATCGCCGGGAGCGGCTTCGTGAGGGTGCATCCCAACCTGAGCGGGTGGATGCGCCATCTGCTGCTCACCGTTGCCTTGAACTTTCGCAACCCGCAAGCAATCGTATACGGCTACCTGGTGCCGGTGTTCTTCCTGGTGGCTTTCGGCAGCGTGTTCCGCACCGATTCGCCGCCGCTGCAGGCGCACATGGGCCAGATTCTGACGATCACGATCCTGGGCGGGGCGTGCTTCGGGTTTCCGACCGCGCTGGTGGCCGAGCGGGAACTGGGCGTCTGGCGGCGTTACCGGCTGCTGCCCATCCCGATTGCCTGGCTGGTGGTGAGCACCATGACGGCGCGAGTCGCGATCGTGGCTTCCGCGGTGATGATGCAGATAGCCATTGCCCATGCAGTTTATGGAACCCCCGTCCCGGCTCGCCCGGGCACGGCGGCGCTCGCATTTCTATTCGTGACCGCGGCGTTTCTGGGGCTGGGGCTGCTGGTGGCCGCGCTGGCCGACAATGTGCCGGCGGTGCAGGCGCTGGGCCAGTGCCTGTTTCTGCCGATGATCATGATCGGCGGCGTGGGCGTGCCGCTGGCAGTGCTGCCGGTTTGGGCGCAGGGGCTCGCAGGCTTCATGCCAGGGCGCTATGCGGTGGAGGTGCTGCAGCCTTGCTTCGATGCGATCGAGGGGGTGAGGGATGTGGAATTCCGGCTCGCAGCGCTGGCCGTCATCGGGCTGGCAGCGGGGATCGCAGGCGCCAAACTGTTCCGCTGGGAAGCCGGGCGGAGGATCGACCGGCCCGCGCGCTGGTGGGTGGCTGCGGCCATGGCATCCTGGGGAACGGTGGGCGCGGCCGCGTGGCAAACCGGGCGGCTGCACACCTTGCCCGAGGCCGCGGCGTGGATGAATATCACGGAGGCGCAGATCGAACAGATCGATTTCGGCGGCCTGCCCGGCGACCACGACATCGTCACGCCCCTGGCACCGGCGTCTCTCGATCCGGCGCAGACCGGCGGTCTCGCGAACCGGTTGGACTTGTGGCAGGCCGGAAAACTCGACGACGCCGGCCAGAGCATCCGGAACCTGGTGTCGATTGCGGCGGTGGCCGATCTCTGCGCCGATCCACGGGAGCCCGCGATTGGCCGGCTGGTGTTGCGGGAGATCGAAGGCAGGTTCGAACCTTTCATGGCACGCCAGGCGCTGGCCTGGATCATTCTGAGTCCTGAAGACGGCCGGGTGCTGACGAAGGCTCCGGAGTTGGAACTCTTCCGGCACCCGCCGGAACGTGTGGTTCGCGAACGCAGCGTGATTTACGCGAAAAAGTATCTGGGGCGGCTTTTGGGGAAGATTTCGGACTAAAACCACCTAAACGGTGGGATAATGGGGTCAGCGCCGCTCCAGGAGCCGGAAAGAGGGATGCTCTCTCGTGGTAACCCCGGATGCTGATCTGCGGGCCCCGACTTCGCGGCGATCAATGTGAAGGGTTTCATGCTCAGGACCGCACTGCCGGGGGTGTTGATTCTGCTGGTAGGCGCCATATTGCCGGCGTGGATCTCGGCTGTCTTGACCAGTGGTCCGCAGACCCGCGATATCCACATCGAGGCTTATCGCTACGGATTCAGCCCGGCGCGCATTCAGGCGAATCGCGGCGACCGTCTGCGGCTGACCTTTTCGACCCGTGATACCGGCCAGAGCTTCTTCTGCCAGGATTACGACCTGCATGTCTCGATCACTCCGGGCAACCGGCTGGTCTCGGTGCAGCGGCTTTCGCGCCCGGATGATCCGCCGGCGTTCATGGAGACGGTGGAGGTAGTTGCGGGGCTGCCGGGATGGCGCGGCTGGCTGGTCTCGAAATCGGAATTTCGCAATCATACCTACAACGGCCCGCTGCACGGGACGGAGCGGGGAGAAATCAGCGTCAGTCCCAATTTCCTGTTGTATGGCGGTCTGGGGCTGCTGGCCGCGATGCCGTTGTCCGGCTTGATGCTGGGCGGCCGGGGAATTGCAAAGCGCCCGCGATCGATCGATCTGTTCCGGCATTTTCCATGGCTCAAGCAGGTGGTGAAGGCTCCGTCGTTTCAAATGAACCTGGCGCTTCCGATGCTGGGAGTCTTCTGGTTCGTGATTCTGGCGGGGCTGCTCGGCACCAAGGTCTCGGGCCGCAATGCGGGGCCGATGGTGGTGTGGGTTCTGTGGCTCTCGGCGCTGATCCTCGTGCTGGTGCCGCTCGGGGGGAGGATCTGGTGCGCGGCGTGTCCTCTGCCTCTGCTGGGGGAATGGGTGCAGCGCCGGCGGCTGTCGCGCAATCCGGCCGGGTTGGATCAGCCGCAACGCATTTTCGGAATTCCGCTGGTTTGGCCCGTCTGGCTGAGCAACACCTGGCCTCGCGTGCTCCTGTTTCTGCTGCTGGGGACTTTCAGCACCACGATCGTCGCGCTGCCTCCGGCCACCAGTTGGATGCTGATCGGCCTGGTATTGCTGGCCACGCTGACTTCCTGGTTTCCGGAGCAGCGGATTTTCTGCCGCTATCTTTGTCCGATCAACTGTTACATCAGCCTCTACTCCACCACCGGGCGGGTGATGGTGCGGTCAGTCTCCCCGCAGGCGTGCGGCGCGTGCACCGAGCATTTTTGCCTCACCGGCAGTATCAAGGGATGGGGCTGTCCGTATGGACTCTGCGCGGGCGAGATCAACCGCAACAATGATTGCGGGGCGTGCATGGAGTGCGTGAAGACCTGCGCTTATGATAATGTCGCGGTCTTCTGGCGGAATACCGGATGGGACCAGGAGGTGGCCAGTTACGGCGAGGCGTGGCAGGCAATCGTCATGTTCGCGCTGGCGTGCCTCTACTGTTATGTCAACCTTGGCGTGTCGGACAAAGTTCGCAATTGGATCGACCTCGTGGACAAACAACACTGGGGGAGCTTTGCGGTCTACGCCGCGGCGGTCTGGATTTCGTGTCTGGGAGTTCTGCCGCTGATGTGGTACCTGCTGACGCGAATGGGGCTGGCTGTCAGTAAGGCGCGTATCACGGCACCGGATCAGTTCCGGGCAACCGCCGCGGCGCTCATACCGATCGGCATGGCTTGCTGGGTCGGGTTCGCGCTGGCGACGGTGCTTTCGATGACGACTTTCGTGCTGCAAAGCCTGTCGGACCCGTTTAACTGGGGATGGAACCTTCTCGGCATGGCGGGCAGCCGATGGCACATTTTCTGGTCGCCCGCGATTCCGTGGCTGCAGGTGGCTTGCATCCTGGTGGGCGCCGGTTTCGCGCTCGGGACGCTGTACCACCACTGGCTCGACAGTACGCAGGTGCGGCAGCAGGCGATTCTCGGGTCGCTATCGTCGGGAACTTTTCTATGGGTCGCCGCCGCGGGCATGATCTGCCTGTTTGCCGCGTAAGGAAAGCCACACGGAATGAAGAAGGAGACGGCCAGACCAAGATCACCCGGAAAGAGACGCTCCTCGGTGTTGCCGGGACTCAAGATCCTCGTGGTCATGCTGGGTGTTCCGCTTCTGGTCCTGGTCTACCAGGGTCACAACTCCGGCCTCTCGCCCGGACAGATGTTCCAACACATCTTCAAGGGCGCTCGAAGAACAGATCCGGAGGAAACCCCGGTCAGCGTTCCGCACGGCAGCAAGATCGATTTTCTGACGCCGGTCCCGATCGGATTTCCCTCCACCAATCCACCGCGAATCGGCAGCCTCGAGATCGTGGACCTCGACCGGGACGGTCTGCCCGACATTCTGGTGGCCGACATGTTCGCCAATCGCATCGGGTGGATCCGGCAGTATCCGGCGGGCGTCTACACCGAGACCTGGATCAGCCCGGTGCTGCCCGCGCCGGCCCACGTCAGCGCCGTCGATATCGACAAGGATGGCGACCTGGATGTGCTGGTGGCGTGCATGGGCCAGCTTTTTCCGAGTAATGACAAGATCGGATCGGTGGTGATCCTGGAGAACGACGGCCACCAGAACTTCACACCGCATACGATCATCGACAGGATTGCGCGGGTGACGGATGTTCGCGCCGCCGATTTCAACGGCGATGGCCGCCTGGACCTGGTGGTGGGCCAGTTCGGCTACGATGACGGCGAAACCCGCTGGATGGAGAACCTCGGCAACTGGCAATTCCGTTCCCACATCCTGCAGAGCCTGTCTGGCGTGATTCACACCATTCCGGTGGACATCGATCACGACGGCGACATGGATTTCGTGAGCCTGGTGAGCCAGGAGTGGGAAGAGCTCTACGTTTTCGAGAACGACGGGCACGGAAATTTCAAGTCGCATCTGATTTGGGGGAGCACCAACGAAGACTACGGCAGCAGCGGCATCCGCCTGGTGGACCTGAACCGGGACGGACTGGTGGACATCCTGTACACGAACGGCGATGCCTTCGATTATTTGCCTCCGCGGCCGCGGCCCTGGCACAGCGTCCAGTGGCTCGAGAACAAAGGCAACTTCAAATTCGAGCATCATCCCATCGGGTTGTTGCCGGGGGCGAGCGCGGCGGTCGCGGCCGACCTGGATGGCGATGGCGATCTGGATATCGCGGCGGTGAGTTGTTACAACTTCTGGGAGAAGCCGGACTCGCAAAGCATCGTCTGGTACGAGAACGACGGCAGGATGAACTATACGGAACATGACATCAGCCATGCTCCGACTCACCTCATCAGCCTGGAGGCGGCGGACATGAATGGGGACGGAAAGCCCGACCTGGTTTCGGTGCGCATGGATGTATATGCACCATTCACCAACGAAGGGCGCGTGATGCTGTGGCTCAATCACTGGGGCCGGCCGCCGTCGAACATAGGAAACCGATGAAACCCGAATCTCAGGACGAAGAGCGCAGTTTCAATCGAGCCGGGCTCCTGCAGTTGGCGGGGCTGGCCGCGGTGCTGGCGTTGAGCACGTGGGTGCTGGTGAGTTTCCTCCTGCCGCCGGGCCTGCCGGAGGACTTTCCCAAACTGCCGGATGTGCAGTCGATGGGCCCGCGTCTTCGCGAAATGCTGACCGGTGCGGATAAGGATGCGCGGCGACACCCCGGCTCGGCGGAGTCGGTCGGCAAATTGGGGATGGTGTACCAGGCGAATCAATATCCGGAGCAGGCCGCCGGCGCCTATCGGATTGCCGCACGGCTGGCTCCAGGCGACTACCGGTGGGTGTACTGCCAGTCCACCCTCGCGGAAGAGAGCGGCAACGAAAAGGCGGAGTTTGACCTGTTGCAGCGGACCGTGCGGCTGAAGCACGATTATGCTCCCGCGCTTCTCAAGCTGGCCGATGGATTTTTCAAGCAGGACACGCTGGGCGAGGCGGCGCACGAGTATGAACTGGCGGCCAGGTCGCCGGGTGGAGAAGCGGCCCTGCAAGCCGGCTTTGGACAAGCCCGCATTGCGGCGCGGCGGGAAGATTGGAGCCAGGTGATCGCGTACGCCGGGCCGCTGGTTCGAAGCTATCCCAGTGTGCGGCCGCCCTACCAGTTGCTCGAAAAGGCATACGAAGCACTCGGACAGGCCGATAAAGCCAATGAGGTGCGCGACGCCATCCTCTCCGGCAAGTTCACGGACGTGCCACCGCCGAAGGATGCGATACACGACCAATTGACGGATCTCTCCTACTCGTCCACGCGCCTGCTCAAGGAAGCCGGAGTCGAGAGCCGGTTTGGACATCAGGACCGGGCGATTCAAGTGGCTCACCGCGCCGCGGATGCCGACCCCGGTGACCCCGACATTCACAACTTCATCGCCCGCACTCTGCTGACGTTCTATGGTGAAAAGCCCGAGGCGGTCGATGAGGCCCTGACACAACTCGGTGAGTGCCTGCGGTTGAAACCGGACGACCTTACGCCCTTGTGGGGTTTCGCCAATGACTTCTTCGAGAAGCCCAAGCCGGGCGGATCTGTGGAGCGGCTGCGCGCGCTGCTGCGGCCGCAGGCCGGGCGGGCCGATTCCCATTTCTATCTGGGGCTGGCGGCCGACGCGCAGGGAGAGACGCCGGAGGCGGTGGCGGAATACCGGGCGGCGATCCAGAACGATCCGAAGAACTCCGGAGCGTTCAACAAACTCGGGTTGGTCCTGGATAAAGCGGGGAAGTTCGATGAATCGATCTCGTATCTTCAAAAGTCCGTGCAACTGGACCCGATGAATACGGTCGCCCGTTTCAATCTTGGCGTGGTTCTGATGCAGCGAGGGAATTACGGACAGGGACTGCAACAACTGGGCGAAGTGCTCAAGCTCAAGCCGCACGATCCCGCCACCAATTTCTGCATGGGATTCGCGTACCTCTTCTCGCAGAAAACCGACCTGGCAGCGGCGAAATTCCGGGAAGGGCTGCGATACAAGCCGGATGACCCCGAGGCTCACTACGGCCTGGGATCGGCGCTCTCGATGCAGCATCAGCGGGACGACGCCGTGAAGGAATTGCGGGAAGCCGTGAGGCTGCGCCCGAACTATCCCGAGGCTCGGGAACTGCTTCATCGGCTCGATCACTGAGCCTCTGAGGAACTTCTGGAAGATGCCACGCAGGGTCTATGAAGACGACGCGGCTGTTACCCTACATCTTTCTCGCAATTGGAGCGGTGATGCTCCTGGTGGGCATCTTTCTGATCCGCCGAACGCGGCAGTTCATAGCCACCGCAGCGACAGCCGCGGCTGTCGTGATTGATAACGTCTGGTCCACATCGACAGTTCAGACGGCGCGGATTTGACCAGGCACGTTCCAAGGTACGCTTCCGAACGTCAGCGGGGACGCGGCGGCTTCTTCTCCACCGGCTTTTCAGGTGGTCTCGGGAATCGGCGCGGTCTGCGAGCCCGCGTGTCCTTTTCGTCACATCCTCGCCGATCTGGCCAATCGTTTGCAAATAACTCGCCTGGAGGGAGCGCAAATGTCAAACAGTTTCGGTCTACGCGGGCTCGTGGTTCTGTTTGTGTTGGCGGGCTTCCAAATCGTGGGTCACGCGCAATACGGTCCGGCGGGCGGTCCTTATCAGCCGGATTCGGTGGATTCGTTGGTGGACAGAGTCCACGCGGACCTGAATCGCGGATACGACCAGTGGCACCTGTCCAATGGAGACCGGTCGCGGCTGAATAACGCAGAGAAACGGCTTCGCTCGTTCGCGCGCGACTGGCGTCATGAAAGGTTCGACAAAGGCGACCTGGACGATTCCATCGCGGCGATCCAGCACGTCCTCGACAACAATCACCTCGCCGGCAGGGAACGCGATGATCTCTGGGACGATGTGGAGCAGCTACGGCGAATGCGCCAGGCATATGACCGGCATGAAATCGGACGCTCGTGAAGGCACCGCGGGTTTGAGATTCCCGGCAAACAAAACATAGCTTCCCGCGATCCTGCCAGATGTAGAGGACTGAGTTGATCGCGCGCTCCGGTGATCGTCTCATCGGATGGGATAATGTTGTGATCATCATGAGGGGAGCGCGTGGACAGAGGCAAAGCTGTGTCCCACTGAAGGCGATGATGGCGGGCATACTGCTGGTTTGTCCACGTGCGTTTGCCCTGGACTCGGCGCTGGACGCCAGCCAATACGCACACAGCTCATGGAAAGTCCGCGACGGTTTCGTCAAGGGCGTGATCAGTTCCCTGGCGCAAACGTCCGATGGTTATCTCTGGCTGGGTACGGAATTCGGTCTCGAGCGGTTTGATGGCGTCCGGGCGGCAGCCTGGAATCCGCCGCCCGGCCAGCATCTTCCATCGGCCAGGATTTTCAGCATGCTTGCGGCGCGCGACGGGACGCTCTGGATTGGCACGTCGAACGGCCTGGCAAGCTGGAAGGATGGCCGGTTGACGCAGTATCCGGAACTGGCGGGCCAGGCGATCCGCGCGGCAATCCTCGAAGATCGCGACGGCACCATTTGGGCCGGCGGACTGGCCTCATCATCTGCCGGAAAACTGTGTGCCTTTCGACAGGCTGCGGTTCAGTGCTACGGCGAGGACGGCACTCTGGACGGGGGTGTAACCGCCTTGTATGAAGACCATGAGCGGAATCTCTGGGTAGGAGTGCGGAACGGGTTGTTTCGATGGAAGCCAGGCCCTCCCGCATTCTATCCGGCGACCGCGCCGGCCGCGAACGGCGGTGGCATTCAAGGCATCGCCGAAAGTGGTGACGGCGCGCTTCTGTTCGGGTCGGCCAGCGGAACCAGGCGCGTTACACAGGATCAAACGGAAGCCTATCCGCTCCCCGGCACCAGGCAGCAGGTCACGGCCTTACGGCTGCTCCGCGATGGCGACGGCAGTCTCTGGATCGGGACCTCGGACGCCGGTTTGGCTCATGTCCACAGCGGGAGGACGGATGTATTTGCCCAGGCCGGCGGTCTCTCGGGCGACTTCGTCACCGCTCTCTTCATCGATCGCGAAGGCACGCTGTGGGTGGCGACCGACGGCGGCCTCGACCGCTTTCGGGAATTCGCAGTGCCGACCCTTTCGCTCGGCCAGGGACTGTCGAATGCCAGCATTCTGTCCGTGCTGGCGGCCCGGGATGGCAGTGTCTGGCTGAGCACGCGGCGCGGCTTGAACCGATGGAGCAGCGGGCAGATTTCAGTCTTCGGGCTGCTCCATGGAGCCTATGCGGGCAGCATGTTTCAAGACAGCCGGGGGAGAATCTGGGCCTCCACTCTTCGCGAGTTCGGCTACCTCGAGAACAACCGGTTTGTCCCCGTTAAAGACGTTCCCGGCGGAGCGGTCTATTCCATTTGCGAAGACCGCAATGGGAACTTGTGGATCGCCAACAGGGCCGCCGGGCTGATTCAGCTGTCGAGGAACGGCCAGGTTCAACAGACTCCCTGGACGGCGTTGGGCCATAAGGATCCCGCGATGGCTCTGGCTCCGGATCCCACGGAGCCCGGTCTTTGGATAGGCTTCAATCAAGGTGGAATCGCGAAATTCCGCGATGGCAAGGTGACTGCTTCGTACTCAGCCGCCGACGGTCTCGGCGAGGGCCGTGTGAACGGTCTTAGGTTCGATCCCGACGGAGCGCTCTGGGCGGCCACGGAGGGCGGACTGAGCCGTTTCAAAAACGGCCGCATCGCCACGCTTGCCGGAAGGAACGGCCTTCCCTGCGACTCCGTTCATTGGATGATGGAAGACGACGACCATTCCTTCTGGCTGTACACCACGTGCGGACTGGTCCGCGTCGCGCGCGCGGAATTGGATGCATGGGCTGCCGCCACAGACCACGATCCGCATGCGGCGCGCGCGATCCATGCCACGGTTTTCGACAGTTCCGACGGTGTGCGCAGCCTGGAGGAGAACGGCGGCTACACTCCGCATGTGGCCAAGTCCGCCGACGGCAGGTTGTGGTTCTTGCCATCGGACGGGGCAAGCATCGTCGATCCTCACCACCTTCCTTATAACCATCTGCTCCCCCCGGTGCACATCGCGCTGGTTACCGCGGACCGCAAGACCTACCAGGTTCCCACCGATGAACAACAGCACTTGCGTCTGCCGGCCCTGGTGCGCGATCTGACCATCGACTACACCGCCTTGAGCCTGGTGGCGCCCGAGAAGGTGCACTTCCGCTATAGGCTGGAGGGGCGCGACCTGGACTGGCGCGACGACACCGGCAATCGCCGGCAAGCGGTCTACAACGATCTTCCGCCGCGGAAGTACCGCTTCCGCGTGATCGCATGCAACAACAGCGGCGTGTGGAACGAGTCCGGTGCATCGCTCGATTTCTCCATCGCCCCGGCGCTGTACCAGGCTACCTGGTTCCAGGTGCTTTGCGCGGCCGGCGTTCTGGCATTGCTCGGAGCCCTCTATCGGCTGCGGCAGCAGCAGGTGGCGCGGCAATTCCAGATTCGGATGGAAGTACGCCTCAACGAGCGGACCCGCATCGCGCGGGAGTTGCACGATACCATGCTTCAGAGCTTTCAGGCGGTGTTGATGAAGTTCCACGCGGTCACATACCTGCTGGACGATCATGCTGAGGCGCGGGACGCTCTGGAGGGGGTCATCGTCCAGGCGCGCCAGGCAGTGATCGAGGGCCGCGAGGCGGTGCAGGGTCTGCGCTCCTCAACCCAGGTCACCAACGATCTGGCCCTGGCCATCGGCGCTCTCGGGGAAGCACTCGCAGCGGAACTGGATCATGACGTCCCCGAGTTTCGAGTGCGGGTGGAAGGCACTTCCCGGGATCTGGCCCCGCTGGTGCGCGACGACATTCACAGAATCGCTTGCGAAGCGGTGCGGAATGCCTTCCGCCACGCGCTCGCGCGACACATCGAGGTCGAGATCCGGTATGATCGGCGTCATCTTCGACTGCAGGTTCTGGACAATGGAAGAGGAATTGACGACAAGGTTCTGAGTGCGGGCGGTCGTCCCGGACATTTCGGCCTGGCGGGGATGCGCGAACGCGCCCAATCGGTAGGCGGCAGACTGGCGATCCGGCGCGGACCGGATTCCGGCACGGAGATCGAGTTGACGATCGCCGCCTCGGTGGCTTACGGAAAACTTCCCGTCCAGAGGTCGATGTCTTCGGGAAAAGGATCTTGATGCACGCGAGATGAAGGAGGCGACAGGTAGTTATGGGACAGGGCTACATTCGGGTGCTCAGCGTGGATGACCATGCGCTCCTTCGCGAAGGGATTGCATCCATCATCACGCACCAGACGGACATGCTGCTGGTCTCACAGGCAGCCGGCGGCCGGGAAGCGATTCAACAGTATCGCCAGCACCGGCCGGACGTAACCCTGATGGATCTCCGCATGCCGGATTTGAGCGGAATCGACGCCTTGATTGCGATCCGGGCCGAGTTTCCCGAAGCCCGCGTGATCATGTTGACCACCTTTGAAGGCGATGAGGAAGTAAGCCGCGCGGTGGAGGCGGGAGCCTGGGGGTATCTCCTGAAGAGCCTGCCTCCCAACCGGCTCGTACAGGTAATCCGGGAGGTGCACGCAGGCAGGAATTTCTTTGCGCCAAGTTCGCCTACCCCCTGATCGCTTTGGCGCAGAGGGGCGACGCAGCGCGTGAATTTTCGACGCGATGCCGGCGGCGATCGAAGTGGTGAGTTAAGGAGTGCAGCTGGTTCTTGCGCGGCCGTTCACGCCGCCGCAATCTCTCGAAACTCCCCCGCCGGATTGTTCTTGATAAGAAGGATGGGGCTCGCCATGACGTCGAGCAATACGAGCAGAGCAGGCGATAGCGCCTGGGCGGGCATTCGGCGAAGGATGTCGGCTGGATCCGACAGGGGAGCGTTCGAGAGCCTTGGTTCGGCGTCTTCGAAACGGGCATGGCGGCCGGCCCGGACCACCCCGGCCGGGGTCACTCGCCGCGCGATTCGTGCCGAACTCATGCTTCCAATATGCGCTCGCGGCGCTCAAAGGTCATCACGACATCGAGGCGTTTTGCATTAACCGTTCCGGCCAAGGACCCGGTACCACGCTTGGGGTATTGCCCGAACGTGAAGAGCCCTAACCTGAAGAGCTCGTTTCGGCTTCCGGCTGTGATACACCAAGATGAGAATCGACGCGTCTTCGTACAGCAATCCGACTATGCCAGGACGTTGAACGCATTCATCGATCAAGCAGAGAACGGGCCGCGATCGAGAACCAGTTTCTGAGATCTGTCCGTCTCGACGACGGCACCAAAAGCGCTCCAGGCTTTGATCGACCACGCCAAAGCCAGGCGGGCCTTCTTCGACGCCCGTTGTTTGCAAGACAGTTGGAGCATGGGCATCGGCCCCGGAGCGTGAAGAATTTTGTCGGCATCAACCACCCCTGGATGATCTTCGTTCACTCCGAAGCGCACCCGCCGCTACCCTGACGCGATAACTCGAAAGTGGTAGACGAAGATTACCGGGCGGATGTCGGACCGGCTGGGCTATAGTACCGTTAAGACGAAATGGAGACGGAACAGCAGGCGCGCATTCGGGTACTGAGCGTTGACGATCACCCCCTGCTGCGCGAGGGAATCGCCGCCATCATTCAGGGACAGGCCGATATGATCCTGGTGTCGCAGGCATCGAATGGGTCCGAGGCCATCCGCAAGTACCGCGAGCACCGCCCGGACGTCACCCTCATGGATCTGCGACTCCCCGACCTGAACGGAATCGACGTGGTGATGGCCATCCGGGGCGAATTCCCGGATGCGCGCATCATCATGCTGACGACCTTCGAAGGCGACGTCGAGATCCAGCGGGCTCTGGAAGCCGGAGCGCGCGGTTACCTGCTGAAAAGCACACCGCCTCGCGAACTGGCACAGGCGATCCGGGAGGTACATGCGGGCAAGAAGCGCGTTCCGCCGGATGTCGCCGCCCAGCTTGCCGAGCACTTGGGCTCGGAAAGTTTGAGCGGCCGCGAGATCGAAGTGCTCCGCCAGGTGGCGGAAGGGAATCGGAACCGCGACATCGCGGAACGCCTCTGCATTTCCGAGGAGACCGTCAAGGTCCACGTCAAACATATCATGGACAAGCTCGGGGCCAACGATCGGACGCAGGCCATCGCCATCGCGGTCAAGCGGGGCATCATTCGTCTCTGATCCGCGTCCTACCGTAACGGGTTATGGGAAAAGCCCTCGAAAGCATGTTGACGGCCGAGGCCCGATAGCGCATATTCAATCCATGACTCCAGGGAGAGCATGGCAATGAACCGGCTCACGAACAAGCGCGCCCTGATTACGGGGGGCACCACCGGCATTGGCCTGGAAACGGCGCGGCAGTTTGTTGGCGAGGGCGCGCGGGTGGCCGTAACCGGTACAAATCCCGCGACACTGGCCGAAGCGCGCAAAGCCCTGGGAAACGACGTGCTGGTGCTGGCCTCCGACGCCGGCGATCTCAGCGCCCAGGAGGCTCTGGCGAGAACCGTCGGGGAGGCCTTTGGCCAACTCGATATCCTGTTTCTCAATGCGGGAATCGCCGAACTGCGGCCGATCGGGAAATGGGATGGGCCCGCGATCGACCGCTCGCTGGCGATCAATTTCAAGGGGCCGTTTCTCCTCATACAGGCGCTGCTCCCCTACTTCGCGAAGCCGGCGTCGATCGTGCTGAACACGTCCATCAACGCTCACATCGGCATGCCCGCGACCTCCATCTACGGGGCGTCGAAGGCGGCGTTGCTTTCGCTGGCGAAGACGTTGTCGGGCGAACTGATCGGGCGCGGCATTCGGGTGAATGCCATCAGCCCCGGTCCGATCGCCACGCCCCTTTACGGTAAGCTGGGCCTTTCAGAGGCCGAGGCCAAAGCTACGGGAGAGAAGATTCTGGCGCAGGTTCCCGCCGGACGATTCGGCGACGCGGCCGAAATCGCGAAAGCGGTTGTCTTTCTGGCTTCCGATGAGGCCGCGTTCACCGTGGGCAGCGAACTGATCCTTGACGGTGGCTTGAGCACCCTCTGATTCCGACCTGGAAGGACAGCTCCGGTAGGAAAGACGATCGTTTTTCGTCGTCTGTCTCTATTGCCTCTGAC
>Ga0335077_10005152_pt1 | contig 15992 bp, 13 predicted proteins | sample Lox_Sample_31_FD_207151 | JGI IMG/M metagenome (GOLD analysis project Ga0335077, IMG submission 207151) | Soil microbial communities from Loxahatchee National Wildlife Refuge, Florida, United States - Lox_Sample_3.1 | ecosystem: Environmental > Terrestrial > Soil > Wetlands | place: USA...
CGGGATCGGGAAAGGCTCGGGGGAGACGCGCCAGGTCAGTCGGCTGACCGCGTCGTCGGGCGCCGCGGTTTCTTTCCCGGACGGGGGTTGAAAGAGGCCGTCGCCGATCAGCCGGTTTCGGATCTCCGCGCAACGGCTTCGGATCGATTCAAGATTCGCGGGTTCGTTTGTCTTGAGACCGGACGCTTGTGACGGCGTTTGACGGGGCAACAATCGCTCCTCGTACCTGCTTTAGGCCATGGATTAAGTGATGAATTATATTAACACGCCCCCGACAACTCCATCAAGGGGTTTTTATGGCGGTTTGACAAGACAGGCGCAGCCGGCCCTAGGCGCTGAGGCACGCCGTAGCTTCCATAGAAATACGATGTCAGGTCCCACCGACTGTTATCAAACGCAAGGTCGTTGAACCCTCCGCCGGACGCAAAAAGCACGATCACTGCGACTCGCGCATCAAGCGAAGGGCCGGCTGCGCCTGTCTGTGTTCAGTCCTTGCCGGTTCGGAGGAGGTCCCGCAAGCGGTCGGGATAGTTGGTGAACAGTCCGTCCGCGCCCATCGAAAGGCAACGCTTCATGAGGGAGGGCCGGTTGACGGTGTAGACATAAACCGGGAAGCGGTTTGAATGGGCCCGCGTCAGGATGTTTTTCGACAGGCGATGAGTCGAAATATGGATCGACCGGACGTTTAACGATCCGGCCTCGTCCAAAATGTCCCCCGGCTTCGTCTTCCGGGTCAGGAGACCCAGCGGGATTTCGGGATCGAGCTCGCGTAGGGTTTTTAAGCCCGCGAGGTCGAACGACGAGATCGTGACGCGGTTTCGGGCCCGGTGCCGGGCGATCGTGTCGATCAGCCGTTGTTCGATTTCGGGGTAAAAAGGCGAGCCGCGTTTCAATTCGATCATAAGCCCGACCCGGCCGGCGGCGAAGGCCAGCACCTCGTCCAGCGTCGGCACCCGTTCGGCCCGGCGGCTTCGGTCCCGCCACGAGCCGACGTCCAATTTCCTGATCTCCTCCAGCGAGAGCTCCCGGACCGCCCGGGGGTCCCCCGCCGTGCGTTGCAGCGAAAAATCATGAAGGACGACCAAACGGCCGTCGGCCGTCTGGTGCACGTCCAGCTCGATCCAGTCCGCGCCCTGCTCGACCGCGAGACGGAACGCGGCCATCGTATTTTCGGGCGCACGGCCGGACGCCCCCCGGTGGGCGATAATGAGCGGATGTTTGATCATCTTTTAGGGGCTCGCGTCGCCCCCTCCATCGGCGGGGCCGCTGGAGCCTCCCCCTCTCGCTCGCGTTGCTCGCTGGATCAGGACGTAGACGAAGTTTTCATGATGTATACCATTTGCCATGGAGGCTGTCAAAAGGAATTCCGTGTCTCTTGACAGAAGCCCTAAAATAGGATTATCCTTGGGGCGTTTTCAAGGATCAAAAACGGCCGGGTCAGAGGATCAGACGTCTTTCGCTCCGGGGAAGCAATGGTCTCTCCATCCTTCAAAGTCATTCCAGGCGTTCCATTTCAAAATCAAACACTGTCTTGAGAGGAGGTGAATCGCTCGGTTCGCAGGAACACGTGTCGGTTTTTTCAAGGAGATCGTGCCATTTTTCATGTTCCGGTTCGTGATAACCCAATCACAGAGGAGGCGCTGATGGGGCAGATTCGAAAAGGGTTCGTTGGCTTGGTCGTAATGATGGTGGTATCCATGAGTATCGTAGCGGCATCGATGGCCGAGAAGGGCGGTAGCCCGATCGGAAAGATGTCCAAGGATCAATTGATCAAGCTGGCTGAGAGCGCCGCGCCGCCGGAAATCTCGAAGGATGCGACGATCATGATCCCCGGCCCGGACGGCAAGTTGGTGGAAGCCCGAAAGGGGACGAACGGCTTCACCTGCATCCCGGATATCGACGGCCAGGCGAAGCCGGATCCGTTCTGCGGCGACGCGGCCTCGATGCAGTGGGCGAACGATCTCATGAGCAACGCGCCGAAACCCACGAACACCGTTCCCGGGATCGCCTACATGGCTCAAGGGGGTTGGCATTTTGAAAAGGATGGAAATATTGTGATGAAGAACGAGGCGGGCGCCAAGCTGGTGAAGGAGCCGCCGCACTGGATGGTTTTCTTCCCGTTTGATTCCAAATCGTCCGGACTGGCCAGCCTGCCGAACAAGATGGGCGTCTACATCATGTTCGAGGGAACGCCGTATGCGCATTTGATGATCTATCAGAATCCGAACAAGATGAAATAAGCCCAGGGACGGGAAGAATCGGGAAGGGGGCGATTCGACGCTCCCTTCTCTCAACCTAAAGGAGGATGCCATGCCTACGAAACAGTACAAAAAGCTGGGATGTCTGGATGCGAACCCCACGGGGGGCTGCGCGTTTGAAATTCGGGCCGAAACCGAGGACGAGGTGATGCGGATCATGGGCGATCATGCCAAGGTCATGCACAAGATGACCTCCATCCCGCCGGAGATGATTTCCAAGGTCAAGTCGGCCATCAAGACCGTCCCGGTCAACGTTTAACGGACGATACGCCGTAACCAAAACCCCCGGCGCACTCTGGGTGCGCCGGGGGGTCATTTCCAAGTTGAGTTCCCGCGCATCTTGCAGTACAATCATCCCACCGTATAATCATGAATCCAAAATCGGGGAGAGCCCTGTGAAACCGAAGACACGACTCGAACGCGATACGATGGGGGAGAAGGAAGTTCCGGCGGAGGCCTATTACGGCATCCAGACGCTCCGGGCGGTCGAAAACTTTCCGATCAGCGACCTTCGGTTCCCCCGCTCCTTCATCCGCGCGCTCGGCCTGATCAAATGGGCCGCGGCGCAAGTCAACGAGGATCTCGGTCTGCTGGATAAAAAGAAGTCCAAGGCCATCGTCCTGGCCGCGCGCGAAGTCGCCGACGGGAAATTGGACCGCGAATTCGTCGTCGACATCTTCCAAACCGGCTCCGGCACCTCGACCAACATGAACGCAAACGAGGTGATCGCCAACCGCGCGGCCGAGCTTTTGGGCGAGCCGATCGGCGGAAAGGCCCCCCTGTCCGGCGGGCGGGCGATCCATCCCAACGATCACGTCAACCTCGGCCAGTCCTCAAACGACGCGATCCCGACCGCGATCCATGTCGCGGCGCTGGAATCGATCGAAAAGGATCTCGTCCCGGCCCTGGCCAAATTGCAAAAAGCGCTCGCGGCCAAGGCGAAGGAGTTCGATGCCATCGTCAAGATCGGACGGACGCATCTCGCCGACGCCACGCCGATCCGCCTCGGCCAGGAATTTTCCGGCTACGCGCGGCAGATCGATCTCGGCGTCGAGCGCGTGAAGGCCGCTCGCAAGAACCTCTCGGAGCTGGCGCTGGGCGGCACGGCCGTCGGCACCGGGATCAACACCCATCCGGAATTTGCCAAGCGCGTGATCGCGATCCTGGGCCGGGAGACGGGTTGCGCGTTCCGCGAGGCCGAAAACCATTTCGAGGCCCAGGCCGCGAAGGACGCCGTGGTCGAGACGAGCGGCGCGCTCAAGACGGTCGCGGTGAGCCTGACGAAGATCGCGAACGACGTCCGTTGGCTCGGCTCCGGCCCCCGCTGCGGCATCGCCGAGATCCTCCTTCCGGACACGCAGCCAGGCTCCTCGATCATGCCGGGCAAGGTCAACCCGGTGATCGCCGAGTCGGTTCTGATGGTCGCGGCCCAGGTGATCGGGAACGATCTCGCGATCGCGATCGGCGGCCAGGCCGGAAATTTCGAGCTGAATGTCATGATGCCGGTCATGGCCTACAATCTTCTCCAGTCGGTCAAGCTGCTCGCGCGGTCGGCCGAAAACTTCGCGACGCGCTGCGTCCAGGGCATCCAGGCCGACGAGGCCCGGAACCGGGCGATGATCGAGCAGAGCCTCGCGATGTGCACCGCGCTGGCGCCCGTGATCGGCTACGACGCCGCGGCCCGGATCGCCAAAGAGGCCTACAAGACCGGCCGGACGGTGCGCGAAGTCGCGCGGGCCCGGAAGGTTCTGCCGGACGCTCGGCTGTCCGAGCTGCTCGATCCCTGGAGCATGACCATGCCGACGGCCGAATCCCGCGCCGAGGCGAAAAGGAAAAAGACAAGGTAGCCGGTGGGCCCCGGCCTGAGCGCTAAGGCACGTCGGAGCTTCCTTAGAACAGCGGATTATTATTCGATCAGCCGTGATCAAACGTCAGGTCGTTGAACGGTGGACCATGGACGTGGAAGTACAATCGTCGCGACTCGTGCATCAAGCGATGGCCGGGACCCGCCGACTAACCGACGCTAAGCGCCAATGAAGGCCTCCGACCTATTTGTGAAATGCCTCGAACGGGAGGGCGTGAAGTACATCTTCGGCCTTCCCGGCGAGGAGAACCTCGACCTTCTCCATTCCCTGCAATCCTCCTCGATCAGCTTCATCCCGACGCGTCATGAGCAGGCCGCGGCCTTCATGGCGGACGTCTACGGACGGCTGACGGGCAGGGCCGGCGTCTGCCTCTCCACGCTCGGCCCCGGCGCGACCAACCTCGCGACCGGGATCGCGGACGCCAATCTCGACCACGCGCCGCTCGTCGCGATCACGGCCCAGGCCGGACTGGAGCGATTGCACAAAGAGTCGCACCAGTACGTCGACATCCTTCGCTGTTTTGAGCCGCTCACAAAATGGAACTCGCGCGTCGAGCGGGCTTCGGTGATCCCGGAGATCGTCCGAAAGGCCTTCAAGATCGCACAGGCCGAGAAGCCCGGCGCCTGCCACATCGAACTCCCGGAAGATGTGATGGGCATCGAGATCGGGCAGGAGCCGCTCTCGACCCTGCGGGCCCGCCGTCCGTCCCCCGATCGGCAGGCTTTGAAGACCGCCGCGGAATTGATCGAGAAATCCCGCCAGCCGTTGATTCTGGCCGGCAACGGGGCGGTGCGCGGCAAGGCGTCCAAGGAACTCCTGGCCTTCTCGCGAAAAACCGGGATCCCGGTTACGAATACCTTCATGGGAAAGGGCCTCGTTCCGTGGGACGACGATCTCGCGCTGCTGTCGACCGGCCTTCAATCGCGGGACTACATCTCGTTCGGCTTCGAGCGCGCCGACCTCGTGATCGCCGTGGGATACGACCTGGTCGAGTATGCCCCCCGGCATTGGAATCCGGACGGCAACAAGCCGATCATCCATATCGATTTCACCCCGAGCGAGGTGGACGCCTACTATCAGCCGTCGGTCGAGATCGTGGCGGACGTCCGCGAGACGCTGGAGCTCCTGACGCTTGAAGTCCGCGGACAAAAAGACACGAGCTATCCGAAAACGCTGCGGGCCTCCATCCTCAAGGAGCTGGAGGACCGCGCGTCCGACGAGGGCTTCCCGTTGAAGCCCCAGCGGATCCTTCGGGACGTCCGGGAGACGCTGGGGAAAGAGGACCTCCTGATCAGCGACGTCGGCGCCCACAAGATCTGGATCGCGCGGATCTTCCCGGCCTCGGTGCCGAATACCGTGATCATCTCGAACGGCTTCGCGGCGATGGGGATCGCGGTGCCGGGCGCGATCGCGGCCAAACTGGCGAACCCCGACCGCAACGTTCTGGCGATCTGCGGCGACGGCGGGTTTTTGATGACCTGCTCGGAGCTTGAGACCGCGCGGCGGCTCGGCCTGGCCTTCGTCGTCCTGATTTTCAACGACGACGGATACGGCCTGATCAAATGGAAGCAGCAAAAAAAGTTCGGCCGGGAATTTGCGACGAGCCTCGGGAATCCGGACTTCAAGCGGCTGGCCGAATCCTACGGGGCCAAGGGGTACCGGATCGGAGCGGCGAAGGAACTGGCCCCGACGCTGCGGGAGGCCTTCGCCCAGAAGGTTCCGGCCGTGATCGAGGCGCCGGTCGATTACCGGGAAAACTTCCGTTTCATGGAAGAGATCGGACAGTTCGTGTGTTCATTGTAGGGGCTCGCTGGAAAATTCCACAGGCGTTTCGAGTGAGGGGAACACGACTTTGTGATTAAAGAGGTGAGTAATGATCAAGGAATATCAAATCTTCCTAGCGGGAAGCTGGAAGCCGTGCAAGAAGGCGGTCGAGGTGACGAATCCCTACGACGGAGAAGCGATCGGGAGCGTCCATCAGGCCGAGGAGGCCGAGGCCGAACATGCGATCCGCGCGGCCCAGCAGGCCTTTCCGGAGCTGCGACGGATGCCGTTGTACCGTCGGGCCGAGGCGCTCCGGAAAATCACGGAGGGGATCCGGGAGCGGAGCGAGGAGCTGGCCCGGATGATCTGCCGGGAAGCCGGCAAGCCGATCACGGACGCCCGCGGCGAGGTCGCCCGCGCGATCCTGAATTTCCAGACCGCGGTCGAGGAGACGAAGCGGCTGGGCGGCGAGGTGATCCCGCTGGATCTCGCGGCCGGTTCGGAATCTCGCGTCGGGATCGTCCGGCGCTTCCCGATCGGGCCGGTCCTTGGAATATCGCCCTTCAACTTTCCGTTGAACCTCGTCGGCCACAAAATCGCGCCGGCGATCGCGTCGGGCAATCCCATCGTGCTGAAGCCCGCGCCCAAGACCCCCGTCACGGCCCTGATGCTGGGCGAGATCATCGCGACGGCGGAACTGCCGGCCGGGTCGGTCAGCATTCTTCCCTGCGCCAACGAGCTCGCGCAGAAAATGGCGACGGACGACCGGTTCAAACTGCTCTCGTTCACCGGGAGCGCCAAGGTGGGATGGTATCTGAAGTCCAAGGCGGGGAAAAAAAAGGTGTTGCTGGAATTGGGCGGCAACGCCGGGGTGATCATCCACCGGGACGCGGATCTGGACCTCGCGGCCCGTCGCTGCGCGGCCGGAGGGTTTTCCTACGCGGGCCAGTCCTGCATCTCGGTCCAGCGGATCTTCGTCCACGAGCCGGTGATCAAGCCGTTCATGGACCGCTTCCTGAACCTGGTCCGGGGGCTCAAGACCGGTGATCCGATGGACGAGGGGACGAACGTCGGGCCGATGATCAATTCCGACGCGGCCGAGCGGACGGAACAGTGGGTGGAGGAGGCCGTCCGGCAGGGGGCGAAGGTCCTGATCGGCGGAAAGCGCCGAGGTCGGATGTTTGAGCCGACGGTCCTCACCGACGTGACACCGATGATGAAAGTCTGCAGCGAGGAGGTCTTCGCGCCGCTGGTGGTCGTGATTGCCTATCATGACTTTGACGAGGCCCTGTCTTCGCTCAACAATTCGGCGTACGGTCTTCAGGCCGGTCTCTTTACGAACGATCTAAAGAAAATCTTCCAGGCCTATGAGGAATTGGAGATTGGCGGGCTGATGGTGAACGAGGTCTCGAGCTACCGGATCGATCCGATGCCGTACGGCGGCGTGAAGGATTCCGGCCTCGGACGCGAGGGCGTCCGCTACGCGATCGAAGAGATGACCGAGCCGAAACTGCTCGCGTTGAATCTGCAGTGACACCTTCTTTCAAACTCTTAATCGGGGAATACGACCTCCATCGCCACGCGCCCGCCGGGCGATAATCCCGCCGCAGTCCTCGGCGCGACCAGCCAGGTCCGACGCCACGATGTCTGATAAATGGATTGTAGAAATATTGAAGATAGAAACCCGATGAACCCAAAAAGCAAGAAGCCCGCGCTGAAGGAACCGGTGAAGTCCTTCAAGGAACCCAGAAGGGTCGGGAGAAGGAAACCTCCGAATCCTCCGGCCGCGCCGACCATTCCGGTCACCACGCCGATCTCATTTCCAAATCGCTTCGGAACGATTTGAAAAACCGCTCCGTTGCCCATTCCAAACCCCATCATTCCCAGAAAAAGCATGACCGTTACAACGGGCAATGACGGCAGGAAGCCGACGCCCGTCATCATAAGCCCCATCCAGACATACAGCACGGTGAGGACGCGAACGCCTCCGAAGCGATCCGCCAGATATCCTCCCACCGGCCGGAAAAAACTTCCGGCAAACACGCAGGCCGCCGCAAAAGTTCCGGCCGTCACCTTCGACAGTCCGTACTGATCGTGGAAAAAGATCACCAAAAACGAGGCCAGCCCTACAAAGCCGCCGAAGGTCACACCGTAGAAGAAATTGAACCACCAGGCATCTTGATTCCCGAACGGGAGCAGGTATTCCCAAAGCGGCCTCGATGCGGGTTGCTTCGGACTTTCCTTGGCCATTAAGAAGAAAACTACCAAGGTGATCAGAATCGGGATCGCCGCCAGCCCCAACACGCCGTGCCAGCCGATATGCTCGGCCAGTCGCGGGGCCATCAGCATGGTCAGGACCGTGCCGCTATTTCCGGCGCCGGCGATGCCCATGGCGATGCCCTGATGCTCGGGCGGATACCACCGGCTCGCCATAGGAAGGGCCACGGCGAAACTGGCGCCGGCCGCGCCCAACAGAAGACCCGCGACGATCACCTCGCCCAGCGCATCGGCAAAGAGCCAGCCCCATACCAGAGGAAGCAGCGTCAAGCAAAGCCCGGTCAGCCCCGTTCTCCTCGGCCCGATACGATCGGTCAGGATGCCCATCGGAATCCTCAAAAGGGCGCCGCCCAGGATCGGAACCGCAACGAGCAATCCCTTTTGAGCGGCCGACAATCCCAGGTCCTGGGAAATATAAACTCCCAAGGGTCCCAGAATCACCCAGACCATAAAGCTGACGTCAAAATAGAGAAAGGCCGAGAACAAGGCGCCGGGGTGGCCGCTCTTGATCGTCCGGATGAGTTTCATGTTTTCACCTCCTCGCTTCGGATCGTCCAGGACTGCTCCGCCGGCCGGATAAAAGTTTCCCCATTCGGTCTCCTTGAACCGGAGCGGCCTTTTCGATGGGAACCACAACCAGTTTTCCGTGGCCGATCCGTCCCGTCCGGTTGATCTTGACGAGTTCGTTCACGACGAACGACAGCCGGTCGTCTTCCACCGCAATCCAGAACATCCGCTCGGAAGGAAGCCGGATGTCTTCGGGTTTCCCGAGCCGGCATTGCTGAAACGGCAGACCGTCCTCTTCGCTTTGCCAGAGAACGCGCAACATCGCATAGGTATGAATGCCGGATTCCTGCAAAAACCTCTGAGCGGCCGCGGCCTGATCCGGATGGATGATCGCGATGATCTCCCTCATGTCGTCGTTTCCTTTGAGAGGGTCTCTGTTACGGGTTCGGAGACCTTAAGGTTTGCAAAGGCGGTCAGCGACACCATCTCCCCCTTGCGCGCCTCAACCGCTTTATCCCGGGCCACGTATCGGACCAGCCCCTTCAAGATCTGCGGCAACTGATCGCACGGCACGTCCTCCAATACCTTGACGCCCGCTTGAGGCCGCACCCCGCCGCGGCCGCCGAGAAAGATATCGACCGCATCCACCACCCGGGTTGTTCCGTCGTCTTTGGCGACCTTGGCGCGCTTGCCTAAAAGTCCGATCTCCGAGACCAGATGATTCCCGCAGCCGGCGGGGCAGCCCGACCAGTGAACCCCGACCGGCTTGGCGGTTGCGATCTCCCGTTCCATCTCCCGAGCGATCCCAAGCGCCCTGTTCTTGGTCTCGATCACGGCCATGCCGCAATACTCGATGCCGGTGCAGCTCACCAGTCCTCTCATGATCTCCGAGGGGTTGTACCGGAGTTCTTTCAAAAGCGGCTCTTCCTGGAGCAATTTCCCAAGCACACGGTCCGGAATGTTGGGGAGGATCAGGTTTTGACCGCCCGTCAGGCGGATCTCGCCGGTGCCGTATTCCTCGGAGAGTCGGGCCGCCTCGATCATCTGCCGGGTCGTCATTCTCCCGACGGGCACCGCCAGCCCGATATAGTTCAGCCCCGCCTGTTTTTGGCGATACACGCCGATATGATCCGTTTTCTTCTTCGGATCCCGTTCGTCCTTCCCCGCGCGGGAGAGGGGCCGGCCCAGACGGCTTTCCAGTTCTTTTCGCAAACGTCCGACGCCCCATTCCTCGACCAGGAAAGCCAGGCGGGCCTTTGTCCGGTTCTCACGCGGCCCATGGTCGCGGTAGATCCGGGTGATCTGGCTCATAATTTCAACGGCCTCCTCCGGAGGCGCAAAGACGTCCAAGGGCCCCGCGGCCCGGAACCCCCCGGAGCCGATTTTCCCGCCGACCAGGAGATTGAAGCCCGGGATCGTTTTTCCATCGATCTCCCGGGTCGCCGGAATCAGGGCCAGGTCCTGACTTTCAACCGGAAGACAGTTTTCGCGGCATCCCGTCACGGCGATATTGAATTTGCGCGGGAGGTTGGTGTAGTCCCGATTCCCGACGAGGAGATCGTTGAATTGTCGGACGATCGTCGCCGTGTCGATCGATTCGGTCGGGGAGAGCCCGGTCACGGAGCAGCCCATGATGTTCCGGACGTTGTCCATGCCGGTCTGGAGACTGGTCAGACCGACCGACCTCAGCCATTCAAAGATCCCGGGAACATTCTCGATCCGCATATCCCGGAGCTGAATCTGTTGACGCGTGGTGAGATCGGCCAGCCCTTTGCCGAACCGCTCCGAGATCTCGGCGAAAGCGCGGAACTGCTCGGCCCGGGCGATGCCGTTGGGGATCCGGACGCGGATCATGAACAGCCCCGGCGTGGGAGTCCGGAGAAACAGCCCGTACCATTTGAGCCGTTGAACGTCTCCTTCCGAAATCGTCTCCCAGCCTTCCCGGGCGTACCGGTGCAGGTCGTCGAGAACATCCAAGCCGTCCTTTTCTTTTTTCCATCCCTCGACCTTATTGATCCCTCCGCCGGACGTCCCGGTTTTCCGGGCGGCCGGACCGGCGCCCGCGGAAGATTCCTCCAGCACGTTTTCGAGGATCTGCTCGACCAAGGTCGCGCAGGAACCGCAGCCCGTGGACGCCTTCGTGCATTCCGCGACGCTATCCCGCGTTTTGCAATTTTTCTCGCGGATCGCGCCGACGATCTCGGCCTTTGTGACGGAATGGCAGTTGCAGACCAGGGTCGTATCCGGAAGGGCGGCCGGGTCGCCGGATTTTTCAGACGCGCCGGTTCCGGTCAATAGACGGGAGCGTACGGCCGAGATATCCCGGCTGTTTTGAATCATCTCCCGCACCTCCCGGCTCCCGCCGTCGTCTCCCAGGAAAATCGCCCCCGCCACCCGGTTATTCCGAATCACGAGTTTTTTGTACGTGGCCGCGCCCGCATCCATATAAACCAGTTCCTCGGACTCGCTTTCCCGCCCCGCGAAGTCGCCCATCGAGATCAGTTGGATCCCGGCGACCTTCAGCGTCGTGGACGGGACCGACCCGATATAGACCCGTTTCCCCTCGCCCGCGATCGCGTCGGCGGCCACTTTCGCTTGCTCCAGAATCGGCGCGACGAGACCGTAGGTCTTCCCCCGGTGCTCGATGCACTCTCCGACGGCATAGACGCCCGGCCGGCTGGTCTGCATCGAATCGTCCACTTCGATTCCGCGATTCACGGCCAGACCGGCCGCTTGAGCCAATTTCACATTCGGACGTATGCCGGCCGTGACCAGGACGAGATCGGCCTCGATCCGATCGCCGGTCGTGAGGCGGACGGCCTCGACGTTCCGATCGCCGAGGATCTCCTCGACCGTACAGCCCAAGCGCACCGCGATTCCCATCTTTTCGATTTCGGCCTTCAGAATCGCCCCGGCCTTCTCGTCCAACTGCTGCTCCATTAAATGATTCATCAAGTGGACCACGGTGACCGCCATTCCGCGGTTGGTCAATCCCCGGGCCGCCTCAAGCCCCAAAAGGCCGCCCCCGATCACCACGGCGCGGTAGTGATCGGCCGCCCATCGGATCATCGATTCGGTATCCTCGATATTTCGAAACGTGAAGACCCCTTTTCGGTCCGACCCTTTCATCGCGGGAATAAAGGGGACGCTGCCGACGGCGATCAAAAGCTTGTCATAGCGATGGGATCCGCCGTCCTGCGTGATTACCTCCCGCCGATCCGTATCGATGCCGGTCGCGAAAACCCCGGTCTGCAATTGAACGCCGTGATCCTCATACCACCGGCGGTTGTACAGATAAATTTCGTCGAATGTTTTTGCGCAACCCAGCACCTCCGAGAGCAGGATGCGGTTGTACCCGACCTGGGGCTCGCCGCCGAAAACGGTCAGTCTCGGTTGCGACGGCCGCTTGACGATGTCTTCGATCACGGCCGCTCCGGCCATTCCGTTCCCGATGACGATGAGACGAAACGCTTCGGTCATGACGGCCTCTTCCCGGGTTCATCCGGCGGGTTCATTCCGTAGCGCCTTCGCCACTCTTCGCCCAACTCGGCCGAACGGCTCTGGCCCCGCAATTTTTTAATCCCGAGCGGATCCCGCCGAAAGGCCCGGATCGACCGGACCCATTTGACGCTCTTGAATCCCTGAAGAAACGGAACGACGAGACGCAGCGGGGCCCCGTGCGGTTCCGGAAGGGGCTGCCCGTTGAGGCCGTAGGCCAGGAGGACGCGCGGGTCCCGCGCCTCGGTCCGGGTGAGCGTCTCGAAATAGTGGCCGTCGCGCGAATAGATGGCATAGTGGCCCTGCGACGCGGTTTCCAGTCCCACATGATCCAGAAAATCGGAAAGCCGCACTCCTTCCCATTCGACTTCCTCCGACCAGTTGAAAATCTGACAGATGATCGGGGCGCGCGTCCGGATGCGGGGCAGATCGCCGAGCTCCGTCCAGGACACAAACCGGGGTTGCCCGTCCAGCCCGCAGACGCTGATCCTCAACGATTCCAAACCGACCGGTCCCGGAATGGGATAAAGACAGAGAACCGGAAGCGGTTCGGCCTCAAAATCGATCCGGGCAAACTGATCCGCGAATTTCGGCGGCTTGATGCCTTCCCTGCGCATGGTCGTCCCTCTCTTGGCAAGATGAGCAAGCTCTATGCCAGGATCATCGTTGCAAGAAATATTCGGAGGAAAAGCCAAACATTCAAACGGTTGAGTCCAACATGCCCGCTGGAGAGAAAATTAAAACGGGAGAACCGTCGCGACAATTTTGTTGAACTTCCTACAACTCTGATGAACGGATCGCAATATTGTAGGAACGAGCTCCCGTCGCGTGGATCCCGTAACTGCGCAAAGGCTTCAATCGTTGACAATCGTGGGAGAAGATACTATAAATGTGGATCGTTCGCAGGGGTAAAAGGAGAAAAGGAGAATTAAGAAAACAGCGCTCATCACCGGCTGCTCATCCGGGACGCGCGGGGCTTCATCAAGGCCGGGCGGGAGATGTCCGATCAGGACTACGTCGATTTCATGAGATCGCGGTTCCTGCCGGAATCATGAACTCAAATTGACAGGACGGTTTATGAATAAGAAATATCCGATGATTAAAGGGCTTCATGTTCTCTTTTTATTCTGTCTCATGACATCGGCCGCCGCCTGTTCCACAATCGCGGTCGAGACGCGCTATGAACCGTCCGTTGACTTTTCCCGATTCAAAACCTATAACTGGGCGCTTCCGTCGGAAACGAGCGATAACCTTCAAGAGACGATCGCAGCCGGACGGGTGGGCGACCTCATTGAAGCGGCGGTGGAGAGGGAACTGGCGGCTCGAGGATATGAAAAAGAAAAACGAGCGGGTGAGAAACCGGACTTTTTTGTGGCCTACCGCGCTCATGTTGATGAAAAGGTGGACCCGATGGTGATAACCTACTCTTGCCCGGAAAATATCTGCGGCCAGGAAATCGATCTTGAGCGATATAGAGAAGGCACGCTGGTGTTGGACATTATCAAGGCTGATTCAAATCAAGTGGTCTGGCATGGAACGGCGGTCAGTGTGATCGGTGATCCGTCCGGAAGGAAGCAGGCGATCGAGGCCGCGGTTCGTCAATTACTTAAAAACTTTCCACCCCAATAGTCAAGTCAATGATGCCCGGTTCGGCGCTGGCGGTTTTGCGGCCGCGGTCCGCCGGGCCCGCGGCCGTGTTGTCCGGAAGGTTGGTGCGGTCTTCCGTGCTGGGGCGGTCCGTGACGACGGTATTCATGGCGGGGCGGTTCGGGAAGCGGCGTGACGAAGTCCTTGTCCTCGGCCCAGATCACCGGGATCTTGTGGCCGATCAGTGTTTCGATCTCTTCCAACGAGAAGGCGAACTCCTCGCAGACGAGGCTGATCGCCTGCCCGGTCGCGCCGGCGCGCGCGGTCCGTCCGATCCGGTGGACATAATCCTTCGGGTCCTGCGGAAGATCGTAATTGATTACGTGGCTGACCGCCTCGATATGGAGGCCGCGCGAGGCCACGTCGGTCGCGACCAGGATCGGCAGCGTCTTGGCGCGGAACTGCTCGATCACCTTGAGACGGGTCTTCTGGGGCAGATCGCCCGTGATCGCGCGGGCATGAAAGCCGTGCTGTTTCAGCCTCGCCTCCAGCCGTTCCCCTTCGCGCTTCGTGTTCACGAAGATCAAGAGCCGTTCCCACGGTTCGGTTTTTAAAATCCCCAGCAACAGGGAAAATTTCTGGGCCTGCTCGACGTGGTAGAGCCGCTGCTCGACCAGCTCGGCCGTGATCTGCTCCGGCGAGATCTCGATCTTGACCGGGTTGTTCATGTGCTCGTAAGCCAGCTCCATCACGCGGAAGGACAGCGTGGCCGAGAAGAGCATCGACTGGCGGGCGTGATAGGGCGGCATCTTGCGGAGCATGTAGCGCAGGTCCCGGATGAATCCCATGTCGAACATCCGGTCGGCCTCGTCGATCACCAGCATCTGGAGCTTCCGGAAGTCGTAAACCTTTTGTTTGAGATAATCAATCAGGCGGCCGGGGGTGCCGATCAGAATGTCCGGCCCCTGGGAGAGGGCCGTCCGCTGCTCGTCGTAATCGATGCCGCCGTACACGGCCAGCATCCGGAACGGAAGTTCGGAGCCGAGCGACTGCGCGTCTTTCAAGATCTGGACGACCAGCTCGCGCGTGGGGGCGATCACGAGCGCCCGCGGAGAGGGGAGATGGCTTTTCGGCGGCGGGGGAAGGGAGAGGAGGCGCGAGAAAATCGCGATCAGGAAGGCCGCGGTTTTTCCCGTGCCGGTCTGGGCCTGTCCGGCGACGTCCTGGCCCCCGAGCGTGATCGGAAGGGTGCGCTCCTGGATCTCGGTGCATTGCGTGAAACCGACGCGCCGTACGCCGTCCAGAACGGCCTGGGGAATGGGTAAACTCTCAAAGGGTGTCGCCACTGAGCGTATTTTATCTTTTTGCTATCGATGCGTCAAGGCCCATCGCACCTGGCGGACGATTCCGCGGAGGATGCGCAGCTCCCGTTCGTCCGGCTCGGCCCGGCCGAAGATCCGGCGCAGATCGGCCTGGACATGCGTTCCCTGCGTCCCCTTCACGAAACCGATCGTCGTGAGGAACTCCTTCAGCTCCGCGTAAAAACGCTCGCGTTGATCGGTGTCGACGGTGTCCCGGTCGGCCGCGGTTTTTCGCCCGGCGGCGGTTCCGGCGCATCGCCTTAATTCGTACGCGACGACCATCACGGCCTGGGCCAGGTTGATCGAGCTGTGCGCCGCGGCGGCCGGGATCGTGACGAGCGACTGGCAGAGGGCGATTTCGTCGTTCGCCAGTCCCGACGACTCCGGTCCGAACAGGATCGCGACCGGGTGCCGTTTCGCGCGGGCGAGGATGTCCGGGACGGTTTTCATCAACGGCGCCGGTTTTCCGTAGCCCTTGTGCGTCCGCGCGGTGGTGCCGACCACGTGCCGGACGCGGGCGAGGGCCGAGCGGAGGGACGGGAAGACCTTCGCGCGCTCGAGAACATCATGGGCGCCGTAGGCCAGGGCGTACGAATCGGAGGAGAGATGGCCGGCCGGTTGAACAAGGACGAGCCGCGACGGGCCCATGTTCTTGATCGCGCGCGCGGCCGAGCCGATATTCCCGGGCCGGCTGGGCCGGACGAGGACGATCGAAATATTTTTGAGCGGATCGGTCATGCGGGGATAATATCAAAGTTGTCACCGAATTCCAAATGGTGTTAAAATGACCGCGCTGCAATGAAGAAGGCCGTTGTGAAAATTTTAAAGACCGTCGCCCTCGGGATTCTCCTGATCGTCATCGCCGTCGGCGCCTG
>Ga0335077_10005153_pt1 | contig 15990 bp, 12 predicted proteins | sample Lox_Sample_31_FD_207151 | JGI IMG/M metagenome (GOLD analysis project Ga0335077, IMG submission 207151) | Soil microbial communities from Loxahatchee National Wildlife Refuge, Florida, United States - Lox_Sample_3.1 | ecosystem: Environmental > Terrestrial > Soil > Wetlands | place: USA...
GGCTTTCTCTATTTCTACGAGGTGAGTTTGCGCGGAATGTTCCGAAGGAAGTCCCGAAATGGCCAGCACCGCGTTGCCATTGATCGCGGCGAGAATGTTGTTAAAGTCGTGGGCAATGCCACCAGCGAGCGTCCCCAAAGCTTCAAGTTTCTGCGACCGCAATTGCAAGGCTTCGGCGCGTTTGAGTGCGGTAATATCGGTACTCACTTCCAAGGTCCGGACAGGCTTCCCCGTGGAACCACGGTGCAGAACCCATTGGCTGGCAACCACAATGCGTTTTCCATCACGCGTTCGGTGGACAAGTTCACCTTCCCATGCCCCCTCCTCCTGGAGCGTCTTTTCAATCTCTTCGAACGCTTGAGGGAATTCCGTCTGCAACAACTCATGCGAGACTTTTCCCAGCGCCTGTGTTTTCGTGAACCCGTAAATTCGCTCGGCTCCTCGCGTCCACAAAACGATTCGATTCTCAATATCCCGCACAAGCGCCGGTGCAAGATCCAGCAAGCTCGCCTGCTGCCGTATTTCCTCTTCCACACGCTTGCGTTCCGTAATGTCGCGGGCAATCGTCGAGGCTCCGATCACTCTGCCTGAAGCGTCACGCACGGGTGAGATGGTCACAGCCACATCTATACAGATGCCGTCCTTCCGGATTCGCTGGGATTCGAAGTGATCAATCGTCTCGCCCCTAGCGATCCGATTGAGAATATCTTCTTCCTCTTCCCGCCGCTCGGGCGGGAAGAAGTCAGCCATACGCTTCCCAATGGCTTCCGTCTCCGTATACCCATACAATTTCTCAGCCGCAGGATTCCAGCTGGTAATTATGCCGTTCGACGTCTTGCTGATGATGGCGTCGTCGCTGGACTTTACGATCGCCGCCAACTGTGCACTCGCTTCGATCCGCGAGATGGAGGTCAGACGTCCGAGTGTGCTGGGGATGTGCGCCCGGAATTTGCTCCGGCAGAAATCGATCCAAGGGTGACCCTGATCGACGGTGCGATCTGCCTTAGGCGTCAAGCTAAGCGTGATCGACATATCCGTTACCGGCTTCCTGCATCTCTCGCCTCTTAAGAGAGCCTTCCGTTGTATGCGCCTGAATGCGAGTGCACTTTTCATACCAATCCAGTGGTTGTTGAGGGTTCGAACAATCTTCTTGCAACCCAGTCCGATTCATAAGAAAAGTGCCGCAAAACCCCGCCAACAGAATGGCCATACTGTCGAAGGTCCGACGCGTCCAACCCTCGACAGTCAAGGTAAGCGACGGTTCTTTTTGAGAATTTGAGACGAGCGGGTTGGCCCACCGCCTGCCTCCGTCAGGGCGACATGCTCAACAAAAACTAGGAACCAAGTGGGCATTCAAAGCGAATCAAGCTCTTGCCTTGCCCGCAATCATCAACCTATTCATTTCATTGACGTTTTGTTTGGTGTAATTCAATGTAAATATCCGAAATCGGTTCGTCAGCAATGTCTCAGGAATTCCTAAATCACACTCGCCCCCCAGAGATAGAGACCTCTTTTTTGGAATGGCTCGGACCCAATCGAAAGAGGGCGGGAGCGTGAATCCGTTCGGCAATATAAATGCACTTACAGGTTGTGAATCCTCGGTTTCCTCAGAATAAGCGCTCCCTCTTTCTGAGTTGCGGAATCGGCGAGGATGCCGTCCGATTCAGATTGTGAAAGACGGAGAGGAATCAGGTGCACTCCTCACCGAAATCAAGTCAGGGAGAAAGACATGGAGACCAAAACAAAGAACACCGGATCCATAGTGCTGGCCGCGGCGCTGCTGGCTGGCATCTGCTTGTTAAGCCCGCAGGCAAAGGCCGACGTCGCCGCGGGCGAGGCAACGTTTAAGGCGAAGTGCGCTGGGTGTCATGGAGCGGATGGCAAAGGAAAAGAAGTAATGAAGACACGGGATCTGGCTTCTGCGGATGTTCAGAGCATGAGCGACGCCGATCTGTCGGGCATTATCACCAACGGCAAGGGCAAGATGCCGGCCTACAAATCGCTGACGGCCGAGCAGGTCAAGGACACCGTGGCGTTTATTCGCTCCTTGAAAAAGTAACCGTCTGGAGTAGTTTTCTTCGGTTGCTGGTGCGAGGCAGGAGAATCAAGGATGCCGAGGCTAACAGTTCGCCCGTGGACCTGATTCCGCAGGAACACAATCAGCGAAGCAGTCGCCGGGCTCCAGCGTATCCTTCGTTGGGGCCCGGGCACTGTTCGAATTTAGATGAGAATTTCGACAACCGGAAGTGAGGCGTCCGCGATATGAGCCCAATCTTTTGGGTTCCTCCTAGCCTCGGCTGGACTGATTGAGGACCGCGCGAGCAAGGTGAGGAAAACGTGAGCGATGAACCAAAACGTCCGATACTCGTACTTCTAACCAGCCACTGGATCAGCATGCTGGGAGTTGCTCTTGTGACGACTGCGGGGTTCTCCTGGCTGTTCGTTCTGCCCATTGAGCTTCGAGGGCACACCAGCAATCCGTACATCGGAATTATTGTTTTTATTATTATCCCAGTCATTTTAGTCCTCGGCCTTGTATTAATCGCCTTGGGGATTTTCCTTGCTCGGCGGCGGATTGAACCTGTTGAGAAAGGGCTATTGGAAGGTGCGGACCGGCGGACGTACATTCGGAAACTCGCCATTTTCTTCGCCGTGACCACCGCCATTAACATCATCATTGGGACACAAGGCACATACCGGGCGGTTGAGCACATGGAAACGCCACAGTTCTGCGGGCAGAGCTGTCACGTCATGAAACCGGAATTCATCGCCCATCAGAATTCCCCGCACGCCAATGTTCTATGCGTGGATTGCCACGTATCCCCGGGTGCAGCTGGATGGGTGGAAAGCAAGGTAGCTGGCACCCGACAGTTCATGGATGTAGTGTTCCACCGGGTCCACTACCCAATTGAGTCGGCCTTGCAATCCAACCGCCTGGTGCCCTCCCGCGACACCTGCGAACAGTGCCACTGGCCTGAGAGGTTCGACTCCGTTAAACTGCGCGTGATTTACCACTTCCAAGATGACGCCAACAATACCCAGACGCAGACTGTTTTGATGATGCTCACGGGAGGGGGAACCCTGGGCGGCATTCACGGCAAACATCTGGGCCCCGGAGTGGAAATCCATTACGCAGCCAAGGATTCCCAGCGCCAGACCATTCCCTGGGTGGAGTATCGGAATCGGAGCACGGGTGAGACTCGAACATTTCTCGCCGATGGCTCAACCCCTCAGTCTGTTACGAACCTGCCGCGCTTTCAGATGCAGTGTGTCGATTGCCACAACCGTCCGACTCATACGTTTGAACTTCCGGAGCGCGCCGTGGACCGAGAGATGGGACTCGGGCTCATTTCTCCGACGCTGCCCTTCATCAAGAAGAAGGCGATCGAACTCCTTAAGGCGAACTATTCGAGCGATGAAGAGGCATCGCGCATCATCCCGGAAGCGCTAACTCGTTTTTATCAAGAGAGCGATCCGAATCTCCTATCGCAGCGGTCCCGCGAAATCACCGACGCAGGTGCTGAAATTGCCGCGATCTACAATCGGAACGTGTTTCCAGATTTGAAGGTTACCTGGGGCACGTACCCCAACAATCTTGGGCACACCGATTTTCCGGGATGCTTTCGCTGCCATGATGGTTCGCACTCGACATCCGATCAGAAGCTGACCATCACACAAGACTGCAGCACTTGCCATGAGCCGCTGGCAATTGAAGAAGCAAACCCCGGGGTTTTGAAAACCATGGGACTCGCGGAACGGATAGCGAGCCTGCAAAAAAAATGAGATTAAACGCGGCAAATGGGATTCGTTTGCTCGAACAGATGTCAGTTGATCACCAATTCTGCGCATGGCACAACCTGCTGGCGGTGCAGGAGGAAAACCCCAAAGTACTGACCGATCTTCGATTACAGCAGGCAATCAAAAATGAGGCAACCGCTCGATGCTTCCTGTTAGCAAGCCCGACGGTATAAACGCCCAAACCCACGACTTGCACTCGCTTGTCCTGCTGGTTTCTCTTCTTTTCTTCCTGGTACTCAGTGCCTTCGTCCGAGACGACTGGATCAGTGAAGTCGTTCTGGCCCTCGCCATTTATGCGATCCTGGTTGTTGCCATCCTGAAGATTTACGTTACGCGGATCTTACCGTGGCCGGCGCTTCTGCTGACAGCCTCCTCCTTCCTGGTCACTTTGACATGCGTCTTCCAGCCCACGCATACGCTGCGGACGGCAAATTGGCTGCTATTGTCGGTCTTTTTTGGCTACGCCTCCGTCGCTTTTTTCTCGTTTCTGGAAAGGTCGGGCCCGATCATAAGGGCTAAATTAGATGCATGCCTCGGTCTCTACCTGATTCTTGCCATGTTCTACTACGCCATTTTCAACTTGATGCAAGAGATTCGTCCCGGATCGTTTATCGAGGCGGGCCCAACTCCTATCCTAGCTTCTCGGCATTCCCTTCTTTATTTCAGTCTCGCCTCGTTAACCACACTGGGATACGGCGATGTAGTTGCCGTTTCGCGACCCGCGAGGATGATTGCAGCCCTTGAGGCCGTGACGGGTGTCTTCTACATCGCAATCACCGTGGCTCGTCTGGTCGCCGGATATCAGCAGAAGGATCGCGAGAGACTCTAGAAGCTGCCACTCCGATTCGTTGGGCGACGGCGTGCTCGCGGGTTTGTTTTCCTCTTCCAGACTGCAGATGGCTGGGGAGAATTCGCAGCGAGACACGCATCACTCTTACCGAATGCACGAAATCTCAATCGTGCAGACATCGCCGACATCGCGGAAGCAAAAGCTGGCGCGGAAAACTCTCGGTCCATTCAAACATTCAAGATACGGCTAGGAGAGTTCACGACCATCGTCCGTGAGGATCATGAGTTCGCCCTCGAGCTCGCTCGCCGGGAAACTCTTACCGAGAATGCGAGGTTGCACATCGAACGCGTGCCTATGTTCCTAAGCTGCGTGCTGTGCGGGGACGGTGACTGACCCCGTGCGGGAGGTCTGCCTGATTTGCCCGCAATGTGGGCTAACGCATCTTGGCAGCAAGTGCTCCCTTGCGACTAGCTCGGTCAGGTGCTGGCCCTTACTGCTACCACCTCAGTCCTCACTTCCTGAGTCTCCCAGGCCGCTCGTTGGGCGAAAACATTTCATGACGGAACTCCTAACATGCTCTTCTTATCCTCGATCTCAACTCAGGAACCATAAATCCAGACAAATACCAGATAGCAGGACAGCAGGATCGCCAGGCTGAAATAGATACCCTGAACAGTATTATCGGCGTTACCGCTACACTTGGAATTCGTGTCTGGGTCAAGATAGCGTATCTGGTCGAAAATCTCTTCGCCCGTCAGCTCTTCGATTCTCCATTTCGGTTCGCTATTTCTTGGCATAAAGTATCTCCATTTAGCGCATAGCAACCCGTGGCGCCTATTCAGGTGTCCGGCCCACCGCGTGGATGATCTCGTCGTTCGCCTCGGTATAATCCAGTTGCGACTGCAGAAGCAACGTCCGGGCGGCCAGTTCCTGGGCAGTTCCCATGTCGGCCTGGGAACTGAGAGCCTCTCCGCGCGTTAGTTCCTCGTGCAGAACTCGATTGGATTCGGTCCGCAGGGCCAACAATTCCTGAGATACCGCTCGCATTTGCTGCGTTCTTTCGAGCTTGTTGTATGCGGTCTCCACTGTCACCTGGATCTCATCGTTAAGCCGGGCAAGATTTTCTGTCGCCTGCGCCAGTTGAGCCTCGCGCTCGCGGAGGAGCGCACGCTTGCGGCCCGAATCAAAGAGGTCGTAGCTGAAGTTAATACCGAAACTGCCGAAATTACGGGCCAGAAATGGAACGTTGTCTTGGTAGCTGTAACGAGCAAAGGCGTCCACATCCGGCACATAGATGTCCCTTTTTGCCAGGCGAACGGCGGCATTCGCTTTCTCCACCTCGTCGCGCGCTTCCAGGATCTCGGGATGGGATGCGAGTGCCTCAGCGACACACATTTCACGTGCGCAGGGTGGCTGCACTTCCGAAGTGTCGGCATCGAGATCCAGCGAAGTCCTGAGTGGCAGTCCTATCACATCGTTGAGCTGTAATTTTAGGTCGGAGAGCTGTATTTCCGTAGTCAGCAGCTCCTGCTTGGCCTCAAGGAGTTGCGCCTGGCTTTCGATCAAGTTCTCTTCCAATGCGCTGCCGTATTTCACCTGTTGGACGCGTTCGCTTTGCAGATCCTGCAATGCCTTGATTCTGGCTCCGGTAGCAGAACGGTGGACTTGCGCGATCAAAACCTTGTAATAGAGCTGGTGAACGGTGAGGGCAACGTCGTTCTCCGTTTCCTGCTGTTTCTGTTGTGAGGCCTTCAACTCCGCTTGCGCCATGTCGTTTATCGGCCGGATTTTCAGCATCGTGGTGAGGGGCTGTGTCAGTTGGGTGCCACTGGTCACCAAGTCCTTTCCACCCTGGTTAATGATCGCATTTGCACTAGGAATTGGGCTGCCTGCGACCGTGCCTAGACTACCAGCACCGATTTGTATCAGCTGCGTGTCGGTCAGATGTAAAAAGTGGCTATCATTTCGAATCGTAGGAAAATATGCGCTCTTCGTGGCCTCTTTGGCGTGCTGCTGCTCCTGGACTTTGTATTCGGCGATGTGGATGCTGTGGTTGTGCTGCAGCGCCAACTGCACAGCCTCGTGTAAGGTGATGTGGCGAGCGGAAACGGGATTACTTTGCTGTCCAAAGGCGAGCGCCCCGGAGAGCACCGGAGTGACGAGCAAAAGTTGTAGTTTCCATTTCATGAGTTTGTCGCCTTGACCGGCTGCAGCGTGCTGAGATCGCCGTAGTTCAGTGGCGACTTCCGCAGCAACGCGGTCAGAAGAAGGCCCAGAACGCAAGCCCAAGCCACGAGGAGGAACCCGTCGTTGAGGCTCAATGCGTAAGCTTGAAGACGCAGCCGGGCCCCGATGAGGTCAACAGCACGAGCGCCCGCTGCTGCGGCGCCGGGGGATTTGGCGTAAACACCAGCAGCCATGGCGTGAAGATTCCCGTCTGTAATCCAGTTTCCCCGGGCCACATGCAAACCCAAAAGGTTCGAGTGCAGCTTCTCGCGGTCAGCGATAAAGTGGGCCATGTAGATGGCCCCCGCGGTTCCACCAAATAAGCGAATGGTATGAAACATCGCGGAAAATGTCAGGATCCACTGAGGTTTCGCCAATCCCCCCGTGAAGATTCCCTGCAGGATGATGCATCCCACCAGCCCTATGAGAGAAACCGATTGTCCGACGCCCGTGAGCAGCTCGGTGCGATAGTAGTTCCCCGCCGACCAGGCCGTCGTGTACTCGGAGTTCAGGTAGACGGCGAAGGCCGTGCAGGTCAAGCCGGCAGCCAGCAAGAGACGAGGGTCTGTTTTCTGAACCATCAGGAGCGCAGCGACAAACGTAACCAGCAATAGGGGAACAGCGCTCCAAATCACGGCCGGCCCGATCTGATCGGCTTCAAAGCCGTGGATGGCCAGTGACTCCGGAATCAGGATGATGGTTCCGGTGAGAGTAAATCGAAACCAGAACAGCAGGCTGCCCAGGAGCAGCGTGTTCCATTTCCAAAGATAAGGGAGCGCCACCAGAGCGTTGGGACCGAGCAATCTTCGCACCAGTGCGCATAACAACAAAAACGATCCCCCCAGAAACAACCCGGTGAACACTCCGGAGCGCCACCAATCGAGCCGCTGGCCTTGCTGGAGGGCGACAAACATCAGAGCCAATCCAGCGCTCAGGTAGAGGAACCCAACAAAGCTGGGCACAGGACCTTCACTCTTTCGTGGAGGGGCTTTCGGTATTCCGTAATAAATACAGATCATCATCACCGGCGCGATCAGGGCCGAATTCCAAAACATCCAGTGCCAGGAAAGGTGATCGCGGTACCAGCCGTAGAGCGATGGCGCTATATTGACCGACCCATCTATGGATGTCGCGTAGAACGCCATCGTAAACGGAAGAAAGCGCAGCGGAATGTTGCGAAGTGCAAAAGTAAGGGTGAGCGGATAAAACGTACCTGACGTGAGCCCAGCAACGATCAATGCCGCGACCAGCAGACCGTAGTTGTGTATGAGCGGCAGAAAGGAGCAGGTCACGCTGAATATTCCAGCCGCAAACAGAAGGACGCGCCGCGGTCCGAGTAAACCTCCCAGATACACGCTAAAGGGCCCGATGAACATGAGAGCCCCGTTATAGGCGCTGTCGAGCCATGCACCGTCGTCGAAACCAATGCCGACGTGCCCCTTCAAGTCTGCAAGGCCCAGGGAAAGCATGCGACCAGTAAGCGTCACCAGCCCGGCGCCTATGAGGACCCCCAGAATCCCCAGCAATGGACTGTTTGAGAGCTCCGACGGCACCACTCCCGCAACTGCTCGTGCGAGTTGCGCTGGGGGAGGCAGGGGTGAAACGTTGGTGGTTGTAGCCATCGTTTGCCCCGCTCATCTTTTCGTTCGTACCGTGGCAATCACCGATAGCCCGGGCCGCAGCGCGGTCGCAATGGCAGAATCATCGAACGTAATCTTTACCGGGATTCTTTGGACAACCTTTGTGTAGTTGCCGGTCGCATTGTCAGGCGGCAGAAGTGCGAATTGGGAACCGCTGGCGGGTGCGATGTCGATCACTTTGCCGTGAAAGACCTTTCCGGGGTATTCGTCGATGCGAATCTCTGCCGGATCGCCCACTTTCACATTCGTGAGTTGCGTCTCCCGATAGTTTGCCTGCACCCATTTCGTGTTACTCACAAACGGGATCACCTGCGTCCCCGGAGAAACCAACTGACCCGGCCGCACCTGGCGTTCACCCACGTTGCCATCGCTGGGTGCTGCGATCCTTGTATATCCGAGATTGATTTGCGCTACGGTAAGAGCCGCTTCTTTGACGTGGAGATCCGCCACGAGTTGGACCTCCTGCGACTCCAACACCGTCTTGGTGCGCCTCTCCGCCTCGGCTCCCATTTCATTGCTGTGCAGCATTGCTTTCGCCTGCTCGAGATCCGCCTCGCGGCTCGCCAGTTGCGCAGCAAACCTCTGTTCGTCAGCGACGACCTGCTCCACTTTCTGGGGCGTGCTGGAACTTGTCTGAAGCAACGCCTCTTGGCGTTTACGTTCCTTCTGTGTACGCACAACGTCCGCTCGAACCGCTTCTATCCCGTCCTGTGCAGCCACGATCTGAGCATTTGCTTGATCGATTCCGGCCATTGCGCGCCCTATCCGTGCGTCCTGAAGTTCTCGCTGGCGGCGATTGTTCTCGATGGCCGCTTTTGCTGCTTCCACCGCTGCGGTCGCCTGGGCCACCTGCGCCAGGAAATCGTTATCCTCCAATTCGACGAGGAGATCCCCCTTGTGCACCTGCTGGTAGTCCGTCACCTTCACGTTCTTCACGATTCCGGCGACTTTCGTGCTAAGGGGCGTAAGGTCGCCCCGAACATAAGCGTCGTCCGTCACTTGTTCGATTCGTCCGCCCTCCCAGGCATTCCAGTTGCGCATAACCGTCACGACTAACGCGGCCGCCAACAGCAACACCAATATGGGTGTGGCGTACTTCTGCCACTTGGGCCGGCTCGGTGGCGCCGGACTCTGCCCCGCCGGAGTTTCATGCGGCGGAGGCGGAGCGTTAACGGAAGGCGGTGCAAGAGCTGGTTTTTCTATCGCAGACATAAGGCCTCAAGAGGTTGGGATTGTTCCTCTAATACGCCAGCCAGCCAAACCAACAGGTTTGTTCGCACCTCACCCCGATTTACTTCATTGAGCATTTCGTGCCGCCCGCCCGTGTAAAAATCGTGCGAGATACGGCGCATACCTGTCTTCCTGTAGCGCTCGATTTGCATACGCACACCGCCCAGTTGTTGTCCGACCGGGTCCTCACTGCCGGAGAAAAGATAGATGGGCAGGTCCGGGCGTATTCCAAAAAGTGCTTTCGGATCCGCAAGGCGCGGACCCGCGTCCAGGAAAGAATTCAAGGACGCAGGCTTAAGGGTCGGGAAGCATAGCGGATCATTGATAAATGCATCGACAACGCGAGTGTCCCGGCTCAGCCAGTCGAAAGGGGTGCGGGCTGGCTCAAACTGGGCGTTCAGAAAATGTTCTGGATCGGCGCTCGCGGCCAACGCTGCCGTCAGCCGATTGAGGACACCCGATCCGGAAAGCGCCATGCCGTCAATGTCATAGCTATACTTGTGAATGTATTGCTGCGCGGCGAACGAGCCCATGCTGTGCCCGAGCAGGATGAGGGGCCTTTGGGGATGTTCTTTCCTCGCGATCAGGCTCAGCTCGCGCATGTCCTCAACCAATAAATCAAACCCGCCTGCGCCGAAATCTCCGAATTGCTCGCGCTTTACTGCGGTACGTCCGTGACCGCGGTGGTCATTGGCGTAGACGATATAGCTCGCTTCTTGTAAAACGGCAATGAGCTCGGAGTAGCGTCCCATGTGCTCGCCCATCCCATGGGCAATCTGGACAATGCCCCGAGGTGGCCCACAGCTCTCCCAACGACTGCAAGCGATTTGCAAGCCGTCATTGCTCGTGAAATGGAAGTCGTGTCTGGTGTTGCTCGACGTCTTCAAGAATTCCCCCAACAGTAATTGATCCCGGTTTTAGCCCTGGGCTTCCCCCGCCGCCGGGCAACCAGAGTTCAGTCATTGCTGATGGTGCAACGCCGATGCCAAAGCCTAGAGGGCTCTAAGTTGTTGAGTCCTCAGCGCGAGAGTGGAAGGGAGTTGTGTCGAGAGTCGACACTGTCGAAAGTAAGACACCGCGAGTCGACGCACCGGCAGCCACTCAAAATATGGCGTTGGCTGTAGTTTGCGGATTAATCGTGACACCCCGGCTTTGGCAATGCGTGTGCTCTATTCTCGTTCTAGTGGGAGGTCAACATGAACAGCGATTACGTATTCATATGTGGGGTGATGTGGTGCAGGTACGGAGAACAAGATGCCGGCAGTGAACTCATACGAGCTGTTGAGTGTGAGGATCCTGACGTAAGCGCCCTTGCGCTGGCCATGCTCGAAGAAGGTTGCAAGTCCCTTCCACAGTTCAGCCAAGCGAACTAACCGGCCATTCATCAGGAAACGCAGAGCACGCACGATAGCTGTGGGCTCGGTGATCGATGGGCAGATCCAGGTTATGAACACGCGGAATTACCCCATTGGAGCACCACCTTCTCTCGCAGTTCAAGAGCGGACTGCAAGAGCAGCAACGCGACCTGTTGCACGCGATCCAGAGAGTCGAAAAGGAAATACCGGAATTTGCGGGCCTGGTTCCTCTGGACGAGACCGATCTTTCTTGCTTCACAGCTTTGAAGGAATCCTTGTTTGCGTGCGCCAGCCAGCACCGTGGCCGCCTGCGTTTAATCCAGCGAGCGCTGGAGCGTATCAAGGATGGCAGCTTTGGCATTTGCGCCGAATGCGAAGGCACGATCGGCCTGAAACGATTGCAAGCGGTTCCCTGGGCGAGCCACTGCATTGAGTGTCAGCAGCGTGCGGAGGTCGCCAGATTGGCCAGCAACTCCGCTCAGTTTATGTCCTTACCGGATAGCGCCCAGGCTTCTGGTAGTTAGAAGCCTCCCTAGCTCCAGGCTTGTCCAAGGTTCGCTGGTCTCCAATTCGATATCGCAAAAGCCGACTTCAACCGCGCTCGCCATAGCCTTGCAGTTTTCACAGCGCAAGGCAGTTCTGGCTATTCAGAACTGGAGCTTGAGGGCGAACTGGATGGAGCGGGGGCCACCGATTTGATAGAGGGGGTTGAAACTGCCATTAGCTCCGCCGGAGCCTAGGAAGCTCGCCAACAGGTCTGTCGAGCAGCCGAACCCGAACTGGTCAAATCGCTATGGGAAGGGTTGAACTTTGCATGGTCGAAGGTATCAAGAACTCCGGACGCGAGGCGGGAGGCTAAACTCTTTCACCAGGCAATTTTCAACGCGAATTGAAGCTGGCGGGATGATGTTGAGGTCATCGTAATCAGGCCTGCGGTCGTTATCGTCGCTCCATTTGCACCGAATAAGGTGTTGTTGGCGACGGGCGGGTCAAAATTGGGGTGATTCAGTACATTGAAGAATTCCGCCCGGAACTGAATGTTGAAGGTCTCTGAAACCCGCATAATGTAATTGTTTTTGGATAGTGAAAAATCGAAGTTCGAAAGGCCAGGACCAATTAGACTGTTTCGGCCGGCGTTCCCCATGCGAGTGGCGGGGCTCGGAAAAGTGAAGCATTGCGTCCTGATGTAATTCACCGGATTGCCGGGGTTGACGGCCGACTCGCAGCCTGGCCCCAATATCCGGTCGGGAAAATCAAATGGATACGATGTCTTCAAGCCGAGAGGGTCTCCTCCGATCTTCAGTGTAAATGGCAGGCCGCTGCTGACCTCGTAGATACCCCCAATTTGCCAGCCGCTCACCAACCACCGCACGCCACTCTGGTTGCGTGGGCCAGGAACCAACCAAATTGCGTTGAACACAGCATTATGACGGATGTCGAAGTCTGAGAGTCCGCGGTTCGCGCTGGTATCAAACCAGGGCAAGTTCTGTATGGAATTAAGGAACTGGTCCCCGACGACAGACGCGGAACTTGTGTCGATGCTTTTCGCGAAAGTGTACGAGGCTCCGAACTGGAGGTTCTTCGCCATTTGTCGGACAACGTGGATCTGTAATGCATCGTAAACACTGCTGCCGTCCCATAAAAGCGCCGTGATCTGCCCAGCATCGGGATTCACTCGCGTACCGCTGCCCGCTGGGGTTGGCCAGAAGTATCCAGCCGAAGTGTGCGAGGTTGGCAGAACAATGTTCGCATCCTGAATTTGAAATGGCTGATGCACGCCGTGAGAACCGACATAGGCGATCGTTGCGACAAGATTCTTACCCAGTTGTTGCTGAATATTGAGATTCCAGTTCATAACGTAGTTGCGGCCTGGATGTGAATCAACGTATTGGTATTTCAGCTGATCCGGAGTCAGCAGAGTGAATGCTGTATTCGGAAAGCTTCCTACCGGTAGCCCGGATGAAATCGTACTCCGCCTGAAAAACGGCGCAGCACTGTAAAGGGCGACCCCGAATTCGTACGTGAGCGGCAGTATGTCGTAGATGCCGAAGGCACCTCGAACAACGGTACGTCCGGAATTAAAGGGGGCCCAAGAGAATCCTATTCGCGGCTCGAAATTTCGATATGTTGGGTTATAGAAAAACGGAGAACCCAGATACGGCGTAGTATCAGTAATGCTGCGCAGGTTGGTCAGCCGGCCATTCACTTCCGTTGGCACCGTTGCCATCTCATATCGCAGCCCGAGATTCGCGGTGAAATTGGAGGCTAGACGGGCGTCGTCCTCGAAATAGGCTCCCATTATCGTTTGCCGAAGGTAGTACGGGGCTACTTCTCCACCGGCGAGCGCCGCAGTGAACGAGGCCGGCTGGTCCGTCAGGAAATTTGCGAGCGAATTAAACATAAATGTTCCATTCGGCTGGGAGGTGCCCAGCACATCATCTTGGATGCGCTCTACATTGGCACCGAACTTAAATGAGTGAATTCCTGTGGTCCAGAACTGGTCGTCATAAACTTGGATGGAATTTAAGGTGTACTTGACCTCGCCGCCCGCACCCGGTCCCCCAGTGTAGCTGGTGAGGCCGGTGATCCCAATGGAACCGACAGGGCTACCGGGAACAAAGCCATTGCTTGGATCGCCTGCAAAAGGGACCAACGTCTTGGTTGGCATCATGACGTCTGCGTGCACGCGGCTCAATCCCCCGCGAAAGATGCTCACGAACTCGGGAGTGAAGGTCTTAGTGTATTCCGCAGCCGCAAGTTGCCGCCGAGTTGACGTGCCCGAAACGACGGTCTGGAAGACATCGGGAGCCGTGAGGGTAGCGTCATCGAACATATACGTTCCGTGAAGCAGATCCGTAGCAGAAAACTCGTGATCAGCCCTGACGGTGAAAAAGTTCTGGTTTCCAATCTGTTGGCTAACAGAAGTGAAAGTCCCTGTGTCGCCCTTAATGTTGCTCGTCGGCAAAGGAAATAGTATCAGATAAGGTTCGACCAACGGACTGACCGTCACGGCTCCGACGACGAGCTGGCCGTTGCGCGCCGCCTCTGTCGGCACGACAGCAAGTTGCGTAATGCTCTGATCTTGCCGAAGCCCCTCGTAGTCTCCGAAGAAGAAGGTGCGGTCTTTTCGAATGGGTCCACCCAGGTCCGCTCCAAATTGGTTTCGACGAAATGGCGGGATCGTGGCTGGATCGAAATAATTTCGTGCGTCCAGCGCGCTGTTGCGCAGGAATTCATAGACAGATCCGTGCAGCTCATTTGTACCCTGCCGAGTAACGGCATTGATCACACCACCTGAAGTTCTGCCGTAATCTGCCTGAGCGTTTGCGGTGACCACTGAGAACTCCTGGATCGCATCGACTCCCAAGTCGTTCCCCAACGCACTGCCTGGCCCGCCATTCGAATAATCGTTGATGCTCATGCCATCAAGGCGGTAATTGTTCTGCTGCGGCCGACCTCCGGAAACCGTCATCTGCATTCCTAGGCCGCGATTTCCTCGGGTGAGGAAGTTAATGGGTGCGGTCTGGGTTCGGACTTCTGCAACACCGGGCTCAAGAGTTGCCAACTGAGTCCAGTCGCGGCCATTGAGGGGCAATTCGCGAACCGTTTGCCCATTAGCGAATCCGTTTAGAGTCGCGTTGTTCGTTTCGACTGCCGGTGCCGCGCCCTGCACATTGACGCTTTCGCTGGCGCTACCAACCGCCATCGTAAAATCCACTTCGACCTCCGCGCCGACTGTAAGTGCAAGACCGGCGCGAACCTCGGTTTTGAACCCCTTCGCTGACGCAGTTACGGTGTAAGGGCCGGGTGACAGGTTCGGCGCACTGTAAAAGCCCTGTTCATTTGTAACCAGTTCCCTCAGGAGATTGTTCGCCGTATTCTTGATTGTCACCTGAGCTCTAACGATAACTGCATTTGACTTGTCAGTGACTATCCCGGTAATGCGTGCGCCGGCGACTTGCGCATACAGTCGATTCTTCATTAAGCCCGAGCCCGATAGAATGATAGAGAGAAGGCCAAGGGCCACGCGGAACGACAACCCTGCTTTCATTTCTCGATCACTTTCTTGCTGATTCGGCCAGCAGGCGGCTATTATAGCTGCGAAGTGAGTGTTTTCAACGGTTGGGCGTCACTCCCAAGAATTTAATCAAACTGTCGCAGGCCCGCAAAAATGCCCTTCACGTGCAAGAAGTCGTCCTGGAGGCACCTAGGAAGCACCTGCGGCGTGACTTGGCTGTCACCTTTGGCCGGAACCAGAACCCCGGAATGCAGACTGAATTAAGATATATTCTCCGAATGGGACAACTGCGAATGAGGGCGGGCGTCTTGTTGTCCATCCTGCTGGCAGCCAGCGCTTGCGCCTTCGCGTTAGATCCCTCACTCGATGTCAGCCAGTACGCGCACACCGCGTGGAAAATTCGCGAAGGCTTTGCCAAGGGCACCATCTATTCCATGGCGCAGACGCCCGATGGTTATCTTTGGCTGGGCACGGAATTCGGGTTGCTCCGCTTCGATGGTGTCCAAGCCGTTCCGTGGCAGCCGCCAGACGGCGAGGAACTGCCCGGCGGCAACATCCGAGCGCTGCTGGTTGCACGTGACGGCACTCTTTGGATTGGTACGGGGAAGGGCCTTGCCAGTTACAAGGACGGCAAGCTTACGAAATATCCGGAAGTTGCAGGGTATGCCGTTGGGCCGCTCCTGCAGGACGGGAACGCGACTGTGTGGGTGGCCGTCCAGGAACCCGGTAGGCTTTGTGCTATCCAAACGGGGACCGCGAAGTTCTATGGGGATGGGAGTTTCGGCAGTGCAGTGTTTGCTCTGTACTCGGACCGTACAGGCAATCTCTGGGTGTCGGCTCAAACGGGTCTCTGGCGGTGGGCGCCTGGTCCTCCAAAACACTACTCCTTTCCCAGTGAAGCAGTTGCCGCCCACGCATTACTCGAAGACGACA
>Ga0335077_10005156_pt1 | contig 15985 bp, 13 predicted proteins | sample Lox_Sample_31_FD_207151 | JGI IMG/M metagenome (GOLD analysis project Ga0335077, IMG submission 207151) | Soil microbial communities from Loxahatchee National Wildlife Refuge, Florida, United States - Lox_Sample_3.1 | ecosystem: Environmental > Terrestrial > Soil > Wetlands | place: USA...
GTGTCGCTGTCGCGGCGGAAACGTTGCAGCGTGTCGGCGCCGATGATCTTGACGCCGGCACGCTCGGCCAGGCGCGCCGCCGCGGCGCGCGCCATCGCCGCGCTCGCTTCCGACGGCGCCGGCGCGTGCCGCGTCTTGCCGTGGTCCAGCGCAAAGCCGGCGAGATGCCAGCCCATCGTGCCGTTCTTCAGCGCGGCGACGCGGTTGGGGACGCCGGCATTGATCAGCGACTGCGCGCCGATGATGCTGCGCGTGCGCCCGGCGCAATTGACGATGACCAGCGTGTCGGGCGAAGGCACCACCTCATGGAAGCGATAGGCCAGCTCGGCGCCAGGACAGTCGACCGCGCCGGGAATGCTCATCTTGTGGAACTCGTCCATCGGCCGGCTGTCGAGCACCACCATGTCGGTGCCCTTGTCCATCAGCGCCTTCACCTCCGCCGCGGAGAGCCGCGGCGTCGCGGCGGTGTGCTCGACGAACTCGCCGAACGCCTTGCTCGGCACATGGACGCCGCTGAAGAGCTCGTAGCCGGCGTCTTGCCACGCCTTGACGCCGCCCGCCAGCACCGCGAGGTTGCGATATCCCCAATGCATGAGCTTGCGCGCGGCGCGCAGCGCGAGGCCGTCATCTCCGTCACAGAGCACGAGGCGCGTGGCGCGGCGCGGCACCAGCTGATCGATGCGCAGCTCGAGCCGGCTCAGCGGCAGCGAGGCGGCGAAGAGCAGGTGGCCCTCGGCGAAGACGCCCTCTTCGCGCAGATCGAGGATGGCAAGCTCCTCGCCGTCGCGCAGCATCGCCTTCAGCTCGGCCGGCGTCACCAGCGGCGCGCCGATGTTCGGCGGCGCGCCGAAGACGCGGTAGGCGCCGCCGCTCGCGGTCGCAAAGAAGACGCGCTCGGGCAAGTTCTCGAGGCTCATGCCGTAGAGATGGAGATGCAGCGACGGCGCGTCGCCCGTGACCTCGATGGTGTGGAAATCATCGGGCAGAAAGGCGCAGGCATTGCCGCGGCGGACGGTGAGCTCGCCGGTCTTGCGCAGCCGCCCTTGCCCGGGCTCGAGGCGGTTGTCGACGCGCTCGTAGAGGACGTTGTGCTCGTCGCCGAAGACGCCGGCGATCACGGCCCAGGTGGTGTGATTGTGCGGCGGCTGCGCCTTGCCGGGCGTTCCGGCGGAGGCGTAGAGCGCAAAGCGCTGATCGGGATCCTCGGCAAGGCGATAGACGCGAGGATGGCCTTCGGGCGATAGCGGGAAATGCTGTGGCGGGAAGAGCTCGCGCCGCGCCGCCAGCTCGATCAGCACCGGCTTGATCGCGTCGAGCGCAGTCTGCGTCACGCCATGCTCGGCCTCGATGCGCCGGACGCGTGCCAGAGCCTCATCGATCGCCGCGCGGCGCTCTTCCATCAGCGACATGGCATCCTCCCCTCGATCCGAGGTGGTCATGCTACTGCCGCCAGGGACGACTCTCAATTCGCGCGGCTCTCAAGGCTGCAGTGACCGCCGAGCAGAGGTCCGCACGGTCCTGCCCTGTGTGCCAAGAGCGGGGCTACCGGCACCTCGCTTTGACCAGGCATCAAGCCGCGGCCAAGATGGCGCCCCGATCGCCTGCGCTGACACCCGCCATGACGCCCACAAGGATGTCCCATGCTCGAAGGCTTCACCCGTCGCGAGATCCGCACCAGCGGCGCCAGCATCGTCACCGTCACCGGCGGCAAAGGGCCGCCGCTGCTGCTGATGCACGGCAATCCCTTCACGCATCTTTCCTGGCATGCGGTGGCGCCGGCGCTCGCCCGCGACTTCACCGTCGTCTGCACCGATCTGCGCGGCTATGGCGACAGCTCCAAGCCGCCGGGCGGCGAGCGGCACGAGAACTATTCCTTCCGCGCCATGGCGCAGGATCAGGTCGAGGTCATGGCCGAGCTCGGCTTCAGGCGCTTCGCCGCGGCGGGGCATGACCGCGGCGCCCGCGTGCTGCACCGCATGTGCCTCGACCATCCGGACAAGGTCGAGCGCGCCGCCTTCCTCGACATCCTGCCGCAGCATCATCTGCTCAATAACATCAATCTCGGCTTCGCCGTCTTTTCCTATCACTGGTTCTTCATGGTGCAGCCCTACGATTTTCCGGAGCGGCTGATGGGCGCCGATCCCGAATATTTCATCCGCCGCAAGCTGGCGAAGACGCCGGCGGGGTTGAGCTTCTTCAAGCCCGAAGCGCTCGCCGACTATATCCGCTGCATCAAGAATCCGGCGACGATCCACGCCATGTGCGAGGATTACCGCGCCACCGTCGGGATCGATCTCGAGACGGACACGGCCGATTTTGCCGCCGGGCGCAAGGTCGAGTGCCCGGTGCTGCTGCTCTGGGGCGCGACCGGCGGCGTCGGCCGCCACCACCGGCCGGCCGAGATCTGGCCGCGCTATGCCAGCGACGTCCGCCGCGCCGCGGCGCTCCCGTGCGGCCATTACCTCAGCGAAGAGAGCCCGGCCGAGACCACGGCCGAGCTGCACGGCTTTTTCTCCGGGAAATTCTGACGGCTTTCTCAGGGAAGCTTCGAGGGGCCGCTCGCGCCTAGGGGGAGGCGGCCCAAGCCGCGTCAGCGCTTCCGGACAAAATATCCCGGGTTCAGGGATATAGCGTTCCTCGCTCTCGCCAGTTCATGAGTGCCCCGACAAAGGCACTTGCTGCCGATGCCCGGTGTTTGCATTAAAATGTCCGCAAAAGCGCGGAGGACGGGGATATGCGGATTTACACCGTGACCAAGGGGGAGCAGCCGCTGGCCGTTGTCCGGGCGGCCGATACCAGCGACGCGATCGACACCGCGCTCGAGCTCATTCCGAGCGATGTCGACCGCGAGGCGCTCGACGCGCGCGAGCCCAACGACGCGGAGATGGTCGGCTGGCTCGAACGGCGCGAGGATTACGTCATGGAGCCAACCTGCTGATCCGCCGATGGGCGACGTGCCAATCGCGCTGCGCTTCAGCCATGTCGGCCTGTTCGTCGCCGAGATGGCCCCGATGGTCGCGTTCTATCGCGACGGCCTCGGCTTTGTCGTCACCGATGCGGGCCGGCTCGGCGATGCCACCCTCACCTTCCTGAGCCGCGATCCGCGGGAACACCATCAGCTCGTTCTGGTCGAAGGACGCCCGCCCGGCCTTCCCGACCGCATCGTCAACCAGGTCTCTTTCCGCGTCGATGGGCTCGGCGACCTCCTCGCCTTTTGGCGCCGGATCCGGCGCGCGGCGCCGCGCGATCTGGTCTCGGTCACCCATGGCAATGCCTGGTCGATCTATTTCCGCGATCCCGAGGGCAATCGGATCGAAGTCTTCGCCGACACCCCCTGGCATGTGACGCAACCCGTGCGTGAGCCGATCGATCTCGACCGTAGCGAGGCGGAGATCCTCGCCGAGACAGAGGCGTTTTGCCGGGGCCGCCCCGGCTTCCGGCCCATGGCGGAATGGCAGCAGGTCGTGGCGGACCGGCTTGCCGCTTCGGCCGAGGCCTGATCGCAAGACCCATCGACGGCACTGCTGATCCCTTGATAAGCTCTCGGGCAACGGGCCCGGCGCCGCAACGGCGCGCAATGAGGCTCGAACGGAGGAGAGCCTCGGATGACCAACCTTCTCGATCCCGCCGCCATCACGCTGCATCGCCGCGGCAGCGGGTCGGCCTTGGTGCTGCTGCACTGCCTCGGGGTCGATCACCACCTCTGGAACATCGCCGCCAGCGGGCTCGACGGGCAGTTGACGCTGCTGAGCTACGACTTTCCGGGGCATCACGAGACGCCCCTGCCCCGCGGCGGCTATGGCATCGAGGATCTCTCCGCCCAGCTCGGCGCGGTGCTGACGCGCGCAGGCATCGACCGGGCCCACATCGCCGGCATCTCGCTGGGCGGCCTGGTGGCGCAGCATTTCGCCGCCACTGCGCCGGAGCGGGTGATGAAGCTGCTGCTGCTCGACACGACGCCGCGCTACACCGACGAAGCGCGCCGCATGTGGGTCGAGCGTGCCGCCGCGGCGCGCCAGCATGGGGTCGCGGCGCTGGTCGACAACCTCTTGAAGATCTGGTTCACCGACGGCTTCATCGCCGCCGATCCGCCGGCGGTGCGCTATGTCCGCGACACACTGAACCGCTGCTCCGGCGAAGGCTATGCGCGCGCCTGCGAAGCGCTCGGTGCCGCCGATTTGCGACCGCTGGCGCCAACGATCAAGAGCCCGACGCTGGTGCTCTGCGGCGATCAGGAGATGCCCCCCTTCCAGGAAGCGGCGCGCTGGCTCGCCGCGACCATCCCCGGCGCGCGTCATCGGCTGCTCGGGCCGGCACGGCATTGCTCGATCCTCGAGCAGCCCGAGGAATTCCGCCGTCTCGTGCGCGACTTCCTGGCCTAAGCGCGGTTCCCCAACAGCGAGGACATCCATGCAATTCGGTCTTTTCGGCGGTGCCCGGGCGAAACGCGGCGGTCCCAGCGGCGACAGCCAAGGCTATGGCGACTTCATCGATTACGTCGTGGCCGCCGAGCGGCTCGGCTATCGCAGCATCTTCCTGGTCGAGCATCACTTCACCGGCTATGCCCAGGTCTCGGCCTCGCTGGCGCTGCTCAGCTACATCGCCGCCCGGACCCAGACCATCCGCCTCGGCACGGCGGTGGTGGTGCTGCCCTGGCACAACCCGGTGCTGGTGGCGGAAGAGGCGGCGACGCTCGATCTGCTCTCCGGCGGACGTCTCGATTTCGGCGTCGGCAAAGGCTATCGCGATTACGAGTTCAGCGGCTTCTGCGTGCCGATCGAGGAAGCGACCGAGCGCTTCGACGAGGCGATGGAGGTCATCCGCAAATCCTGGACGGCGAGCGGCCGCTTCTCGCATCACGGCAAGCGCTGGCATTACGAGAATGTCGTAGTCGAGCCGGCGCCGGTGCAGCGCCCGCACCCGCCCTTCTGGCTCGGCGCCGGCAGCGCGGAATCGATCCGCCGCGCGGCGCGCGAGGGCTACAATCTGCTGCTCGACCAGATCGCCGCCACCGATCTCATCATCGAGCGCGTCGGCATTTTCCGCGAGGAATGCGCCAAGATCGGCCGCGTCTATGAGCCGACGATGGTCGGCGTGACGCGCGGCCTGCAGATCGCGCGCACGCGCGAGGAGCGGCAGAAGGCGCTGCAGACGCGCGTGCAGGTGATCCGCAACATCGGCTCGCTGGCGCGCGGCCCCGGCGCCGAGCGCTACGCCGATCCCAACTTCGACCCCGAGACTGACGATGCGCCGCTTCTGGGCACGCCGGACGAGATCATCGCGCGGCTGCACCGGCTCAAGGCCGGCGGGGTCGGCTATGTGCTGCTCGTCGATCCCGCGCCGTCGCCGGCAACGCTCGCCGCTTTTGCGCGCGAAATCATGCCCGCGGTCGCGGGTTGACAGCGACCTCGTTCTCCCACATCCCTCGCAGCAATCGACTTCTCGCTCCGGCGTCCCATCCGATGAAGGCATTGCGACGGCTCCTCCCCGCCCTGATCGGCGGCGCGCTGATCCTGGCGGGCGCGGCGGCGCGCGCGCAGGACACGGCGCCCTGCCCCGACACGCTGCCCACCGGCACGCGCTGCTATTCCGGAGAGGACGAGAACGGCGCCTGGTACTGGATCGCGATCCCGCAGAACTGGAACAACGGTCTCGTCGTGCATGCCCATGGCGGACCGCGGCTCGACCCGGTGAGCGCCAAGATCAGCCGCGAGGATCTGGAGCGCTTCTCGGTCGTGGTGCGACAGGGCTATGCCTGGGCAGGCACCAGCTATCGGCATCCGGGCTGGGGCGTGCGCCTGGCGGCCGCGGATGTCGACAATCTGCGCCGCCGCTTCATCGCGCGGTTCGGCAAGCCGAAGCGCGTCATCCTGCACGGCCAATCCTGGGGCGGCAATGTCGCGGCCAAGGCGATCGAGCTCTATGCCAAAGGGCCCGACGGCGCGCGCAATTATGACGGCGTCATGCTGACCAGCGGCGTGATCGCGGGCGCGACGAAGGCCTATCTCTTCCGCGCGGATCTGCGCGCCGTCTACCAGTATTACTGCCGCAACATGCCGCGGCCCGATGAACCGCAATATCCGCTGTGGATGGGCCTGCCCGCCGATTCCAGCCTGACCCGCAAGGATCTCGCCGAGCGGGTGACCGACTGCACCGGCGTCGAGCTGCCCGCCGAACAGCGCAGCGCGGCGCAAAAACAGAACCTCAAAAACATTCTGGCGGTGATCCGCATTCCGCGGCGCACGCTGGTCGCTCACATGGCCTGGGCGACATTCCTCTTCCGCGACATGGTCCAGCGCACGCTGGCATCGCAGAACCCGTTCTCCAACCGCAAGGCGCTCTATTACGGCTCGTCCGACGACGCGGCCCTCAATCGGGGCGTCGTGCGTTTCGACGCCGATCCGCGCGCCGTGGCGGCGCTGGCGGAGGATGGCGATCTGACCGGGAAGATTGCGGTCCCGGTGATCACCATGCATGCGATCGATGATCCGACGGCAATGGTCGAATACGAATCCGTCTATCACGACAGGGTGGCCGCTGCAGGGCGGTCGGCGCTGCTGGTTCAGACCTTCACCGAGGAGCATGAGCACAGCAAGCTCGCCGATGCGGAATATGCGACGTTGCTCGACGCGCTCGGCCGCTGGATCGACAGCGGTCGGCGGCCCAGCGCGGCCGAGGTCGCGGCGCGGTGCCCAAGCTTCGACCACGAGGGTGAAGGCGGGTGCCATTTCGAGCCCGGCTACCAGCCGGCACCGCTGTTTTCGCGCGTCACGCCCCGCTAGGCGGCGCCCGGGATCCCAAGGTTATCCTGTTATCTCAATGGTTTATGAGCGGATGGAGGAGCTGCCGTTGCGGCGCCTTCGATCGAGCCGAGCCAGGGCTTTGTTCAGAAGCTGTTTACCTTGTCCCTCTACTCTGACGTGTCTAAAAAACTTGGCATGCTAGCGGGTTTTCGATGGGCGCCTTATCGAGCGGGAGGGCCGCTCTGCGGTCCGGATCGGAAAGCGGCGAGGCCGATCGTATTGTTGCCGAGCTCGCGAGCCGGCTGGGCAGCTTCGGCATCGAGGTCGCGGATATCGCCGCCAATGTCGAGGAGGTGACGGCGCGCGTGGCGCAGCAAGCCGACCATTTCCGGTCCTTGCGCAACGCCGCCGAGACAATGGTGGCCGGCAACCGCGGCATCGACGATGCGGCGCGCAGCGCGCAGAGTGCCGTTCAAGCCGCGAGCGCCGAGGTGGCAGCATCGCGCTCCGACGTGCTCGGCGCTGCCCGCCATGTCGGCGAGCTGACGTCGGCGGTCGCGCGCGTCGAGGAGCGCCTCGGCTCCTTCAGGCCGGTGCTCGACCAGATCAGAAACGTTGCGGCCGCGATCGAAGCGATCGCCAAGCAGACCAATCTGCTGGCACTCAACGCGACGATCGAAGCGGCGCGTGCCGGGGAAGCGGGCCGCGGCTTTGCCGTCGTCGCCAGCGAGGTCAAGACGCTTGCCGGCGAAACGCGCCAAGCGACCACCCGCATCGCGACGATCGTCGACAATTTGACGAGCCAGATCGGCAGCCTCGTCGATGACAGCGGCACGGCCGCGTCGCATGCCGGAGAAGCGAAGACCGGCGCCGAGCGCATGCAGAGCGTGATGCAGCGTGTCCATGACGGCTTCGCCTCGATGGGCCAGCATATCGACGCGATCGCGCGGACGGCCGCCGGAAATCTCGCGCATTGCGACACCATGCTGGGCGGGCTCGGCGATCTCGCCGCCGGCGTCGAGCTCTCTTCGGCCAATCTCAAGCAAGCGGACAAGCGCGTCGACGGGCTGCTCGGCTTCAGCGAGGCGCTGGTCGAATTCATCGCCGAAAGCGGCGTCGAGACGGCCGATACGCCGATGATCGCCGCCGTCACCGGCGCCGCCCGAGAGATCAGCGCGGCGTTCGAAGCGGCGATCGAGCGCAACGAGATCACGGAAGACGCGCTCTTCGACCAGAATTACGTCGAGATCCCGGGAACGAACCCGCAGCAATATCTCAATCGCTACGTCGAGTTCACCGATCGGCTGCTTCCGCCGATCCAGGATCCCTTGCAGAAAATGGATCCACGCATCGTCTTCTGTGTCGCCTGGGCGCGCGACGGCTATCTGCCGACGCACAATCCCAACTACCGCCAGCCGCAAGGCAAGGACCCGGCGTGGAACGCCGCCCATTGCCGCAATCGGCGGCTCTTCAATGACCGCGCCGTGCAGAAGGTCGCGGCGAATACCAAGCCGTTTCTGCTGCAGACCTATCGGCGCGACATGGGCGCCGGCAATTTCGTGCTGATGAAGGATTGCTCGTCGCCGATCTGGGTCCGCGGCCGGCATTGGGGCGCGTTCCGCATGGGCTATCGGCAGGGCTGAGGGCGAGCCCGCTCACATCGCAGCCTGCATTTTCGAAGACCCGACGAAGAGTTTACGCTTTCAAATCGTCATGGCCGCGTTCGCCTGCCTTCGCCGAAGCGAAGCCGCTTCGGCTTTCGCGCAGGAAGGTCGCGGCCACCCACGCCTTTCCGCGCCTCGCCGCTCAACGTGGGTGGCCGGGACTCGGCCTTCGGCCGGCCCCGCCATGACGTCAAAGCAAAAAAGCGTCAGAATCAGCACGCGAGTTGCGGGGCTCTATGGAGGAAGGATCTCGATGATACGACCTGGTCGCCCCGAGGACACCGGCGCTCTTCAGAGCATTGAGCAGCAAGCGCGATCACGATATGCAGGACTGGCGGGCTTCGAGTTCGTGTGCGCCGCGCCAGCCATATCGGCCGACCGGCTGACCGCGGGCGAGACATGGGTAACCGACCTCATGGGAGCTCCGGTGGGCTTCGCTCTGGTGCAGCCGATGGACGGATACCTCTATCTGGCCAACATCTCCGTTGCACCAGCGGCGGCGCACCGTGGGGTCGGCTCGGCACTTCTTCGGCGTGTCATCGATCGGGCGACGGAACTCGGCGCCTCCGCGGTCACCTTGGCGACTTTCCGCGCGCCGCCCTGGAACGGGCCCTGGTTCCGACGGCACGGTTTTGCGTCTATGCCCGAGACGGACATCGGTCGCGATCTTCGCGCGGTCCTCACCCGGCACGCAGGTTTTCTCGACATGGCGACACGCGAGACACTTTGGCATCCAGTTGTCCGCTGATGAACCAGCTTCTCAATGCCTACCGCACCTTGCTCTCCTCGCGGCACCAGCGATCCCATTCCGGCTCTTCGCCGAAGCGGGCGGCCAGGAAGTCGATGAAGCTGCGCAGTTTGGCCGAGAGATGGCGGCCCGGCGGGTAGACGGCGTAGAGCGCCGCCTCCGGGGCGGCAAAGCCCGCGAGCAAGGTCACGAGCCGCCCCGCCTGCACATGCTCCCCGGCCATGAATGTCGGCAACAACGCAATGCCGAGGCCGCTCAGCGCCGCGTCGATGAGGATGTCGCCGTTATTGGCGAAAAGCCGGCCCGCGACGCGCACCACCTCGTCGGCGCCGCCAGGCCCAATGAAGTGCCATTCTTCCGCGCTCGCTGCATAGGTGTAGAGCAGGCAATCATGCGCGGCGAGGTCGCGCGGCGTGCGTGGCGTGCCGCGGCGCGCGAGATACTCGGCCGAGGTGCAGGCGACGAGGCGGATCGGGGCGAGTCGCCGCGCGATCAGACTCGAATCGGCGAGGCGGCCGATGCGCAGCGCCACATCGACGCCGTCGGCGAGGAGATCGACGTAGCGATCGCTGAGCGTGACCTCGACCGTCACCTCGGGATACGAGGCGAGATATCCGGCGATCGCCGGCCCGACATGGCGGATGCCGAAGGAGAAGGGCGCGTTCAGCTTGAGCGTGCCGCGCGGCGCCGCGTGCAGGTCGCTGGCCGAGCGGTCGGCATCCTCGAGATCGGCAAGAATCTGCCGCGCCCGCTCGTAATAGCCGCGGCCGACCTCGGTGAGGCTCAAGCGCCGCGTCGTCCGGTTGAGCAGCCGGACGCCGAGGCGTTCCTCGAGCGCTCGGACATGCTTGCTCACCATCGCCGGCGACAAGCCGAAGTCGCGCGCCGCCGCGGCAAAGCTTTGACCTTCCACGACCTTGACGAAGACAGCGAGAGCGGTGAAGCGGTCCATGTTCCCCCGCATTGTTTAGCCCGAGCAAACAATGTTTTGCCGCACGCGGCAATTCCCGCCTGACGCGCCCGCAGGCTATGGGGGCCGGGATGCCGTCACTCCGGACTTGCGCCGGCCGGCAGCGCTGAGGATGATCCGGCATGGACGAAGACATGGCGCTGCCCGAGCCCGATCGGCCGATCGAGCTGGAACTCAAGTTCGCGGTCTCGGCAGACGAGTTGCGGCGGGTGCTCCGCCACCCGCTGCTCGCCGGCGCGCGCGCCAAGAGCCGCATCATTGCCAGCACCTATTTCGACACGCCGGAGCTGGCGCTGCGCGACCGCGCGCTCAGCCTGCGCATCCGGCGGGACGGGCGGCACTATGTACAGACGGTGAAGGCGGGCGAGGAGGCGACGACGCCGACCGAACGCGAAGAGATTCAGGCGCCGCTGACCGCGGCGGCGCCGGATCTGTCGCGGCCGGAGCTGGCGCGGCCGGCGCTGCGCGAGCGGCTCGACGGCCTCGATGCCAGCGCGCTGCAGCCGGTCTTCGTCAGCCGCATCCGCCGCAGCACGCGGCTTGTCCGCCTCGAATCCGGCGCGATGATCGAGCTGTCCTGCGACCGCGGCGAGATCGAGACGCCGGCCGGGGCGAGCCTTCCGGTCTGCGAGCTGGAGCTGGAGCTGAAAGAGGGCGACGCCGAAGCGCTGTTCGATCTTGCGCGCGCCTTGAACCGCAGCCTGCCGCTCCATGTCGAGCCGTTCAGCAAGGCGGCGCGCGGCTATGCGCTGCTGCGCGGCGACGACGTCGAGGCGGCGCGCCGCCAGGCGAAGGTCCGATTGACCCCGGAGCTGGCGGTCGACCACGCTTTCGCTGCGATCGTCGAGCACTGCCTCAACCACATGATCGCCAATGACCGCGCGGCGCGGCGCAGCGAGGTCGAAGGCGTGCACCAGATGCGCGTGGCGCTGCGCCGCCTCAGAGCGATGTTCAAGCTGTTCAAGGCGATCATTCCCGAAGAGGAGCGCGCGTACGCGGTCGGCGAAATGAAATGGATCTCGGGGACGCTGGGCATGGCGCGGAACTGGGACGTGTTCGCCGAGCATATCGCCGAGGTCGTCGCGGCATTTCCCGGCCATGCGGCGCTCGAAGTGCTGGTCGAGGTGACGGCCGAACAGCAGAAAACCGCGCATGCCGCGGCGCGCAACACGATCGCGTCCGCCCGCTATACGGATTTCGTGCTGCAGATGCTGGGCGCGCTGACCCGCCACCGTCGCGAGGCGCGTCCCGCCGGCGCGTCGATGCTGCTCGCCGCGCCGATCCGCCAGCTCGCCGCGCCGCTGCTCGACCGGCGCTACCGCAAAGCGCGCAAGCTCGCCAAGAAATTCGAAGGGCTCGACGTGGCGCAGCGCCACCGCTTCCGCATCGCCCTCAAGGAATTGCGCTATGCCATGGATGCGCTCGCCGGAATCTACGAGCGCAAGCTGGTCAAGCGGCAGCTGCAGCGATTGGCGGCATTGCAGGACGATCTCGGCCTGCTCAACGACATCGCGACCATGGACCGGCTGCTCGCGGAGCTGGAGCAGCTGCCGGAGGGCGCGCGCCTGCACCAAGGCGCAGCCATGATCCGAGGGTGGTTCGGCCGCGTCGCCGCCGAGCGCGAAGCGAAGCTCGATAAGCGCGTCTCGGGATTCCTCAAGGCGAAGCCGTTCTGGACCCTGCCTGAAGCCGCATGATCACCGCTTCGCCGAGGCTGCCCCGACGATCAGCGTCCGGTTATCAGTTCCGCTTATCGTCATTGTCCTCGCGGCACTTCATCATGCGTAGCGGCGTGTAGGTCAGCGCGACCGCGCCGTCCTGCTTGACGACCCTGTTGCGCGTACGCACCAGACCGCGGCCCGGTCTGCTCTTGCTGGCGCGCGCCTCGATCACCTCACACTCGACATGGATCGTGTCGCCCGCGAAGACCGGCGCCTCGACATTCAGTTCCATGTTGAGGAAGGCGTAGCCGGTGTGCTGCATGGTCGCCTGCACCAGCAAGCCCTCGGCGAAGCAGTAGACGAGCGCCGCGGGAGCGAGGCGTCCCTTTATGTCGGACTCATGCCGCAGGAACTCCTGGTCGGTGAACAGCACCTCGACCATGCCCGTGCAATTTACGAAATTCACGATGTCGGCCTCGGTGACGGTCCGACCTATGGTCTTGAACTGTCGTCCGAGCGGCAGATCCTCAAAGCAAAGTCCAAGCCCGATCGTTTCCATGCGTTCTATTCCTTAGGACGGGGCGATCGCCGCATGGCCGGTCGCCGGCAGCCGCGCCTCGTGAACGAGCCGCAGATCGGCGCTCTATAGCACAGGCGCCCGAGCTCCTCGATTGCGAGCCCGCGGCGGGCTGTCTCAAGGCGAAGCCGTTCTGGACCCTGCCTGAAGCCGCATGATCGCCGCTTCGCCGAAGCGGGCGGGAAGGCTGCGCGCCGCCGGCAGCGTGACGGTGGCGACCGTGCCTTGGCCGACCGTGCTGGCGAGCGACAGCGTGCCGCCATGGAGCCGCACCAGGCGATCGCAGATGGCAAGGCCGAGGCCCGTCCCCTCGTGGCGCCTGGCATGGCCCGAATCGACCTGACGGAAAGGCTCGATCACGCGCGGCAGATCCTCGGCGGCGATGCCGATGCCGGTGTCGCGCACGCTGACCTCGACCTCGCCGGCGACGGTGCGGCCGAGGCGCAGCTCGACCGAGCCGCCACGCGGCGTGAACTTCACCGCATTGCTGACGAGATTGAGCAAGACCTGCATCAGCCGGCGCTCGTCGCCCCAGGCGATCAGCGCCGGCGTCGCGGCCGCGACCGAGACCGTCACGCCGGCGGCCTGCGCCTGCGGCGCCACCGCACGCACCGCGCGCTCGGCGACGCTGACGAGATCGACCTCGGCCTCGCTGAGATGCAGGCGGCCCGCATCGATCTTGGCGAAATCCAGGATGTCGTTGATCATGCCGAGCAGATGCATGCCGCTCTGCATGATGTCGCCGGCATATTGGCGATAGGTGTCGATGCCGATGGGACCGAGCAGCTCGTTGTGCATGATCTCGGAAAAGCCGATGACGGCGTTGAGCGGCGTCCGCAGCTCGTGGCTCATCGTCGCCAGGAACTCGGACTTGGCGATATTCGCCGCCTCCGCCTCTTCCTTGGCGCAGCGCAGCTCCTGCTCGGCCTCGATCGCCTCGGTCACTTCGCTGCCGGCACCGCGGAACCCCAGGAATGCGCCGGTAGCCGCGTCGAAGCAGGGCCTGCCACTCACCCGCCACCAACGGCTCGCGCCGGGGCCCGGCATGATCGCGAGCGTGAGATTGCGGAAGGGCTGGCGCCGGGCCAGCGCGCTCAGCAGGCGCGGCGCATCGCCGCCGCCGGGCGCGGGGCCGACCAGATCCTCGGCGCGCCGGCCGATGATCTCCGCGGCGGCGAGACCGGTGACCTCGGTGAAACGGTCGGAGAGAAAGGTAAAGCGCCCCTCCGCATCGCGCTCCCAGAAGAAATCGCCCGCGACATCGGCAATGTCGCGAAAGCGGTGCTCGCTCGCGGCGAGCGCGGCGGTGCGCGCTTCGATGGTCGCCGCCATGCGGTTGAACGCCTCGCCGAGCGCGGCGAATTCGCCGGCCGTCGGCGTGATATCGACGCGACGCGCGAGCTCGCCGCGGGCGAAGCCGTCGGCGGTGCGGCGAAGCGTGCGGACCCAGCGCACCAGCGAGAACTCGCTCACCAGCCACGCGCCGGCGAGCGCCGCGACGGCGACCGCGGCGAGGAGCATGAGCTGGCGGTCGGCGCTGCGCTCCTGCGCCCCGAGCACGTCCTCGCGGGCGAGGCCGACAGAGATCTTGGCGCCGGTCGCCGGCAGCTGCGTGAAGGCGAAGATGCGATCGACGCCGTCGCGCCCCCGGCCGAAGGCCGTGCCCTCGGTCTTCACCATCAGATCCGGCATCAGCGGATGAGCGCCGATCGGTGTGCCGACGAAACCCGGCTCTTCGGGATCGCGCGCCAGAATGAGACCGGTGCGGCCGATCACCATGATGTTGTATTGCGCGCCCGCCGCCTCGACCGCGGTGCGGCGCTGGATTTCCGCGAGATCGATGACGGCGACGACGGCGCGTGACCGCGCGCCGGGCAGCAGGCGTCCGGCGAAGGCCACGGAGCGCCCGCCGGCATCGAGCACGAACTCGCTGACCTCGGGACCGCGATCGGCAAAGAGATCGTCGAGAAAGGCGAGCGGCGGCAGCAGCGGCTCGCCGCGCGAGTCGCTGGCACAGAGAACGATGCCGTGGCGATCGACGATCTCGACCGCCGAGGACCAATGAGTATCGGCGACCAGCCGCGCGAGGCTCGCGGCGCAGCCGGCGGGTGCGGCTTGCGTCAAGGCGGGATCGCGCTCGGCGGCTTCGAGCACGAGCTGCGCTTCGCGCACCAGCGCATCATGATTCTGCGCCCAGGCGCGGGCGAGTCGCAGCGCGCGCGCTTCGGCCGCGGCGATGAGTTGCGCACGCTCCTCCTGCACAAACTGGACGAAGAACAGCAATGCAGGGAGCAATGCCAGCAGGACGAGTAGCACGAGCCGCCAACGCAAGCTGAGGCGTGGCCACCACACGGCCTTCGTCGCGAGGGACGGCATTGTCGAGAGGGACTCCCGGGAAGCGCAGCGGCCGCAGCGATAGCAAGTTGTTGTTAATCAAAGATGTAAGTGAGCGTCAAGAAACCGTCACGGCGGCTCCGCGCGGCGCTCGCTATGCCACCCGCTGCCGTGGTTGCGTCGCCAATTCCGTCAGGCTGCCGTAGAGCTCGGGTCGACGCTGTGACAGAAGCGGATAGCGGCGGCGAATCTCATCGACGAAGCTCGGATTGATGGCGGCGCAGAGGCAGGTCTCGTCGTCCGAGGCCGTGGCGGTGATGACGCCCCAGGGATCGACCACCATGCTGCGGCCGACGAAGGCGATCCCCGATCGGGGTTCCGTGCCGTACTGACCCGACGCCACGACCCAGACCTGATTCTCGGCGGCGCGGGCGCGCAGGAAGAATTCCCAGTGATCGTAGCGCGGGCTCAAAAAAGCGGAGGCGCAGACGATGAGCCGCGCCCCTTTGAGCGTCAGCTCGCGATAAACCTCGGGAAAGCGCAGGTCCGAGCAGACTGAAAGGCCGATCGGACCGAGTTCCGTCTCGAACACCGGCAAGGCATCGCCGGCCTTCACCTTGTCGCTCTCGCGGATGCCGCCCTGGATGTCTTCGCGATCGGGCGCGTCGAAGAGATGCGTCTTGCGATAAGAGCCGACGATCCGGCCATCCGGCCCGAGCAGCGCGCAGGTGTTGTAATAGACGCCGCTGCCGGCATCTTCGTACATCGAACCGGTAATGTAGAGGCGATAGCGGCGCGCGAGCTCCGCCAGGCGCTCGGTGGTCGGCCCGGGGATCGGCTCGGCGATCTCGCGATAGGCGTTCTTGGTGCTGTAGCCGAGACCCGTCCACACTTCCGGCAGAACCACCAGCCGCGCGCCGCGCTCACCCGCCTGGCGCACCAGGGTCAGGGCTTTGCGTATGGTCGCTTCCTTCTCGCCATCAATCGCGGTGAACTGGGCACAGACGACGGTGACAGAGTTGTCCGGCATGATGGCTCTCCCTCTCCCCAAAGAGAGCCTAGAGCGTTGGAAGTGCCGCGGGCAAGGCGTGATGGTGCTTGGACGAGGGGCTGAATCCGGCGTCGACCACCTCGCTACCCGAGCCATCGCTTGCGGCGCCGATAATGCTTGACGTCGCGGTAGGATTTGCGCGCTCCGGCCTCGTTGAGGCCGAGATAGAATTCCTTGATGTCGGAGTTCTGCTGCAGCGCCGCCGCCGGGCCTTCGAGGACGATGCGGCCGTTCTCC
>Ga0335077_10005157_pt1 | contig 15985 bp, 13 predicted proteins | sample Lox_Sample_31_FD_207151 | JGI IMG/M metagenome (GOLD analysis project Ga0335077, IMG submission 207151) | Soil microbial communities from Loxahatchee National Wildlife Refuge, Florida, United States - Lox_Sample_3.1 | ecosystem: Environmental > Terrestrial > Soil > Wetlands | place: USA...
GGACAACGGCGTCCTTCTTTTCACTCCCTCGGTTTTTTGCGTTTTCTGCCACGGTTCGCTCGGGTCCTTCGGGGAACTCATTAAATGTGAGCCGGCGATATCTGTCAACTAAATACCGTACTCGCATTGCAACTCGTGACGGGATGCAGGCCGCGTGCTGCCAGCCCCCGCGCCAAACGCGCCGCCTCCCAACGCAACGGCGCCCTCGGCGGCCGCCCCCGCAAATCCAAACGCCGCATCCGAGCCGTTGGGGCAGAATTCGAAAAGGAAAAGCGGCCACGCTAGCCACCCTCCATTCAATAGGACGCTTTGTATCCCTGTGTTAGAGTTTGGCTTCCGTTTAAACCTACGGAGACAAAAAGCCTGGCTGCCATTCAAGATGCTGACAAAGCTCACAATTCGAAATTTCAAGCGATTTAAGGACGTCGAAATCGAACTCGGCAACCCAGTCGTATTTATAGGCCCAAATGATTCGGGAAAGACTACCGCGCTTCAAGCCCTGGCCATGTGGAACATAGGGCTCACGCGTTGGATGGAGAAGCGCGGTGGAAAGGCGGCACCTGAAAAGAGGCCTGGCGTCACGATAAATCGCCGTGACCTTATTTCGGTCTCAGTTCCGGGTGCCAATCTACTCTGGAGAAACCTGCGCGTACGCGACGTAGAAAAAATAAATGGCAAGCCACACACACAGAATATTCGGTTTGAGGTGATTGTTGAGGGGGTTACCAAGGGTGAGGCTTGGACGTGTGGACTGGAGTTTGACTATGCCAACGACGAGTCCTTCTACTGCCGTCCCCTCAGATCCGATGGCGAGGATGGGAGCCGTCTCCCGATTCCACTAGCTGCGGCTGAAACCCGTGTGGCTTTTTTGCCGCCGATGTCGGGGCTTGCGGCCAATGAAACTAGACTGGATCCTGGAGCTATCAATGTTCGCCTTGGAGAGGGCCGCACCGCCGAGGTTCTCAGAAATCTCTGCCAGATGGTGTTCTCCTCCGATGACGGTGAAGAACGTTGGGAACGAATCACCACCCGAATTCGTCAGTTTTTCGGCGTCATGTTGGACGCTCCTGAGTATATCGCGGAACGCGGCGAGATCACGATGACGTACCGCACTCCCGGTGGAGTCCGACTCGATCTGTCCTCGGCTGGGAGGGGACTGCAGCAAACCCTGCTCCTGCTCGCGCACTTGACCGTGAATCCAGGGTCTGTGCTACTTCTGGACGAACCCGATGCCCATCTGGAAATTCTGAGACAGCGCCAAATCTATGGCTTCTTGACAGACGCAGCACGCGAACAGAAGAGTCAGGTGATCGCGGCCAGCCACTCGGAAATAGTCCTGAACGAAGCGGCTGACCGCGATGTCGTTGTGGCCTTTCTTGGGAAACCACACCGGATTGATGATCGGGGAAGCCAACTCCTGAAATCGCTCAAGGAAATAGGCTTCGAGCAGTACTATCAGGCCGAACAAACTGGATGGGTCCTCTATCTTGAAGGCTCCACCGATCTGGCTATACTTCAAGCGCTTGCTGAGAAATTGCAGCATTCGGCTGCCACGTGGCTTGCAAAGCCATTTGTACACTACGTGCAAAATCAGCCCAGCAGGGCCAAAGATCACTTCTACGGCTTACGAGAAGCACGAAAAGACCTAATTGGGTACGGATTATTTGACCGAATAGAACAGCCGATACAGAACAGACCTGAGCTAGTCGAATATTCATGGAAGCGGCGCGAAATTGAAAACTATCTCAGTTCTCCGCAAACGCTCGAAAAATTCGCCGAAGTATCTGCGGACGAGGCGGTCCCAGGTCCGTTGTTCAACCAACCCGAGCGCGAGAGAAGACTGGCAGCTATGCGGGAATGTATTGCGGATTTCGTTCCACGAGCCGCGCAACGAGATCTAACCGACAGATGGTGGATTGACACAAAGGCAAGCGACGATTTTTTGGACCGCCTCTTTGAGGCGTTTTTCAAAAAGCTAGGGCTGCCCAACCTAATGAACAAAACCCACTATCACCGGCTCGCTCGCTGTGTGCCGCTGGAACAAATTGATCCAGAAATCGGACTTGTCCTAGACGGGATCGCAAATGTTGCCGACCGGGCACGGCCTTTACGTGTCAGCGAAGACTAAAGGGCTGCCGATTCTCCGGTTCGCACGCCGCAAGGACCTTCGCTTGGAAGGCTGCGGGTTTAAGTGAAAGTTTGGCCCCGAGCGTCTCCTCGGCGGGGCTCCTCGTCGGCATCCCCTTAACCACAAAGCACTTACATTTTTCTATTGACAAACTGATACTACCTGTTGTAGACTTTCGGTTGCGTTTGCGTCTCCTTGCGCCAGCGATTCTTCGCTGGCCTTTTTCTTTTTAGGTGTCCCCGATGTGCCCCGCTCGACTCGCCGCCAGCCCCGCCCCGCACGTTTCGCCCTATCCCCTATGTTTTGATATTCTTCCGAACTCTTTTGCCGCTCTGCGAACGCTATCCCCGGCATTTTCAATTACATCCACACTCTTTGCCCAAAACACCCGGGGTGGGGTATCACCCAAAACCCTTCTCCGCGTCTCAGCGCCTCTGCGCGAGCCTTCCCCCCTCGCTGCATTCCCCTGCACTTTTCTGCATTTTTTTGCACTCCCTGCAAATCTATCCTCTGGATTTTCAACGGATTCCAGCCGCGTCGCAAAAAACAGCCGGGGTGGGTACCTGTCACGGGAAGCGGAACACGGATCACGGGACACGAAACACGCAATTCGTGCTGGAAGAAGGTGCTTCCGAAACCACTACTCACTACTCACCACTCACTACTCATTCTCATCTCGCAAAATATCCCGTCTTCGCCCGCACTGTGATTCCTTCGCGCTTCGGCTTCAGCTTGATCTTGCGGAACGCGTCATCCTTCAGCGGATCCTTCGGGTAGTACGCCAGTTCGTACGACGTGCGCAACTCTTCCGCGATTTGTTTGAAGTACGTGTGCGGGTCCGTCGTCTCCGCGTCGATGTGCGCGCCGCCGGTTTCTTTCGCGATGCGATCCATCACGCTGATGCCGTATTTGTTCCGCGCCGTCAACTGGCCGTGCGATTTTTCCGTGTAGCGGATCGCGTACACCAGCACGTTTTCCGCCTGCGCCGTCTCAATCGCCGTCATCATGTTGTGCGAACTCGAATTGTCTTCGCCGTCGCTGAACAGCAAAATCGCCCGCCGGCCGTTTTCTTTCGCCAGCTTCTCCGTCACGGAATAAAAAATCGAATCGTAAAACGCCGTCCCCAAATCGCGATCTTCCTCTGGGCCCAAAGTAGGGAAGTGCCGCTTGCCTTTTTGATACGCCTTCCAATCGTCCAGCAACCCATCTCCCGACGACGAAAAATCGCTCACCAGTCGAATGTGATTCCCAAATCCCACCAGAAACACGCGGTCCTTCGGCCCCAGCACATCTTTGAAGAACACTTCCAGATCGCTCTTGTGCTGTTTCTCGAAATGGTCCTGGCTGCCGCTGGCGTCTACGACAATGCCCAGCGTCAACGGCACATCGGAGCTTTTCGCAAAGTGCGCAATCTTCTGCGGCGTCGCATCTTCAAATACTTCCACATCATCCTGCGTGAGATCACTGACCAGCCCGCCGCGTGCATCCCGCGCCACAAACGACACGCTCACCAAATCCACTTTGACTTTGATTTGCGCGCCATCCTGCGTCTGCGCCCTCAGATTTTGTGCGCTCATCGTCACGCAGAAAAGCACCAACGCCAGCGCAACTCGCTTTGTAGTGGCGCAGCATGCTGCGCCCACACGAGCAAAGGCTGCAGCCGCGCTAGCTTCGAAGTTTTTCGTGTAGGGGCGGGCTTTCGCCCGTCCCACGGTGTCAACCGCACCGCGATCTATAATCCAAGCGCGCACTCGGCCAGCCGCAGCGCCAAAAGTATTTCGCTTCATCGCGGCGCGTCAGAGCGGGCTCTTATCGTTGTCGCCGCGCACTTCGAGATACACCAAATCAAACTCATTGCCATGAGCACCGGGCTTCACGCTGACGATGTGCTGCTTGTGTTTGCTTCCCGCCTTGAAGAGCCGGCCCCCGGCATCGGGATGATCGTTGTCGCAGCTCAGCTTGTCGCTATCTTTGTCTTCCGAGCCGCCGGAATTGTTGGTGCAGTCCAGAACCTTTCCGTATTTCCCCAACGCCTTTTGATAGAACGCCGCAATCTTGTCCTGCGAATCGTCGCTCTCCATTTTCAAAGCCACGACTTTGAAACCAAACGTGTTCCCCCAAAGTCCCAGATTCGCTCCCGACGAATCGTCTTTGTCATCCTTGTGCGGCCGCGAACCTGGATACAGCGGCAAGCCCACCTCTTTCGCCGTGGCCTGCGTCTTGATCACCAGCCCCGCATCCGTATCTTTTCCCTGAATCGTGACGTTAACCCCGCCCTTGTCTTTATCTTTGTCCTGGCTCTGCGCCAGTGCACTCACCGCCAAGCTCGCCACGCACAAAAGACCCGCAACCACCACTCGCTTGCTCATAACCACTTCCTCCTCGCTTCCCGTACTTCTAACGACAGCACTGGAATCCGGTTATTTCACACCACTTGGGTGTCCCCTGCTACATACGCAACGCGGACGCCAGAGGTTCCGTGGGTGCACGCTCGCTGCGCTCGCGGGGACGCGCTAAAGCGCGCCCCTACCGAACCATATGGGCCACATGGAGACCCGGGAATATTTTCGCCTTCGCGCCGGTCTACTCCCGGTGGTAGGGTGTATTCGTTGTCTGCTGCAAAATCTCAAGGAGTCTGCGAATGAAACGTGCTCTCGCTGCTCTGGCTTTGCTGGCTACTGTGCCCATGGGTGCTCCCCTGGCACAGGAACCGCAAAAGCCCGAACTGGCAAAAATCTCGCTGAAAGTCGGCGATGCTGCTCCCGACTTTACGCTGCTCAGCGATCAATTCAAACCCGTAAAGCTCAGCGACTACCGCGGCAAGCAAAACGTGTTTCTTGCCGTGTACGTCCTGGCCTTTACCGGTGGTTGAACGAAACAACTTCAGGCGGTCCAGGCTGGAATCGCCTCGGGTAAGATCGACACTTCGGATACTGCAGTCTTCGGCGTTAGCATGGATTCCCCCGCAGCTAATGCCGCCTTCGCCAAACAAATCAATATCAACTTCCCGCTGCTCAGCGACATGAACAAGAAGATGCTCACGTCGTACGGCATCCTGAAGAACTATGACGTCCAGAAGGAAACGTACCAGTGGGCGCAGCGCGCGAACATCGTCATCGATAAGGAAGGCATCATCCGTCACATCGAAGAAGGCGACAGCGCCGTTGACCCCAACACCGCCGTCTCCGTCTGCACCGACCTGCACAAAAAAGGGAAGTGAGGAGTGAGCAGTGACTGGTGAGTAGTCGAAACGCTTGGGCAAAATCGAGCATCGTTCGCGGAAGCGGCGAGCGAAGATCGAGTCCGAGCGAGTCAGTTTTTCAAGAGGGCACACCGCCTTGGGAGCAGCACAAGGCGGCGTGCCCTCGAATATTTTTGGCGTCGCTCGTCCTGCTAAGGTTGAGCGGCAAAATTCACGACTTCGTTTTCGGTGGGCATTTCGTTTTTGTGGACTTCTGCAGGGCCTTTGGCGTCGCTGGGTTTCCAGCCCCAGCCGTGGCCAATCACTTCGAAGGAAGCCAGCGAGTAGGGAAGTCCTTCGGCGCCGAGTGGTGAGCTGCCGTTTTCGATGTGGAAGTGGAGATGCGGCTCGGTGGAGTTGCCGGAGTTCCCGACGAGGCCGACGACCTGGCCGCGCCGCACATGATCCCCGAGTTTTACGCGGAGCGAGCCGGGCTGCAAGTGCGCGTAGAACGCGAAGTGGCCGCCGCCAATGTCCAGAATGACGTGATTGCCGCCGACGGTTTCGAGCGTGATAGGAACGGCGCGCGAGTTAATTCCCGGCACATTTTCGGGAATGCCATCTTTGGTTTCTGTGACCACGCCATCGGCTACGGCGTAGGCTTCGTGCCCATACGCTAGATAATTTTTGTTGTCCTTCTCGTCGCCTTGAAACGTTTTGCCGTCGTCGCGCAACTGGACCCAGTCGATCGCAAAACGCTGCGAAATCGCCGCGTGCCCGTCGATCGGAATGAGCGCCTGGCGATGCCCAGAAGTGTTGGACGGCCCATTTCCGGCGAGCCAATGCTCGCCCTTCAACGGCGAACTAATCGCGACTGCGCCGTGTCCGACCGCCAAAGGCGCTGTCTCGATGGTCAACTCCTCGGGATACGTTCCGACCTTTACCGTTAATTTTTGCCGGATCGTGGCCGGCACCGCCGCTTCTGAATCCAGCGTCACCCAGATGTACACGACGCCCATGCCACCGGGCGCCAGCTTTGTTCGGTCCTCTCCAGTGGCCTGCGTACCGGGCCGACGCATTACGTCTGCTAATTGTGTTCCGCTGTATGAGACCAGCGATCTGGAGGCGGCATCTCCCGAGACCGCTTCGACCTTGGTGATCTCGTGCGTCCAGCGATCCATGTTGTTGATGTGGAGTTCGTAGACGAGATGCCATTTGCCATCGGCTTTGAACGCGGTAGGCGCGATCGGAATCACCACATCATCGAAAACAGAAAGCGGCTTCTCTTTGGGGCCTTCCGGCATGCTTTGCGCCGATTTCTCTTGGCCCGCTGCGCCGTCGTTCGAACGAACAAAGTTCAGCGTCTGCGCGGGCGTGCCGCTCTGCGTCCAGCTTCCATTGATCTCTGTCCCGGCGGCGTTCATTTTTCCTTCGTATACGCCCTGGACAGCGGCCACCTCGAAGTGCACGGCGCCATCTTTCAGCGTGATGGCGGACATAGGAATAGTCGCGCCCTGATCGATGCTGTTCAGCTGCCCGGCAAATTCTCCGCTGGCATTCTTGGTAATCGTCAAAACGATGTGGAGCTTGGCGCCTTCGCCGCCCAGTTCGCCTTTCCAAGTTCCAGGCAAGTCGGTCTGAGCGTGAGCGCCTCCAGCCAGGAACGCTGCCGCCAGGACAGCAATCGCAACAAGCGTTGCAACGCGCCAAGTCGCTGGTCTTAGGCTTTGCATAGGTCTAGAACCTCCACGGAGAGCACACCTTATCCTAAAACGTATCGAGTGGGAGATTTGTTTCAACAAATGTTTCGCTGAATGGCGCGGGCAGCCTGTTTGCCAGAAAGAAATGCTCTTCCGCTTATGGCCGGCGGTAAAGCACGCGATAGCGCCGAGTCGGGGGATCTTCGCTGTCCAGGTATTCTTCAAACTGCTCTTCCTTCAGCCCGGCGTGGACAAACTCCCGCATCTCTTGCCGGGTCAACGGCCAGGGCAGTTCGCCCAGCGGCTCTTCCGGCTCTCTTCCCCGCACCACCGCCAGCAGCCGGCCGCCCGGCCGCACAAAATTGGCGATCGCGTGAATCGCTTTGGTTCGCAAGCTATGCGGCAAGGCTTGCACGGTGTTGGCTTCGAAAACGAAATCAAACGCTTGCTGCCACTCCGCCGGCGCTGCGAACAGATCCGCAACTCGATACTGCACTTTACTTTCAGGAAAACGCTGCCGCGCCATGGCAATCGCAGTCTTCGAAATATCAAACGCCGTGGTTGCAAAGCCCCACGCCGCCAATTGTTCCGCATCGTCGCCGAGTCCGCAGGCAATCACCAGCGCCCGCTTTCCACTGGCTTCTTGCGGATGCGCCTTCCAAAATTCCAGCAAGCCCGGACTCGCCCCGCGGTCCGCCCAAGGGAGGACGTTTTTTCCGGCGGCGGCCTCACGATACAGCGCCTCAAACCAGCCCGTCGGGTCGCCTTTTTCCAGATACTCCGCTGCCAGATTCCGCGCTCGTTGTCGGTCGATCGTCATGCCTGTGATTGTAACGCTTTTTTGTTGCTGCTCTGTGTGCGGAGCCGCATCAAAGTGAGCCGGTAAGCGGCCAGAATTGACGTACGCCGTTTTGCGGACGGCTCTTCCAACACTCGAGAGTCACCCATCGGGACAATACCGGTACCTGTACCTTTTGTGTTTAAGATTTCGTTTGACTTCTTGGCTTGGACACTTAGCATAGCGTCACTCAAGGCAGTTCCTGCCCCGGCCTTTTGCCCGGCTGTTGCCCGGCCTCTTTCATTAAAAAAGGAGAGACCATGAATAGAAAGGTGCATTGCTGTTTGTGTCTGGGCATACTGTCGGTGCTGATCGCTGCGGGGCTGGTTCCTGCGGAGGTGTCAGCGCAAACCGCTCCCACATCTGCGAGTACCGCGACTCCAGCCATTTCACCCGTTGCGAATCCATGTCCGCGCTTTGCTCCGGGCAGCGTGATTTCGCAACCTGCAGCATTGTTCAGCCAGCATGGCGTGCTGAACGTGCAATTTTCCTATCAAACGACCACCGACTTTGCGGGACGCGCGCTGTATTGCTTTATGACGCCGAGCGGGCTGGAAAATCCCACGCTGCATGTGAAACCGGGAGACACGCTGGTAGTCACGGTGACCAACAACACGCCGGACACTGGGTTCATGATGACGCTGGACGCGCCAAACTGCGGCCCCGGCGGCAGCAACATGCGGATGAATTCGGTGAACATCCACTATCACGGCACGAACACTTCGCCGACGTGCGGTGCAGACGAAGTGATCAAAACCATTATCAATACGGGGCAAACATTCCAGTATCACGTGGCTATTCCGACGAATGAGCCTCCCGGCCTGTATTGGTATCACCCGCACGTGCATGGCGTTGCGGAAGCGGCTGTGCTTGGTGGCGCGTCCGGAGCGCTGGTAGTGGACGGCATCGAGAACGTGCAACCCGCGGTTTCGAATCTGCGCCAGAGAATCCTGGTCGTTCGCGACCAACCCACGGTGCAGGCGCAAGAGCAGGGCTTAGGGGAGGGTTCCGGCGGCGACCCGAACGGCATACCGTTCCAGGACGTGACCATCAACAACATCTCCACAAACGCCACGACAGACATCAGCAAGAACCCGCCGGTCACGACGTACACGCCGGCGATTTTGCAGATGCAACCAGGGGAGACCCAGTTCTGGCGCATCAGCAACTCCTCTGCTGACTCAATTCTCGACCTGCAAGTTCGGTTCGATCATGTTCCGCAACCGTTTAAAGTGGTGGCTATTGATGGAGTGGCGGTCAATTCGCAAGATGGCACGCAGTCGGCCGGACTTCTTACCGAAACGCATTTTCGGCTGCCGCCCGCTTCGCGCGTGGAGATTCTTGTCAACGCTCCGGGTCCCGGCGTCAAACTGGCGCAATTGGTTACGCAGAACATCCTCACGGGCTCTGATGGAGACGACGATCCAAACCGCCCGATCTTCAACATTCAACTAGCGCGAACTGCGGAAGCGGCCGAAGCCGCACAAGTCGCGGGCGACGACCGCGTCGGCACGTTCACCGCTCTCAGCACCAGCCACCAACGTTTTGCTGGTCTAGCTACGGCGCCTATCGCGCAAAGACGGCTGGTTTTCTTCGATGAAATTCAACCCACCACGTTTTTCATGGGCGTGCAGGGCCAGCCGGAGCAAGTGTTTAATCCAAACGCACCGCCGGCCATTGTGGCCACGCAAGGCACAGTGGAAGAGTGGACGGTGGAGAATCGCGCACGCGAGAACCATGAATTCCATTTTCACCAGCTGCATTTCCTGGCGGAATCGCAAAACAACTTTGCCATCAACGGCGACGTGCCGGCTCCCGGCATAGTCGGACAGTATCTAGACATGATTGAAGTTCCCAATTGGGACGGCAATCCGGCGCATCCGTTCCCGAGCGTCACGCTGCGGATCGATTTCCGCGGACACGATGTTGGCTTGTTCGTGTTCCATTGCCACATTTTGGGGCACGAGGACCTGGGCATGATGAATATCATCCAGGTGGTAGCGCCGTCGTCCGCCGCGAATCAGAAAACCTCTTCCAAGAAAGCGGTCTCGTCTGCCAAGGCTAGCGAGGGCAGCAAGCCTGCGGCTGCAGCTCCTACCTCCGGTGCAAGAACGGCGTCGGAAATGGATCAGCCGAAAATGCCGTAGCTTTCTCGCGACAGCTATACGCATAACGAAAAGGGCGGTTCCGGCTTAGGCTGGAACTGCTCTTTCTGCTGAATGGGGTGCTAACGCGGATGTCGGATAGCTTGTCGTCTGCGAGAAAGCTGACCCGTTCAATTTGCGCCGAAAAGAAATTTCCGAATATTGTCGTTGAGAAATTTGGCGTCGGCCGGATCGGCCGCGGCACCCGCCGGGTGGCCCCACAGCGACGGAATCGGCATGAGCGTGACCGTTTTCATAAATTGCGCTTCATATTTCGCGTCCGTCACTGGAAAATACAAGTCAGTTTCCGACGGCATGTACAAAAACGGCGCTTGGATGGAGCCCAGCGCTTTCGCCAGATCGCCGTTGAATCCCGGCGTTGTGCCTACGTTGTGCTTTTCCCACGTGCGCATCTGCAAAATCAGGTTGTTCGCATCGGCGCCGGGAATGAAATTGGTCTTGAGATTTTCTACGAAACTTTCGAAGGTTGTTCCGGGCTTCGCGCCTTCTTTCCACAACTCCTGTCGCCACCATTCCTGTGAGAAGAGCCAACCTTCCCAAACCAGCGCAAACTCCTCGATCCCTTTCTTCGGCTGTTCCTTATAGTCGCCGCCAGCAAAAACAGGATCGGTGGTAATCGCTCCAATCTCGCTTTCGAGGCGTACGATCCCGTGGCCATAGGTCTTCGCCGTCCCGGAGGTGGCGACAAAACGGTCCGCGTAGGCTGGATAACTTACAGCCCATTGGAAGGCTTGTTGCGCGCCCATGGAAAAGCCCACGACGGCTTTCAGATGCGTGATCTTCAGTTCTTCTGTGAGCATACGGTGGACCGCTTCCACGTTGTCGCGAATCGTGGTTACGGGGAAGCGCGGGCCGTGATACGGCTCGGGCGTATTGCTCGGTGAGGAGGAATTGCCATTGCCAAACAGCTCGGTCGCGACCAGAAAGAGTTTCGAAGGATCGAGTGCCTTGTCTGGTCCCATGAGCCACTCGTAGCCGTGGAAGTTCGCCATGTAGTGCGACGGCAGCAGGATCGCGTTATCTTTGGCAGGGTTCAGCGTCCCGTAGGTTCCGTATACGACTTTTGCTTGCGGCAGCACCACGCCGCTTTCCGTTTTGAAATTTGAAATTACGAACTCGTGCCGCTCCGCCTTAGGACCCTTGTTCTCCGCCGCATCTTGCGCCGACACATTTGCTGCGGCAACGCTCGCCGCCAGCAACGCCAACACTGCAAGTCGCTTCATTATCCTCTCCGTTCTCACGTCCCCGCCGGTATCCTACCATCCATCCCGAGCCGCCGCAGCGATTCACGAAGCGCCTGCGGGGTCGTTTCCGCGATCATGCCATGGGAAGCGAACATCCGAGCGAGATGGTTCCGCTGCGGAAGCCTGCGACGTCTGTGGCGTGACGGACAGACTCCCTACTATTAATGGTTTGGACCACTCCATCCCAACAGTGGCTTCTTCCGTCGTACCATCAGGAAAACAGGCAAGGGGCATCCTGCGGAGGCATTCTTTGGGAGCAGAACGTCGTCGAACACCTAGGTATACGTTCATCGCCAGCGCCGAGCTCATTGAGGAGACGGCGGATGTGCGCATCGCCACGCGCGTAAGCGAGCTGAGTCTGCATGGCTGCTATCTCGATATGATGAATCCGTTTCCTGTCGGAACGCTCGTTCTGGTTAAAATTTCTGCGGGGGACAACTACTTCCAAGCGCGCGCCAAAGTGGTGTATGCACAGACGAACATGGGTGCGGGCGTGTCCTTTTTTGAAGTTGAAGCCGAATACCAGCCAGTGCTTGAGCGTTGGCTCGACGAGGCCAAGCGCGATTCGAAGAAACACGTTGGATAGTTAGATCTTGGATTGCGAGTTCGGTTAAGGCTCGCTGCGCTCGCGGGGACGCGCTAAAGCGCGCCCCTACATGAACCAAAGGCGCGCACCTACACGGTCCGACTAGTGGCCCTGAAGGATTTGCGCTGCAGTCAGCGCGTAAATCAGGGCACACTCCTGCATCTTTCGCAAATCCACGTATTCATTCGGGCCATGCGCCACGGATAGCAAGCCGGGCCCATAGGCGTACGCCGGGATCCCGCGGGCTGCATAAAAACGAATCTCGAGCAACCCGGGACACATTTCAAAGCGCGCTGTTTCTCCGGTGACGGCGGCTATGCTGCGGGTCAGCGTCTGCGCAAGAGGTTGTTCCACTGCACAATTTGCCGAAGGTGCCTCTTGCAAAATTTCCCAGGTCAGCGGGATGCCGTCTCGCCGACATTTTTCCAGCACGCCAACTAGCCGCGCTTTCTCTGTCTCCAGATCCTCTTCTGGATTGATTCGGCGGTCGACCGTAAACCAACATTTCTCCGGCACGACATTGAAATTTGTGCCTCCGCCACTCTCGCCACCGAGCAACAGAATCGAATTTCGGGGACCCTTCTTAGGGGCGTCATTTAACGCATCGTTTTCATCTGTTGAGCCAACTTGATGCGCTGTTTTCCGCTCTTCTACTTCGCGCTTCAATTCCAACAGGCGCGCTACGACTTCATGCATGCGTTCGAACGCGTTCTCGCCCCGGTGCTGCAAGCCGACATGCGCGGACTTGCCGGATACTTCAATTCGCAGCGTGAGCGCACCACGGTTGGCGTTCCAGACAACTCCGCTGGTGGGCTCCGCCGTGAGCATGCCGATTCCGTCGCGACCGAGCAGTCCTTTTTTTGCCAGCCAAGCTGATCCATGCGCGCCGCCCGTTTCTTCATCCGGCACCATCGCCAGCGCGACGCGACCATGCAAAACAACGCTGCATTCCTTCAGCGCCCGCGTCGCGTAGAGCATCGCGACTAAGCCGCCTTTCATGTCGCACGAGCCGCGCCCAAACAGAAAATCGCGTTCCCGGCGTGGCGCAAACTGCTCCTGTGTCTGGGCCGGCACCACATCATAGTGGCCGTGAAAATATACTGCCCGTTTGCCGTGGCCGTAACCGCCAAGAAGGCACGCTGCCTCGCCGGCGGTTTCCATCCGTTCGGAAGCGAGTCCCGCATCCTGCAGGATGCGCTGCAGGGCGCCCGCGCACGTTCGGTAGCTTTGGCCGGGTGGATTTTCGGTGGGGATCGCGACCAACTCGGCGGTCAGACGTGCCATCTCCTCGGCGTGTTCGCCAATCCAGCTCGCGATCTTCTCTCGGAGTTTTTCATCAACCGCTGCGGCGTTCATCGCGGCATCCTAGAAAGTCAGCGCCGTGCCGCCAAGCTCCATTTTGGAGGTCCACGGCAGGTGGAAAGGGCAGGCCCCCATTGGAGAGAGGTGGCGACGGTCGTCGGCGTATTTAACCTTCCGGTTAAATACAATTATCCATACCTGCAATACGGTGATTCATATCACAGCTAGCGTTCGCGCCATCTCAGCGATTCCTCAAGCTCTATCCTCATAAGAATACGGACCTTATCGTATGTATACTTTCTGCCGCATTGGTTCTTAGATTGCCCTCATCTTTGGCGGGTGTGGTCTGCGATCCTTCGATTTGGTCAGCGCTTCTCAATGTCCGAACTTGGGGTTGTTTCAGGCACTTAAGGCAATCGGGCCGGCTTTCCGGTCCAACGCTCTGCTAGATGGCGCTTCGCTCGCGTGCCTGGTTCGATTTCTTCTAATTCAGGAGGAGTTTGATGCTTAGTTTTTGCAGTAACCGTGTCGGCCTTCGTTCCAGCCTCGCAAGGTTGTTGACTCTTTTGCTGCTTGCAGTGTTCGTGGGAGGTATCGCGCAAGCCCAGTCTACCGCTTCTTTGAACGGCACCGTCACCGACCCATCCAGCAATACAGTGGCGGGCGCCAAGGTCGCTGTGATCAATCAAGCCACTGGCGTCAGGTCGGACACGACCACCGACAATGCCGGCGCCTATCTCTTCGCGTCGCTTCCCATTGGTCTCTATCGAATCGAGTACAGCGCGACCGGATTTGAAACCGGTGTTCTCAAGGATCTCAAGCTGGATGTGGCTATGGTGGTCACCCGGAATTTGCAGCTAAAGGTCGGCCAGGTGACCGAGCAGGTCGTTATTACGGCCGAGGCGGCGCTGGTGGAAACTGCGACGCCCGGCCTGGGACAGGTGATCAACGAAAAGACCGTGCAGGATATTCCGCTGAATGGCCGGCACTTCACCGACCTGAGCTTGCTGACGCCGGGTACGATGACGCCTCCGGCAAACGGATTTCTTTCGGCGCCGCTGCGCGGGCAGGGCTCGTTTGGTATCAATACGGCTGGCGCGCGTGAAGACACCACGAACTGGCTGGTGAACGGCATCAACCTGAATGACAACGTCCAGAACCAGATTACCTTTCAACCGCCGATCGATACTTTGGCGGAATACAAGATCGACAATTCGTCATTCCCAGCGGAATACGGACGCAACTCCGGAGCGATCGTGAACCTGGCGACGCGAACGGGAACGAACGAGTATCACGGCGAGCTGTTCGAGTTTTTCCGCAACAACGCGCTGGACGCGCGGAATTTCTTTAACCCCATTCACAACACGGCGGGGGCGTTTCTGCCGCAGGCGCCGTTCAAGCGTAACGAATTCGGCGCGGATTTTGGCGGGCCCATCCTGAAGAATAAATTGTTTTTCTTCCTGGCGTACGAATCGATTCGGCAACACCAGCAGTTGACCGTGACCAGCACTGTGCCGAGCCAGATCCAGTTGGCCACGGTGACCTCTCCGGCGGTCCAGCAACTGCTGACGCTGGTACCGCAGGCTAATTTCGCGCGGACTGGCACCGGCGTTACGGACAACCCAAACGATCCCACGACCTGGACTGGATTTACGGGAGGAACGCTTGCGAACGTCACGCTCAACCAGGGTTCAGCGGACATTGACTACGAACTGAGCAACAGCGATCGCGTGCATGGCTATTTCGTGATTCAAAAGGACCTGCGGCAGGAACCGACGGCTGGTGGGGCGATTATTGCGAACATCCCTGGCTTCGGGGACACTCGCGATGGCTTGCGGGACCTTATGACGGTGAGCGAAGACCACACGTTTAGCCCCACGGTCACCAACACGGTTCGACTGGGATACAACCGCATCCATTTGACGTTTACGCCGAATGAATTGTTGGACCCAACGACGTTTGACATTGGACTTCCGGCCGGAGCGCCAGTCGCAAGCGGTTTGCCGTTTATCAATGCGGGCGGCGCGCTGGGTTTCGGCGGACCGACGGGCGAACCGCAGGGACGTGGCGATACGACGGTGGTTCTGAATGACAACCTCAGCGTGCTGCGAGGGCGCCATACGTTCGTGTTTGGCGGCGAAATTCGCCGCGCCTACAATAACAACATCGCGTTCAACGTCGGCTCGTTGACATTTTCCTCGCTGGCGAATTTTCTGACGGACCATGCGAACGCGTTCACGACGCAGCTGGGCTCTGGAAACGACAAGATCGTGCAGCCGTCGTACGACGGGTTCGTGCAGGACAGCTTTAAATGGCGGCCGAACTTCACGCTGAACATCGGATTGCGGTATGCGTGGAACGGAACGCCATTCGAATCGCAGAGCCGCTTCACGAACTTTGACCCAACCACGGGCGATTTGGTTCCGGCAGGACAGCCGTACCATACCAGCAACAAGAACTTCCAGCCGCGCGTGGGCTTCGCGTGGGATCCATGGGGGAATGGAAAGACGTCGGTACGCGCGGCTTACGCGATTTTGACGCAGTCGCCGACGACCAACACGATCACCGGCCTGAGTTCGAACCCGCTGTTCGCGCTGCCGATTTCGGCGAGTTCGGCGACCAACGCGATCACCATCGAGAACCCAACGGCTTCGGTGGTAGGTACGAGCCTGGGCCCGGCGTCCATCAACCCACAGTTCGACGACAGCTACGCGCAGGACTGGAACTTGTCCATTGAACGGCAAGTGACGTCAACACTCGGTGTGACCGTAGCCTACGTAGGAATGAAGGGGACACATCTTCAGCTCAACCAGAATATCAATCAGCCATTTGTGGTGAATG
>Ga0335077_10005158_pt1 | contig 15983 bp, 10 predicted proteins | sample Lox_Sample_31_FD_207151 | JGI IMG/M metagenome (GOLD analysis project Ga0335077, IMG submission 207151) | Soil microbial communities from Loxahatchee National Wildlife Refuge, Florida, United States - Lox_Sample_3.1 | ecosystem: Environmental > Terrestrial > Soil > Wetlands | place: USA...
TTTCGAAATAATCTATGGGGCACAATCACTTACGGCCAAAATCTTGGTTTCAAAGAACTTACTGAGTGTGTCGCCGGCACCCAGTTCCAAACTGGGTCCGAAATCAGGGCTCGGCCCACAGTCACCGCCTCGACGATGATGGCGCGAGTTGTGCTGTGAATACAAGGTCAGATGTCACATCGGGCTGTGGAAAAAGGTTGCGGCTGACAAGAGTCTGTGTGGAAGGCTCTCTCACGCCTTCGGGGCTGACGGCTCTCCCTGTTCCGTCCACCCACGGCTTGCGGCGCGGGCTGTACTCTTGCGCCGCTTTGCGGCGCAGGAAAGGTGCTCTCCTTTTCAATCTCATCACGAAAGAAATTAGAAGCCGGTCTCTTGCGAGGCCGGCTCTATTGAGAGCTGCGAGAATTCTAGAAAGTAAATCTCGCGCCAAACTGGAACTGGCGAGGGGTGTTGATGGTCTTCGTGATCCTTCCAAACGAGGCACCCTGTTGCTGCACATCTACGATGCTATTCACACTGGGATATCCGTACTGCGCTGTGTTGGTCATGTTATAGCCGGAGATGTCGAAGCGTAGGGCCTTTGTCTCGGTTATCTTCAGCGTCTTATAGATGGACATGTCGAAATTGCGCGCGCCTCTGGTGCGAACGTGATCAAGATAGGCCGGGGCGGTTCCAGGAACGAAGGGATTCGGACTCGCCGAACCGCCGGGCTGAGCAAAACAATCGACGTTGAACCAATCGCTCACGGTATGGGGAGCACTCTTCGAGGGATCGCAAATCATGTCAGCCCGCTGATTGAAATACCCAGGGGTCGTTCCCGAACTCGGCGAATTGATGGGAACGCCTGTGCTGAGGTAGAGGATGCCGTTGACGGTCCAGCCACCCAGAAATGCATCGGCGACGCCATGCAGGCTCACGGCCTCACCTTTGCCCACCGGCAAGTCATAGGACACTTGCCCGGTGAACAGATACTTGACATCCTGGGGGGCAACCGCGTGCTCATACTGCAAGTTTCTCCAGTCCTGGACCGAGCCGCGGTGAGTACCTACGAAACCCAGTGGTGGATTCCCATCGTCGGTCATCAGTTTTCCCCAGGTAAAGGTCGCCAATGTGGTGAAGTGGCCGGTCAGTCTCTTTTGCACCTTGGTCTGCAGAGAGTTGTATGAGGAGTCGCCTCCGCCGTAGCCACTGATGTTGATACCGTTGCCGCCTCCGTAGCCGCCGTTGCCAAATTGCGGATACTGCTGAAGTGTTGCCCATAAGGGAACGGTAGTAGCTCCGCCGAAGTTGGCGTTGAGGCTCACCGGCCCGGTGTTAGGCACCATGACACAGGCCGGGTTCGATGTGTCGACGCAGAGCTGGTAGTTGTATTTGCCGATCGTGCCCAGGTCGAGCTCATTCAAATCGACACCGCCAATCGGCAAGAAAAGGCCACGGCTGCCAACATAGCCGGCACTCACGATCACCTGATGCGGCAGCTCATATTCGAGACCGAAGTTGTAGTTGTACGTGGTGGGTGTGCGCTGGGATTGGAGCACGCTGTTTAAGGTGATCCCCAAATTATTGGCCAGGCCAGGAGGGGGAGTGGTGAAAACCGGAATGATTCCTCCGGGTTGGCCAACCGGAGAGGGAAACGGGTTGCTGAGCGAATAGTCAACCGTGAAGTTGTCAACTGGACTACCCGTGTTCGCGTCACAGCCGGTGCCGTTGAAAACCGTATTGCCGTTTGAATTGAGGCAGGTGCCCTGCCATGGCGACTGGGAAGAGAATCCATCGGTGTTTTGGCCGGCACTGGCGACATTATGAGTGGCGGGCCCAAAGTAGATGCCCGCGCCGCCGCGCACCACGAAACGTTGAACCGGCTGCCATGCGAACGCCAGACGAGGTCCAAAATCGTGGTAATTGGTCTTAAAGGGAGAACGGTTGTTGCTATTGACGTAAATCTCGGCGCCCGTGTATTGAACGCCGTTCACGGTATTGCTTATGTTCGGATTGAAGTACTCCTGGCGGTTAAAGCGTTCGTTACGTCCTCCGAAGATGTCCCAGCGGAGGCCGGCGGTGATAGTCAGGCTCTTCGAGGGATGGAACGTGTCCTCAAAGAACATCGCATAGTACGGGTTGGACTCGGCCGCAAAGACGTCTTTGGTGAAATTAGGGTAATCGTTCTGTTCATTACCGGGAAATTCGCCCATGCCGATAAGCAGTGAGGCAAAATCACTGCCGCCAGAAACGCTGGCGACGGACTGGTCGGTGGCACTGACGTCAAAGGCATACGCGCCCGCTGGCGCCGGCGGCTGGCCGACGTTGAGATACCGTTTCATCCACTCAAAGCCGAATGAGAATTGGTGCTTGCCCCAAATCTTGGTGACGGTGGCGTTGACGTCGTTGTTCATGCTGGCATAGACAAAGTTGTTGTAGTCGGCGGTGCCACCAACCCCGCCGCCAACATCGTCAAAATTCATGAAGGGCAGCTGTTTGAAGACCACCTCCTGGGCCAGTGAGGCGGGGAAGCCCAGCGTCGTGATGTCAGTGCTCAGGTAGGCTGCCGGGCCGCCTTGCTGCTCGTAGTGGCGCGTAAAGGAGTAACGCAGATTCAGCACCGTCGAGGAATTGAGGGTGATGTCATCGGCGACGAGAACATTGCGTCCGTTGGTTGTGTTCAGGGCGTAGTCTGGGTCCCACCCGGGGGCCGGGAAGACATTGGCGGTGGAGAAGACCAGTTTGTCATAGGAGAACCGGGTGAAGAGGCGCTGCTTCTCGCTGGCGTTCCAGTCGACGCGCACGTCAAACCGGTGCGCTGTGAACGGGTCCAAGCCGGCCTTTTGGAAATTGGGACTATCAGGGTTGTCCGTCGTTGCCGCCTCGCAGGTCGTCGGGTCTGGGAAATTGCACTTTGGCATATTCGACAGATAGAGCAAGCCGATGGGATTCGGGTTTGAGATGATGTTGCCGGGGAAGGGCTGCCGAGTGCCGTCGGGATTATCGGGCCGGGTCGGATCGTAGATGGTGAAATCCATGTGCGAGAAGTCGCCGGTTCGCTCCGCGCTGGTAGGGACCTGGTAGGTCAGGTTGCCCTCAAACTGCTGTTGTGAGGTGTGCTCGTAATCGCCAAAGAAGAAGAGCTTATCCTTCTTGATGGCTCCACCGATGGCGCCACCTTCCTGATAACGGTGAAAGTCCGGTGGGGTATTCTTTTGGCCGCTTAACAACTGACCTCGCTTGGTGAAGTATTCGTTTGCGGAGAGCGCGTCAGGCCGGAACACTCCGAAAACATCGCCATGCAATTTGTTGGTGCCCGACTTGCTGACCAGGCTGATCACGCCCGCGGCTCCGCTCTGATAGGAAGCTGGGGTATTCTGGGTCTCGACGCGAACTTCATCCACCCCGTCCTCGGGAATGTTCATCGCCGGGATAATGGCGGCGGAGTTGTTTTCGGCAATTCCGATCGGCGCGCCGTCGAGCATGAAGTAAACCGATCCCACCAGGGACCCGTTGAATGTATCGGCAGAGACATCCACTCCCGGCCGCCCCACTGAAATATTCTGCACCGACTGCATCGAGTTGCTGGAGTTGGGCGAGCCATTGACCGGAATTACACCGGGACTCAACTGGACGAGGTCGTACACGTTACGGTACAACAGCGGAACGCGGTCGATAGTCTCGGCTCCGACGAGCGTACCCACCGTGGAGTTGGTCGCCTCAACGAGCGCAACTGCCTCGGTGACGGTGACCTTCTCGGAAGCCGTGCCCACACGCAGGGCAACATTGACCTGGGTCACCTGATCGACATTGACGGTGATGTTTTCCTGTATCACGCTGGCAAAGCCTGTTTGGCTTACTGTGACCTGATACACACCCGGATTGAGAGAGACGAAGGAATAGAGTCCAGCAGCGCTGCTGGCGGTGCGCTGCGTCACTCCCGTCGCCTTGTTCAGCAGAACGAGTTGGGCTCCAGGAACCAAGGCACCCGCCGGATCTGTGACGGTGCCGCTGATGCTGCCTCGTCCCGCCTGACCGAACGCCGTCACTGCAACCAAAACCACCACACACCACGCGCAACAGATGCGTGCGACTCCGCTAATGCGCCGAGAATTCATGACTTCTCTCCTCAATGCCGGGTATTGGAGATTCGAACAGTATGCAACCGCGCAACCCCGCCTCCGCCCGCAGTCGTGGAGGAACTCGGCGAACACTCAGGGTTCACCACGTTCCCCGAACTTCCCATAACACCTTCGAAACGGCGAGAAGGCGATTTGCAGAATCCCCCGGAGGACAGAGCTCCGGGGCGTATTAAAACGTGTTAATAGTGGCTTTTGGTCGCATCTACTGTCAAGAAAAAAGCGCTGCGGGGTCGTCGTATTTGCGACGAAAAGGTCTTCGGGGCGTGCCCAGACGAACCATCGCCAGTAAATATCCCCCGGCAGAGCCGGGGGCTTTGGTTTGTGAGCCGCTCAAAGCGGCTGAGCGGAGTCGCTAACGCGGCCCCGACGGTTTGGGGGCCACCTTGACGGTGGCCGGTTAACGCCACAGGTTGGTCTGGTCTAAACGCTTGTCCTCGGCTTCCTGTTGCCGGATGTAGTCGCGAATCACGGCCTCGTCCCGGCCCACTGTGGACACGGAATACCCTCGCGCCCAAAAATGTTGCCCCACAAAATTCCTCTTCTGCTCTCCGTACACCCGTGCCCGATGAAGCGCACTCTGGCCTTTCATGAACCCCACCACTTGCGCGACCGCATACTTGGGTGGAATGGCGATCATCCTGTGCACGTGGTCGGGCAGCAGATGTCCTTCTTCGATCCGACTCTCTTTCTGCACGGCCAACTTCCGGAACACCTCGCCCAAGTGCTGCCGCAATTCCCGGTACAGAGTCTTGCGCCGGCACTTCGGGATAAACACTACATGGTATTTGCACTCCCACTTCGTATGGCGTAGGCTTTCCATCTCGTCCATTGCGAAATTCCCTTTCGTGTGCTTTGGCGGCTCACCTCTGGGAGTTTCTGCGATGGACTTCAGTATCTGTCAAACTTCTACTGCCTCCCCGGCAGAGCCGGGGGGTCTCCCTTCGCCACTAGGTCAGGCTACGTGTGGACTCGCGCACGACCAACTCAGGGGCAACCTTGCGGTGGCTGGAACTGAGTTCCCGCTTCTCGAGGACAGCATTAATACCGTCTAGTACAACACCCACTGCGGAGGCGCCCATCGTCTCCATGGGCTGGCGGACCGTGGTGAGCGAGGGAGTGTAGATCGCAGAGGTGGCGACATCATCGAAGCCAATCACCGAACACTGTTCGGGCACGCGGATGCCAGCGCGATTGAGAGCGCGAATCGCCCCGAACGCGCTCATGTCATCAAAAGCCAGCATAGCCGTGAACGAACGCTTCTGGCGCAACAATTCCTCCGTGAGTTTGTAACCGGATTCGAAACTGGAAATGGGATCGCGGGATTCCGGCATGTCGACAATCAGACGGGAATCGAGTTCCAGGTCGCATTCTTTGGCGAAAGTGCGAATGCCGCGCCAGCGCGGAGAGCTGTCGATGAGCCCCCTGGGTCCGCGGATGATGGCGATCTTGCGATGGCCGAGGGAGTGCAGATGCTCGAGCGCGATATGGCCGCCCAGTTCGTTATCCACGATAACCGAACTGATCGAATCTGTTTTCAGTTCGCAACCGATCATCGCCGTGGGGATGCTGCTCTTCTCGAGATCGGCGAGCAGGTTGATATCGAGGAACACCCAGTTCGCGATGACGATCAGGGCCTCGATGCGGCGGTCGAGCAGCATTTCCAGATAACGCTCGAAACGGCTGCCTTCGTTGTGTACATCGGTGAGGATGGGGAGATAGGACGCCTGATAGAGAGTGTTCTCAATGCCGCGCAGGATCAGAGTGCAGAACGGGTCGGTCATGTCAAACACCATGACCCCGACGGTGTGGCTGCGCTTGCTGCGCAAGGACCGGGCAAATTGGTTGGGGCGATATCCGAGCTTCTGCGCGGCACGCTCGATTTTCTTTTTGGTTGCGGCCGGGATGTAGCGCGACAGTGGTGCGTTGTTCAAAACAATGGACACCGTCGTCGAAGAGAAACCGCTTTCCTTGGCTACATCCCGAATCGTCACCATGACTCAAAGTTTCAAAAGATTCTTGGGCTTAAAAAATTAGTGGCTGACTGTGCGCCCGCTTCTGTCAGTTTGTGAATCAGCTTCCTCTCGAAACATTCCCGCGTCTCCGCTTGAATTTCGAAGGAATGCTGGCGGACACTACAGCAAAGACTCATGCGAGTGTCAAGCGCAGCGATCACATCAATCATTTTCGTGTTTCTTCCTGCGTTGGCGACCGGGGTGGCGAAAATCCCTCAGGAAGGCCCGCCCACAGCGCGATCTGGGGTCACCAAGGCCGCGGATCCCGCAGTACTTTTTCGGAGTGGCGAGGAAGCCTTGAACCAGAACCGGCTCGACGAGGCGGCCGGCGATTTCCGGCAGGTGCTGCAAATCGATCCTAAGGCTGGACCGGCGTACGCGAATCTTGGGGTCGTGTATATGCGCCGGAAGCAGTGGGCCCGAGCGCTGGAAACACTGAACAAGGCTCGGGAGCTGATGCCCAATGTTCCGGGGGTCCGGCTGAACATCGGGCTCGCTTATTACCGGCAGAATGAGTTTCTGAAGGCAACTCCTCCCTTTGAATCGGTTGTGCGGGAGCAACCGGAAGCGGTGCAGCCGCGCTATCTGCTGGGGCTCTGTTATTTTTTCGAGGAGCGCTGGACAGAAGCGGCCTCTACACTTGAACCCTTGTGGCCGCAGGAATCGGATAAAGTGCCGTATTTGTATGTGCTGTCGAATGCGGCCCATCGTGCGGGAGAGACGGAATGGGACGACCGGGCCTCGGCGCAGCTGCTGAAAGTCGGGAGCGACTCTGCCGAATACCATCTTTTCGTCGGAAAATATCATCTCAATCGCAAGGAATACGACATGGCGGTGGGCGAGTTGGAAGCGGCGGCAAGGACGAATCCGACGCTGGCCTTCGTGCACTTCAATCTTGGAGTCGCATATCTCAGGAAACAGGACTACACCCGGGCACGAGAGGAATTCCTGACAGATCTGGCAGTTCAGCCCGGCCTGGCTCTGGACTATGATCAACTGGGAGACGTGTATTGGCAGATGCAAGATGACGCCAACGCGGAGAAGAGCTATCGGGAAGCGCTTCGGCGGGATCCACGCCTGGTCAGTTCTTATCTGGGGCTGGCGAAGATTTATCAGCGCCAACAGAAGTACGATGCGGCCCTAGCCGAGACCGGCAAGGCTCTGAAACTGGATCCGGACAGGACCGAGGCCCACTACATTCGAGGCCAAGCGCTGCTTCGGCTTGGCCGCAAAGAAGAAGCGAAGAAGGAAATGGCCGCGGCAGCCAGCCAGAAGAAAGAAGCTGCTGTGCCGTCTCCGGAGTTAATGCAGGATACGCAGTGATACACTTGGGCCGCCGCGCACGAATTTCCCTCAGTACGTCGCTATCCGCCGCCGCTCCGGCAGGGAGGTACACATCATGAAGCGCGTTCTCAAGATTCTCGGCATTGTGATCGCAGTGCTGCTTGTCATCATGATCATCTTGCCCTTCGTCATCGACGCGAACACGTTCCGTCCGAAACTGGAGTCGGAACTCACTGACGCGCTCGGGCGGCAGGTAAAGGTGGGCAATCTTTCCCTGTCGTTGCTGTCGGGCGGTGTGAAGGCCGACAACATTTCGATCGCCGACGATCCCCAGTTCAGCAGGAGTCCGTTTGTACAGGCGAAATCGCTGAAGGTCGGCGTGGAGATGTGGCCGCTGATTTTCTCGCGAACACTGAATGTCACCGAACTCACCCTGGATGACCCGCAGATCAGTCTGGTGAGGTCGGAGAATGGCGAGAAATGGAATTTCTCGAGCCTGGGCGGAAAGAATCCGTCGGCGCCCACTCAAGGCGGGAAGACGGCGCCTGCGGCTTCTTCGAACACCGCGAAACCTTCGCCGGAAGAAACTGCCTCGAGCGAGAAGAGTTCCGGTGGGAATGCGAATTTGTCGGTCGCCAAGCTGGACGTAAACGATGGAAAGCTTACGGTTTTGAAGGCGGGCTCGAGCGAGCCTCCGCGGGTATACGATAAAGTTAATATCGAAGTTAAAAACTTTTCTTTTACCTCATCATTCCCGTTCTCGATGACGGCGAACACTCCTTCCGGCGGAACGCTGAAACTGGCGGGAACGGCGGGACCGATCAATCCTACCGACGCTGCCCTGACCCCGCTGAACGCGAAGATCGCTGTGCAGCACATGAATCTGGCGTCGTCGGGATTCCTTGATCCCGCGGCCGGCATCTCTGGCATTGCCGACCTTGATGGGACAATCGAATCCGACGGGCATCAGGCTAAAGCGAGCGGCACGTTGAGGGCCACGAACTTGGTGGTTGTGAAGAAGGGTTCGCCCGCCGGACGTCCGGTCGATGTGAAGTTTGGGGCCACGCACGATCTTGTTCGCCAAACCGGGCTCGTCAACCAATGCGATATCTCCATGGGTCAGGCGGTTTCGCATTTGACGGGCGCTTACGATGCGCACGGCAAGGTCACCTCCGTCAATCTGAAACTGGTAGGCAACGCCATGCCGGTAGATGACCTGGAAGCCATGCTGCCGGCGGTCGGAGTGGTATTACCTCCAAAGGCAACCTTGAAGGGCGGCCACTTGAATGTGAATGTCGCCAGCTCCGGACCAGTTGACAAACTGGTTAGTACCGGGTCGATCAAGATGGAGAATACACAACTGGCGAACTTCAACCTTGGCGCACAGTTGGGTGCTGTCCTCTCGGCTCTGTCGGGAAAAGCCAGTGCAGGCAACGACACCACGATTCAGAATTTCAGTTCGGACGTGAAGATGACGCCTGCCGGGACTGAGGCCAGCAATATCAACCTCACTGTGCCTTCGATCGGCGTGCTGACCGGAGCCGGGACGGTGAGCCCGTCGAACGATCTGGCCTTCAAGATGAAGGCTGAAGTGGGCGGTACGGGCATTCCTTTCGGAGTCACAGGGACGGCGCAGAATCCGAAATTCACTCCTGACGTCAAAGGCATCGCCGGCGGCCTCGTCGAAGGCTTCCTGAATAACCAGGGGAAAAGCGGTGGGCAGCAGCAACAGAATCCCGTCAACACAGTGATGGGACTGTTTGGAAAGAAGAAGCCGCCGAAATAGCGGCGAGTTGCGAGCCGAGGGCCCCACGTCTCGCCGCCTTTGCGAAACGTGGGAGGTTCGACAGAGCCAAGCTTAATCATTTCCCACGGCAGTTACCCACGAGTAGGGATGGTTCGACTTCGCTCAGCATGGCCGCTCTCCAATTGTGCTTACTACCAGGAACATTCGTTTTATCATCAGGAAATCATGGCCAACATTCCTGACACCATCACCCAGGGGCTGGGGCGCTACACGATCGGAGAGAAGCTGCGCACCTTGCGCCTGCGAAAGAGCATGGGCCTGGTCGAACTCAGCAAGCACACGGGACTCTCGGCGGCTTTGCTCTCGAAACTGGAGCGGGGGAAGCTGTTCCCTACCCTTCCCACGCTGTTGCGCATCGCCATGGTGCACTCGGTGGGACTGGATTACTTCTTCACCGACGAGCGCAAGCGCCGGGTGGTAAATGTCGTGCGCAAGCAGGACCGGGTGCGGTTCCCGGAGCGGCCGGGCATCCAGGACATCCCCTATTATTTTGAGTGCCTAGACTACAAAACCAACGAGCGGAAGCTGAACGCATTTGTGGCAGAATTCCAAGAGATCCCGCCTGAGAAACTGCGCCCGCACCAGCATCCGGGCGTGGAACTGCTGTACCTGCTGAAGGGATCGATAACCCTCAAGATTGGCAGCGAAGAGTTCCAACTCGAGGCTGAGGACGCCATTTACTTCGACGCGGCGGTGCAGCACAGCTATCGCCGGCGCGGCGCGAAACAGTGCACCGGGGTCATCGTCACGGTTCCATAAGGACATCGGCGAAACCCCTGAAAATACTGCCCCTTCGCGGCATGCGGCAGGGCAGGGTTCGCTAAGATTCATTGACAAGGGCCATTCGGGCACCCCATACTCTCGCCTAAGCATTACAAATCCTGACTTTGCTGATCTCGGACTATCGGCGCGCTGTTTGGCGGTTTCGTGGCCATGGCTCCGGGTCTTGCCCCCGCAAAAGAAACTGAAAGGTCGATTCCAGGAGGATCGTTGTGTCCAAACCTTCAATTCCCCGATTCCCCGTGTTTGTGGTCTGCCTGGCTACGCTCGCTGTAATGGCGATCGCGGTTGGCGGGTACGCAGTTAAACGGTCGACGCGGCACGCGGACAACGCACGCGCAATTACCCCGGCCAGCCAGAAATCCTCAGCCCCGGCGCTCAGCGCCGAACAGCGCGGACGCGTCCACGCCAGCCTCGACGTGCTCCCACTCGCCTTCGAAGCCAATCAGGGCCAGACGGACCCCGAGGTGAAGTACATGGCGCGAGGGAATGGATATCAGCTTTATCTGACGTCCTCCCAGGCGATCCTGAAGTTGGTGGGTCAAGGCAGATCTGCTTCCGAAGTTCGGGAGATGATGCTCAACAAACGCCGTGGGCCCGCCGCGGTAAAGGCGATGCTCAGGAATAAAGCTCGCGGCCAGGAAAAAACGTCGGTGGCCTCACTGCGGATGAGCTTTGTCGGAGCGCATGCCAATGGAATCGCTGGTCTGGATCAACAACCTGGGAAGGTGAACTACTTCCTCGGCAACGATCGCGCGAAGTGGCGTACGAACATTCCACTCTTTGGGCGCGTTGAGTACGAGAACCTGTATCCCGGGATCGATCTCGCATTTCGAGGTGAAAGCAAGAAACTGGAGTTCGACTACATCGTTCGTCCCGGGGCTGATGCGGCTGATATCGCTTTGGGCTTTGAAGGCGCAGATCACCTCGACATCACCGCTGATGGCGATCTGCAGATTGCAACTTCCGCCGGTCCCGTACACCTCGTCAGGCCGCTGGCATACCAGGAGAAAGATGGAAACCGGCTGATTGTCGAAGCGCGGTTTATCAAACAGGGCGCAGACCAAATCACTTTCGGGCTGGGCCCCTACGATCACAATCGTGAACTCGTGATCGATCCGACCGTGACCTATTCCACATACTTCGGTGGCGGTGGTGCTGACTACGGGATTGCAATCGCCGTCGATGCGAGCGGGAACGCTTTCGTGGCGGGAGCTACGGACTCTACTGCAATTCCGGGGAACTCGGGCGGCACAAACAACAACAGCTTTGACACCTTTGTTACGGAAATCGCACCATCTGGCTCGCTGGTCTTCACCTCAGTGTTCGGCGGAAGCTCGGACGATTTCCCGGGTGGAATTGCAGTGGACAGCCAGGGTATTTATGTCGCAGGGACAACCGATTCAAACGATTTCCCCGTGACGTCAGGAGTAGTCCAAACTGGGTTCATCGGGGGAGGCGTCCACGGCACCAACGATGCCTTCGCCGTGAAGCTGTCACTGAATGGTAGCCTGCCTCCTACTTGGGCTACGTATATCGCTGGGAACGACAGCGATTCTGGATTAGGCATCGCCGTAGATAGTAGCCACAACGTTTACGTAGTCGGAGAGACCTATTCATCGAACTTGGGCGGAATTTCGGGTGGCGTGAACCCTTTGCCGAACGGCGGTTTCATCAATCTCGCGCAGAATACTGGCGTGGATGATGGATATGTTGTAAAGCTCAATTCCAATGCCACTTCCTACTTACTAGTGAGTTACATCGGCGGCAGCAGCGGCGATCTGGCGACCGGCGTTGCACTGGACGGTAGTGGAAACATTTATGTTTCCGGAGAGACTATCTCGACAGACCTGCCTACGACACCGAGCAACGTGGTTCAGAAAACATGCGGGACCGACGGGACCTGCAACAACAGCGGCGGTACCGCGCAAGATGACGCCTTCGTCGTCAGTATCAAATCCGACCTCTCCAATTACAACTATGTGACTTACTACGGCGGCAGCGGAAGTGATGACGCCTTTGCAATCGCAGCAGATGCAACCGGGGACGCGTTCCTTACCGGCATCACCAACTCAACTGACTTCAAGACGGCAGGGACGCCACTACAAAGTGCACTTGGCGGCACTCAGAACTCCTTTGTGCTCGAACTCAATCCCTCTGGCACAGCAGCGACCTACGGTTCGTACCTCGGTGGAAGTGGAGTCGATACGGCTTTGGCAATCGGCCTTGACGGATCGGACAACATCTCGGACAACATCTACGTCACTGGCCAGACCAGTTCCTCTGACTTTCCTTTGCAGAACGCAACTCAAAGCACTCCTAGCGGTGCCACGGACGCCTTTGTCAGCGTGGTGAGCATCGCGCAAGGCAATCTCCTGTTTTCCACCTATCTCGGCGGAGGAGGTGACGAGGACCAACTGTTCGGCGGAATTGCGGTTGACCCCTCCGACAAGATTTACGTGACTGGGGATACGGATTCTGGCAACGGGGGGACTTCGGTCTTCCCAACCGCGGGAACTCCGATCGACGGCACTTATGGCGGCGGCACCTGCACGGGTGCGAACAACACGAACGTCCCGTGTCCAGATGCGTTTGTGACTGCGTATGGGTCGGCCACGGCGCCGGATTTCACGATTGCGGCGACAACACCAACAGCAGTGAGCCCGGGAAGTTCTGCGACGTCGACCGTTACGCTAACCGCGCTGAACGCATACAACCAGCAAGTCACCTTATCCTGTGCGGTCACCGGAGGCGGATCCCCAGCGCCCTCCTGCAGCGCCTCCAGTGCTTTCTCCACAAACCCGCTGACGCCGACCAGCGGTGGCGCAACATCCACCTTAACCATCACAACCACCGGCTCTGCCGCTGCATTGCACTCGAATACGAGTATCTACTACGCGATGTGGCTCCCCATTGTGGGCTTGGCGTTCGTCGGGATGCGCTTCAGCACTAGCGACTCCCGCAAGAAAAAGCTTCTCGGATTCCTGTCGCTGGGCATCGTAATGATGCTCCTGTTCCTTCTCCCTGCGTGTGGAGGAAGCAGTGGCGGAGGTGGCGGAGGCGGCGGTTGTTCGGGATGTACTCCAGCTGGCAACTACACGATTACGATTACGGGAACACAGGGAGCACTATCACACTCAACCCCGGTTACCCTGACCGTCAATTGATGGGTCACAGAATTCGCGGCCGCCTTACCTTCATAAGGCGGCCGTTTTCCTTCCCTCCTGCCATGGCGAAAATCCAACGGCCGGGATGGTAGTATGGAAATTCCAAGTTCAAGGAGCTTTGGCGTCATTGTGCGTCCTTGAGCGGCGGTTGTTTTAGACACGCACCCGCGCATCGACCGGGCAGCGTTTTTGCATTCCCAGGAATCGAAGCTAGTTGAGTCAGAACCCGTTCATGTTGAGATCCGAGTGGTCTGAATCCAGAGTGAAATCAATGGCTGGGCGCAGAGGAATGGCAGCCGTGTGGCTCATGGCAGCTTGCGCGTTCCTGGCTGCCACCTTCACCCCGTCAGCAATGGCGCAGGGAACCTCCGAATTCACACTGACGGCAGGGTCGTTCAGTCCGGACGCGGTGGCTCCCAGCGGAGTCTCTTCCTCCCTGGTTACCATAGGAGTGCCCACGAGCAGCCCGAGCGTGACAGTGAACCTGAGCTGTCAGGTTACCGCGCAACAGGCCGCGACCGATCCTCCGGTATGCATCGTCAGTCCGGCATCGGTAACGACTCCGGCGACGTCTACCCTGACCGTCACCACCCAGAGCACGACCACAACCCAGGAATATAGTGTCACGATCACAGGCACGGGCCCGACCACGACGTATACCACGCCGCCGATTCCTCTAACCGTCCTCGCGGTATCGCCGCAGTTCACGATCAGCGTAACCGGCAGCATGGCGCCCAGCAGCGTGGTGGCGGGCAGCGGCGCCCAGGGCACGGTAACGGTGAATCCGGTGTACGGATACTCCACTCCGACTGGCGGAGGAATCACGCTCTCGTGTTCCTCCATGACACCGCTGGTCACCATCGCCCCGGTGTGCTCGTTTGTGTATCCAAACGGGGCTCCGAGCCTGCAAGTCAACGGGACAACCAGCGCCCCCGCGATTCTAAACATCACCACCTTTGGGCCGATCACGACGGGGGCTCACAAAATCCGCAAGGCATTCGGTCTGTGGCTCTCGCTGCCGATCTTCGGACTGATGGGCTTCGGGGCTGCGAGCGCCAAACGTGCCAGAGGCGCGTGGATCGTGATGGCGCTGTTTGTGTTGTGCGGAGTGTTTATTCTGACTCCCGCGTGTGGGAGCAGCGGCACTTCGACCACGACGCCGAACGGCATAACACCCGCCAATACCTACACCTTCACAATCATCGGCGTGGACTCCAACGGAGTCATTTCCAGCAACACCAGTTCCACCAGCAGCGCTCCTACGGTTTCGCTGACGGTGACTGCACCTCCCAAGAATCCCTAAAGCGATGAACTGGCCGGCGCACCGCATGCTGCAAGGGCTCGCGTTGGGCCTTGCATGCCTGGCGGCGGCAGCGTCTGCCAAGGACAAGAACAGGGTGCCTGCCATCCGCTGGGAAGAAGGCAGCCCCGGCTGCACTCTCGCGCACGGCGATGACGGCAAGTATCGCTACGGCCTGTGGTCTGACGACGTCGGCATCGTGATGGCTGTCGATGCGCAGGAACTCGAGAAGGTGCATCGGCGGCATCAGCTGTTCTTCGCCTTGCTGCTGACGGTGCGATACACCGGACAGGGAGCGCTCGACGTTGCCACCAATAACATCTCGCTCGAGTTCCTGAAGCATTTCCAGGTCGTGCAGATGGCACTGGATCCGGATGGTTTCTCGGAGAAGGTGCAGCAGGATGCCGACATTCTCAACGACGAAACGGCGCGGCAGGTCGAGAAGCATCCCGACGAAAGGGAGAAGAAGGAAGCTTTGGTCCGCGCGTTCCTGAAGGACTCCGCGGAACTGCAGGAGTTCGTCGGCAAGAATAGCCTGCGTCCGACGCGCCTGAGCGCGGGAAACAACGAGGCCAGCGGATGGGTGCTGTTCAGCACCGACAGCAAGTGGATCGGACGATGGAAAAAGCAGGAAGAATTTATCTTGCGGGTGCCGATGGCAGGCAAGGTCTTCGAGTTCCCCTTCCGCTTGCCGCCGAAGCCGGGGGAAACGATTCTGCGGAAGAGGGAATGAAATTCGGTCTCAGGTCTTGGGTGTCAGGGGTTGGGACTTCGTCTGTATTTCATCCTTATTCCTGAGACCTATGACCTAAGACCTGCGACCGATTCTAGGATGCGGCTCGTCTCGCCTGACGCTCGATCTCAGCCGCCTGGTGCATCAGGACATCGCGCAGCGAAATCAGCCCCTTCAGTTCTTTGCCGTCAACGATGGGCAAGTGACGGAATCCAAATTCGTGCATGATGAACAGGCACTCTTCGATGCTCTCGTCGGCGGCGACGGCGCGCGGATTGGCGGTCATGACTTCCGACACAGCAGTCGTCCCGGGCGTGCGGCCCACAGCCACCACGCGGTTCATGATGTCGCGCTCGGAGAGAATACCGGCGAGGTCTCCGTTGCGGAGAACGGGCACCGCGCCCACATTGTTTTCCATCATGTAGCGGGCGGCTTCGAGCACGGTGCGGTTGGCGTCGACGGTGTAGACTCTGCGGTCTTTGATGAGGTCGCGAAGAGTGGGCATCGATGACTCCTTGGGATTGGAACCGGCCAGCCCCCATGGCTGACCTGAAGTGAGTGGGCATTACTGTATCACAGGGGCAGGGCGCGAATCGTGCGTTTTTCGCCTGGATGGCGCAGGAAAAAGGACATGACGGCTGCAGCTTTGTTTGATCGCCTTGTCATCCTGAGGCGCGTTTTCTGCGCCGGAGGACCCATGCAGTGCCGCTAGCTTGCGGCGAATTGCATAGGTCCTCCGCAACGCAAAGAACGCGTGGCTCAGGATGACGAGGATGGAC
>Ga0335077_10005159_pt1 | contig 15982 bp, 15 predicted proteins | sample Lox_Sample_31_FD_207151 | JGI IMG/M metagenome (GOLD analysis project Ga0335077, IMG submission 207151) | Soil microbial communities from Loxahatchee National Wildlife Refuge, Florida, United States - Lox_Sample_3.1 | ecosystem: Environmental > Terrestrial > Soil > Wetlands | place: USA...
AACAGCGCGAACGCCGACCCGGTGAGCAGGCCGATCAGCGTGTCGTTGAGCGCCATCTCCTTCCGGATGTCCTCGGTGAGAATGGTGAGGATCTGGCGGTCGACGAAGTTCAGGATGTAGACGACCACCAGGAGGCCGAGGACGTAGCGCCGGTAGCCTTCCGCCACTCCGTTCGCGATCGGGAGCGTCCGCGGGATCGGCTCGTGAACAGGCGTCGCCATGAGGCGCGATGCTCTCCGAATCCGCGGAGCCGAGTCAATGGGAGAACTGCACGTCTGTACCGGGGGCCGTGGTTTCGGGTAGGCTGCGACCGTGCAGCCAGCCGTCGCGCGCAGCGAGCCCGCACAGGCGCTTCCGGGCGCGGTGGTGGCGCCGGCGCTCGAGGCGCAGCGCGTCACGCCGTATCTGGGCTTCCTGTTCCTCTTGCTGTCGACCGCGACGCTCTTCGACGGCTTCGACTCGGCCATGTTCGGGTTCGCGTCGCCCGACGTGCGCGCCTCGCTCGGCATCAGCCAGGGCGAGTGGGGCGCCGTCGCCACGTTGACGCGGCTCGGTGTCATGTCCTCGTTCGTGTTCCTGTTCTTCGCCGACCGCGTCGGCCGCCGCTGGACCATGATGGCGACGATCGTGGGCTTCACCGCGGCGACCTTCGCCACGGCACTCGTCGCGACGAAGGGCCAGTTCATCGCGGTGCAGTTCGTCGCGCGTCTGTTCCTCACGGCCGAGGCGTCGCTCGCCGTGATCATGGTGGGCGAGGAGTTTCCCGCGCGCGTGCGCGGCCGTTCGATCGCCATCCTGGCCAGCCTGGCGACCGCGGGCGTCATGCTCACGGCGAAGCTGCAGCCGTACGTGCTGCAGGGCAACGGCGGCGACTACGCGATCGGCCGCCTGGGACACTGGTTGGTGTCGGCCATTCAGGCGCCGTTCGGCAGCGTGTCGGACGCGGCGGGCTGGCGCTCGCTCTACGCGCTGGGCGTGCTGCCGCTCGGGCTCGTGTTGCTCTTGCGCCTGGGGATGAAGGAGACGCGGCGCTTCGAAGCTGTCCGAGCGCGCGCGGCCGAGCGGCCGGAGCGGACGTGGCGCGAGCTCTTCGACGAGGCCGCGCGGCCGTGGCACCGCGAGTACCGGCGGCGCACCGCGATCGTCGCGCTGCTGTGGAACTGCGTGTTCCTCGTGACGGGCCCGTCGACGGTGTTCTGGGTCATCTACGCGCGCGAGTCGCTGCACCTGACGCTATACCAGGTGGGCGACATCGTGTTCTGGGGCTACGCGGGCGGCGTGACCGGCAGCTTCGTCGGCGGCTGGCTCATCGACCGCATCGGCCGCAAGTACACCTGCGCGTCCATGTACGTACTGGCCGCGATCGCGATCTACATGCTCTACCACGTGACCTCGATCCCGGCGCAGTACACGTGGATGATCCTCACGGTGTTCACGTTTGCGGGGGGGAACTCGTCCACGCAGGTCTACGCATCCGAGCTCTTCCCCACCGAGATCCGCGCCACGGGCTACGGCTGGACCACGAACTTCGCGGGGCGGCTCACCGAGGTGTTCGTGCCGTTCATCATCGGCATGCTCATCGCGCCGCTCGGCATTCCGAGGGCGATGGCGATCGTGTCGATCGGGCCCATCCTCGGCGCCGCGCTCGTGCTGCGCTACGCGCCCGAGACGCGCGGACTCACGCTCGAGCAGATCGAGGAGCGGCTGCGGCCTAAGCCTTCGTGATCGGCACGTGCAGCGGCTGCGCCCGCACGCGCTCGAGCCACGCGCGCACGGCGGGGTAGGGGCCGAGGTCGAACTTCCCCTCCTCGGCGACGTGCGTGTACGCGTAGAGCCCGATGTCGGCGATCGTGTAGCGCTCGGCCACGAAGAAGGCGCGCTTCGCCAGGTGCGACTCCATCACGCCGAGCGCCGCGTAGCCGCCCGCCAGCTTGGCGGAGAGCAGCAGGCGGTTGTGGCCCTGGTCGAGCAAGCCGAACTCGTGCCACGAACGCACGACCGCGATGTACGGCTCGTGGCTGTACTGCTCGAAGAAGAGCCACTGCAGGACCTGCGCGCGCTCGAGCCGGTCGGCGGGCAGGAACGGCGTGCCCTCGGCCAGGTAGAAGCAGATCGCGTTCGACTCCCACAGGTAGGTGCCGTCCTCGAGCCGCAGGCAGGGAATGCGCCCGTTGGGGTTCCTGGCCAGGAACTCGGGCGTGCGCGTCTCGCGCTTGCCGAAGATGTCGAGCTGCACCAGCTCGAACGGGCGGCGCAGCTGGCTGAGCAGGAGGCGGACCTTGTAGCCGTTCCCCGAGGGCAGGAAGTCGTAGAGCGTCAGCATGGCCGAACGAGTAACCGGCGGAGGCGCCCGCGACAAACGAAGTCTTCTCGCGCTTGGCGCTAGAATTTCTCGTGTGAAGCCGCGCGCCCGCAAGCTGCCGCCGCTGAACGCGCTGCGCGCGTTCGAGGCCGCGGCCCGTCACCTGTCGTTCAAGGACGCGGCCGCCGAGCTGCACGTGACTCCCGCGGCCGTGAGTCACCAGGTGCGCGGGCTCGAGGACGAGCTCGGCGTAGCGCTGTTCGTGCGCCTGCACCGCGCGCTCGCGCTGACGCCCGCCGGCGCGCGCTGCCTGCCGCGCCTGCGCGACGCGTTCGACCGGCTCGAGGAGGCCACACGCGGGCTGCGCGGCCGCGCCGCGCAGCCGCGGCTCGTGCTGAGCGTGGTGCCGTCGTTCGGCGCCAACTGGCTGGTGCCGCGGCTGGGCCGCTTCCGCGCGCGCCACCCCGAGATCGACCTCGAGGTGCTCTCCTCGTCGGAGCTCGTCGACTTCGCACGCGATCCCGTGGACGTGGGCGTGCGCTTCGGCGGCGGCCGCTATCCGGGCGTGCGCGCCGATCTGCTCGTCGCCGAGGAGTACTTCCCCGTGGCGAGCCCGAAGCTCGCGCGGGGCCGCCGGCCGCTGCGCCGGCCCGACGATCTGCGCCGCCACACGCTCTTGCACGACGAGACGCACGACGCCTGGCGCAGCTGGCTCGCGAGCGCGGGCGTCACCGCCGTCGACCCCGAGCGCGGCGTCGTGTTCTCGGACTCGAGCCAGCTCGTGTTCGCCGCGGCCGCGGGCCAGGGCGTGGCGCTCGCGCGCGCGCTGCTCGCCGCGCCGTTCCTGCGCGCGGGCACACTCGTGCGGCCCTTCCCGGGCAGCGTGCCCGCCGAGTTCGCGTACTGGGTCGTGTGCGCGCAGGCGCGCGCCGAGGAGCCCGCCATCCGAGCGTTCCGCGACTGGCTCACGGACGAAGCGCCGCGCGGCCGCCGCTAGGGCTTGCCGAGCTCCGCAGTCTCGATCACCTCGGGCTCGCGCGCCGCGGCCTCGGCCCACGCGCGCATCGGTGCCAGGCCCCGCAGCACATCGGCGTAGGCCGACTCGGCCTTGTCGAGCTTCGCGCCGTAGGTTGCGAAGCGGAATGCGACGGGCGCGTACATGGCGTCGGCGATCGAGAACTCGCCGAAGAGGAACGGCCCGCGCGACGGCTTGCGCTCGAGACACTCGCGCCAGAGCGAACCGACGCGCGCGACGTCGCGCTCGAGCTCGGGCGTCATGGCCACGCGGCGGCCGCTCGCGCGCACGTTCATGGGCATCTGCGCGCGCAGCGCGCCGAAGCCGGAGTGCATTTCGGCGGAAATGGAGCGCGCGTGCGCGCGCGCCTCGCGGTCGCGCGGCCAGAGCCCGCGCTCGGGGTACAGCTCGGCGAGGTACTCGCAGATTGCGAGCGAGTCCCACACGCGCGCAGCACCGTTGCGCAGCACCGGCACCTTGCCCGCGGGCGACCACTCGCGCACGACGCCCGCGGCGGCCGCCGTGTCGAGCGCGACGCGCGTCTCCTCGAACTCGATGCCGAACTGGCGCAGCACGAGCCACGGCCGCAGCGACCACGACGAGTAGTTCTTGTTGCCGATGAGCAGGCCGAGCGTCATGCGATGCGCTCCGGCGCGAGCACGAACGTCTTCACGCTCTCGCGCGCGAGCTCGGTGCCTGGCTCGAAGCCCGCGTGTTCGTCGGCGAGCGCGCCGTGCGTGGCAGCCGAGATCAGCACGCCGCCCACGGGGGCCGACTTCTGCAGGTGGCCCGCCACGTCGAGCACCGGGCTGTACGCCACGCCGTTCTGCAGGTCGACCGCCGAGCGCCCGGTGTGGATGCCGATGCGCACGCGGAACTGCCGCTCGAGCAGGTTCTCGCGCGCGTTCCACACGGGCAGCGCCGCGAGCAGCGCGCGCGCACAGCGCACGGCCGAGTCGGCCGACAGGAAGAACGCCATCACCTCGTCGCCGTTCGAGTTCAAGATCCGCCCGCTGTGCTCGCCCACGCGGTCGGCGACGTACGCGCGGAAGCGCTCGAACGAGACGAACACGCGCTCGGGGCGCGACTCGCTCGCCTTCAGGCCGTACGAGTCGGCGATGTCCACGTCGAGGAAGCTGCCGTCGCGCACGAAGTCGCGCTCGAGGCGCGCCTCGAGGTCGACGCGAGCCTCCATGACGCCGCGCAGACCGCTCGCCGGCAGGGTCGGCACGTCGGCCGCGCTCGCGAGCTCGAAGCGCAGGCGCACCACGTCGGCGAAGCCGATCTCGTCGCCGTGGAAGAGCTCGGCGTGGTCCTGCACCGCGCTGCCGTTGCGCAAGGTGGGGTTCGTCTGGCTGCGGTTGCGCAACAGCACGCGTTCGCCGTCGCGCACGAGCTCGGCGTGCAGCCGCGAGATGCTCGGGTGCGGCAGCACGACGTCGGAGTCGGCCTGGCGGCCGAAGCGGACCTGCTCGCCCTGGAGGGGGAAGCGCGAGCCCGCGAGCTTGCCGGGCCCCTGCAACACCGCGACGTGTCCCCACGCGCCGCCCGCGGCGCCGCGCACCATCGTGGTCTGCGCGTCGCCCGCGTCCTCGAGGTCCATGCGCAGGATCTCGGTCGCCTCGGCGCGCGGCGCAGCCGGCGCGGCGCTCTCGAAGAGCGAGCGGATCTCGAGCATGACGCGGCCCATGCGGATCTTGTCGCCCGGGCCCACCGCGCGGCGGCTCACCGATTCGCCGTTCACGAGCGTCGGGTTCGCGCCCGCGGCCAGGTGCTCGATCGCCCAGCCGTTCCCGTCGAGTCGGAGCCGCGCCTGCCGGCTCGACACCGAGCGGTCGCGCAGGCGCACGCGACCCCCGCGGGAGCTGGTTTCGTCGCCGCGGCCGATCTCGACCTCGGGCGTGGTGACGCTGAGGCGGGCGCCGCGGTCGGGCCCTTCGACGACCACGAGCGCGAGCGCGGCGCCACCGCGCAGTGTCGGCGCGTCGTCGTCCCGGGCGCCGCCTCGGCGCCGTCTCCACCACGACATCGCGCCGAGTCTCGACGGAGCGCAGAGCCGGGTCAAGCTGTGGTCTAATCGCGGCCGATGAAGCTCGCCGCCATCGCCGGATCGCTGCGCAAGGGCTCGCTGAACCGCAGGCTGCTCGAGCTCGCGCTCCGCCAGTTCGAGAAGGACGGGGCCGAGATCGACCGCGTCGAGCTGCGCGAGCTCGCCATCCCGTTCTACGACGGCGACCTCGAGGCGTCGACGGGCCTGCCCGAGGGCGCCCAGGAGCTCGGCCGGCGCATCGCGGCGGCGGACGGGCTCGCGATCGCCTCGCCCGAGTACAACATGTCGGTGCCGGCGGTCCTGAAGAACGCGATCGACTGGCTGTCGCGTGCGAAGCCGGTGCCGCTGCGTGGCAAGACGGCCCTCCTGCTCTCGGCGTCGCCGTCGCTCGTGGGCGGCAACCGCGCGCTGTGGGCGCTGCGCATCCCGCTCGAGGTGCTCGGCGTGCACGTGTACCCCGACATGTTCTCGCTGGCGACCGCGCACCAGGCGTTCGCGGACGACGGCGAGCTGCGCGACGAGGCGCTCGCGCGTTTCCTGCGCCGCTGCGTCGACGGGTTCACGCGCCTCACCAACGCGCTCGCCAACACGGAGAAGAGGCCATGAGCCAACCGCGTCCCCCGCTGTCGCTCGAGCAGGTGCTGGGCTTCCACAAGACGCTGTCGAACTGGGGCCGGTTCGGGCCGAAGGACCAGCTCGGCACGATCAACCTCATCACGCCCGAGAAGCGCCTGGCGGCCGCGAAGGGGGTGCGCTCGGGCCGCACCGTTTCGTGCGCGCGGCCGCTGCCTACACAACCCAGTGTAGAGAACCCGAATCCGGTGCAGCACCACATGATCGGCACGTGCACCGAAGGCTGGGGCGGCGACTACTTCGCCATCGCGCCGCACGGCTTCGCCACGAGTCACATCGACGCGCTCTGCCACATCTTCCACGAGGGCAAGCTGTACAACGGCTACCCGATCGAACGCGTGACCGCACACGGCGCGCTCGACCTGGGCATCCACGAGCTGAAGGACGGCGTCGTTTCGCGCGGGGTGCTGCTCGACGTGCCCGCGGCGCGCGGCGTGCCCTTCCTCGAAGCCGGTGAGCCGATCTTCCCCGACGACCTCGAGCGCTGCGAAGCGCGCGCGAGCCTGCGCGTGGAGCCGGGCGACGTCCTGCTGGTGCGCACGGGCCGCTGGGCGCTGCGCGAAGCGCGCGGGCCCTGGGACCCGCGCCAATCGGCGGCGGGGCTCGACGCCTCGTGCCTGCCATGGCTGCACGAGCGCGGCGTCGCGGTGCTCGGCTGCGACGGCGTGTCCGACGTGGTGCCATCGCGAATCGAGGGACAGAACCTGCCGATCCACACCGTGGCGATCGTCGCCATGGGCCTGCACCTGATCGACAACCTGGACCTCGAGGCGCTCGCCGCCGCGTGCAGCGAGGAGAAGCGCAGCGAGTTCCTGCTCACCCTGGCGCCGCTGGTGCTGTTCCGCGGCACCGCGTCGCCGGTGAATCCGATCGCGCTGTTCTGAGTCATGGCGAGACGGCTCGCGCCCGCGCTGGCCCTGACGGCCCTCGCCGGTTGCGCGTCTTTCTCCGAGGCGCCGCCGCCGCCCGCCGCGCCGCCGCCCGTCGCGAGCCCGCCGCTCGCGGTGCACTTCACGGGGAGCGAGCAGGCCACGTTCGACTGGGGCCTGGGGCCCGAGGAGATCCCCGAGAGCGGCCTCGCCGCGGCCGCGCGCGACGCGATCTGGGCGTCGGGCTGGGTCAAGGAGACGCGCGAGGCCGGCTTCGGGCGCATGCTGAAGCTCGACGTCGCGCATCGTCACAAGGACACGCTCACGCTCGTCTCGCTCTTCACCGTGCTGCTCTATCCGACGCGCGAGGACGAGCACGTCGAGCTCGAGCTGAGCTTCCTCGAAGTCGGCCGCGCGAAGCAGACGTGCGCGCGCTCGGCGGACGTGAGCACGTGGCACGAGGCGTTCCTGATCTTCGTGGCGCCGTTCCACTGGCCGGGCAGCATGCGGCGCGAGCTGGCGCGCTCGCTCGCGCTCTCGTGTCTCGCCGAGGTGCTCGAGAAGCGCGAGGCGGCGGGCGCGCAGTGACGTTCCGCCTGGCGCTCTTCATCGGCTACGTCGCGCTGCCGCTCGCCTGCATCGCGCTCGAGACGCTGCGGCCCGCGGTGCCGGTGCGCGAACGCCTGCGCCGCGGCGCGCTGGCCGACGCGGCGTGGTACGTCGTGGAAGCGTGGGTCGCGCGCACGCTCGCGCCGTGGGCGACCTACTTCGCGCTGCTGCCCGTGATGGCGCTGTACGCGATGTCGCCCGCACGCTTCTACGCCGGCTTCGGGCCCGTGGCGGCGCTGCCGTTCTGGTGGCAGGTGCCGCTCGTGTTCGTCCTGGCCGACTTCCTGTCGTACTGGCAGCACCGCCTTTTCCACCACCGCGCGCTGTGGCCGATCCATGCGGTGCACCACTCCTCGACGCAGCTCGACTGGCTCAGCTCCGGGCGCTTCCATCCGCTGAACGAGATCGGCGCGCAGCTGGTGTACGTGGCGCCGCTCCTCGCCTGCGGCTTCCACCCGTTCACGTTCCTCGTGCTGGCGCCATACACCACGTGGTACGTGGTGTTCCTGCACGCGAACGTGCGGCTCGACTACGGGCCGCTCGCGTACGTGGTCGCGAGCCCGGCGTTCCACCGCTGGCACCACACGCGCGAAGACGAGGGCCTCGACAAGAACTTCGGCGGGATCCTCTCGGTGTGGGACCTCGCGTTCGGCACGTTCTTCCTGCCGCGCGGCCGCACGGCGACGGTGTTCGGCTCGAGCGAGCCCGTCCCCGAGGGCTTCTTCGCGCAGCTGGCCTATCCGCTGCGCCGGCTGCTGCCGCGGCCGAAGCGGAGCTTCAGCTCGCCCGCCGCGCCTTGAGCGCGTGACCCGCGAGGGTCTTGCCGAGGTCCCAGATGGAGCCGGGCACCTTGTGCGTGTCGGCGATGACCTCGTCGCACGACTCGCGGATCCAGCGGCGATCGTCCTCGCTGATGACGAGGGGCGGCAGGAACTTCACCACGTTGCAGCCATGGCCCGCCACCTGCGACAGGATTCTGTGTCGCTTGAAGAGCGGGATCGTGATCATCTGGCTGAACAAGCCGGGCTGCGCCGCTTCGAGCAGCTTCCACGCCGCGCGCAGCGACAGGCTGCGCGGCTCCGCGAACTCGAGCGCGATCATGAGGCCCTTGCCGCGCACGTCGGAGAGGAACTCGTGACGCGGGATGAGCGCACGCAGGTCCGAGATCAGACCTTCGCCGAGCTTCGCCGCGTGCTCGACCAGGTTCTCCTCCTTCAACACGCGCAGCGTGGCGATCCCCGCCGCCATCGCGAGGTTGTTCTTCGAGAACGTCGAGCCGTGGATGGGCGCGCGGATCATCGAGCTGAAGAGCTTGTCGAAGATCTCCTTGCGCATGCCGACCGCGCCCACGGGCACGAAGCCGCCCGACAGCGCCTTCGCCATGAGGATCAGATCGGGCACGGCGCCCCAGTGCTCCACCGCCCACATGCGGCCCGTGCGGCCGAGACCCGTCTGCACCTCGTCGGCGACGAACAAGGTGCCGTGCTGCCGGCACAGGCGGGCCGCCTCGGCGAGGTACTCGGGGTCCGCCACGCGCACGCCGTGGCCCTGGATCGGCTCGACGATGAATGCCGCGACGTCGCGCTTCGCGAGCGCCTGCTCGAGCGCCGGGAGGTCGTTGAACGGAATGCGTTTGCAGCCGGGCAGCATCGGCCCGAAGCCGTCCTGGAAGATGTCGTCGCCGTTCAGCGAGACCGCGCCCATGGTGAGCCCGTGGAACGCGTGGTCGCAGTACACGATGCCCTCGCGGCGCGTCGCGTAGCGGCTGAACTTGATGGCGGCCTCGACGGCCTCCGCACCCGAGTTGCAGAAGAACACCTTCTCGAGCTGGTCGCCGGGGAACGTCGGCACGAGCCGCTCCGCGAGGATGCCCGCGAGCAGCGACACGTCCATCTGCACCAGGCTCGGGAGCTCGGCCTCGAGCACCTCGCGCAGCGCGCCGACGACGGCGGGGTGGTTGCGGCCGAGCGCGAACACGCCGTAGCCGGACAACAGATCCAGGTACTTCTCGCCCGCGTCGTCCCATAGATAGGGGCCCGTGGCGCGGACGTAGCGGCGGTCGAAGCCGATCGTACGCAGCACGCGCGCGTGCTGCGTGTTCAGGTACTGCTCGTGCAGCGCGAAGCTCTCGTCGCGCCGCGCGGCCAAGAGCTCGAGAAGGCTTTCCGCCATTCGGATCCCTCCGCAATTCGGGCGCAGAATACATTTTCCTGGCCCGCGAGCGTCGTCCCGGCGCCGCCTCGTGCGTCCTCGGGACGAGGAGGTCGAACCATGGACTACATGCTCGTCATTCTGAGCCGGCGGGGCGAAGCGCCCCGCGAAGACGTCGGCATGGCCGAAATGGGAAAATTCGCCGCAGAGCTGGCGCAGTCGGGCCGGCTGCGCGGCGGCGCGCCGCTGCACCCCGAAGCGCAAGGCGCGCGCCTGCGCGTGCGCAACGGCCGCGCCGAGGTCGTCGACGGCCCGTTCACGGAGTCGAAGGAGATCGTCGGCGGCTACTTCATGTTCGAGGCCGCGAGTCGCGAAGAGGCGCTCGAGCTCGCCCAGCGCTGTCCCGCCGCGCGCGCCGAGCTCGTGCAGCTGAACGAGGCGTACGTCGACCGCGAAGGCGAGACGACCGACGGCCCGCGCTGGCTGTTGCTGTTCCTGCAAACGCCCGCGGGCGTCGGCGATCCCGACGGCTCGCGCTACCGCGAGATGACGAAGTGGGTCGACGAGCTCAAAGCAGAGAAGCGCCACGAAGAGTGCGCCAGCCTGGCCGCACCCGGCTCAGCGCCGGGCGCACGAATCGAGGTGCGCGCCGGCCGCACCATGATCGTCGACGGCCCGTTCACCGAATCCAAGGAAGTCATCGGCGGCTTCGCAATCGCCGTCGCCAACGACCGCGACGAAGCCCTCTCCCTCGCCGGGCGCTGCCCCCACGCGCGCTGGGGAGAGATCGAAATCCGACAGGTGATGAAGGTCCCCGGCCCGCCGATGTGACAGCGCTCCGACCGAAGGAGCGAACCAGCGCCGGAGGCGCAGCGAGGCGAAGCCGAGCGTCCGGCGAGCGCGCCGGAGGCGCAGCGAGGCGAAGCCGAGCGTCCGGCTCTTCCCGAGCAAAACGTCCGAGACGGCGAGGGCGAGCGAGGGCCGCCCCGAGCGAGCCCGCAAGCGCCGAAGGCGCGCGCAGCGAGCCGCAGGCGAGCGTAGTCAATCAGACCCGAACGCGCGGGCGTGCCTTGGAGGCGGCCGATGCGCGCCGCGCGGCGGGGGCTGCGCGCCCGCGCGTTCGGGCGGGTGGCGCTCAGCTGCTGGGGCCCTCGAAGCCGGTGGTGGCGAACCATGCATCTTCCGAGCCCGCGAGCACGAACACGATGGGCGCGATGCACGTGCTGGGAATGTCGAGCATCGCGTTGATGCGCGAGTTCCCCGTCGTCGTGGCGGGGAAGCCCGGCGAGATCACGTGGACCTCGCCCACGGTGCCGTTGTCGTTCTCGATGAGACAGCTGACCATGCCGCGGAACTGCGTCTCGTCGTTCGTGCCGACGATGTCCGGCGGCACGCTCGGGTCGTTCGCGAAGACGAGGCCGCGCACGTCGATGACGAGGTGTCCGTTCGACATGAGAAAGCCGTGTGCGCGATCGATGTCCCACGGCAGGTCGTCGCCGGGGATGCCGCCGCGAATCGGGTTCGCGCTGCCGATGAAGCCGGCGTCGACGCCGTACATGGCGCCGAACGCCAGCAGGAGCTTCGGAGGCGGCCGGTGTTGCATGGGTACCTTCGGGACCCTCGGCACCGGCATCATCTGCGCGGCTGCACTCGACGCGAGCGACACGGCGAGACAGAGTGAGAGTCCGCTAAGGGTCGCGCGAATCAGTGACGAACGAAGGACAGGCGAGCGAAGGGTGATGCGCATGATCTCCTCTCGTGCGGCGACGCCGCGGGGTGTCTCGGAATACGACGCGTCGCAGCGCGCGGATTCGCAGGTCTGCGAGTGACCGACGACGCGCCGTACAACGCAGGTGAAGCGGGAGTGTCGTTCGCCGCGCGCCGAGGGAGCGACGTCGTGCTCCGCTGCGCGCGAGAGACGGTGACTGGCGCAGCGCTCGCCGCGAGTTCGTACGCCGTTCAAGCCGAGCTCGCGCGCCGGGGGCTCGCACGCGGCGACCGCGTGCTGCTCCAGCTGCGCGACTCGCCCGCGTTCTTCGCCGTGTTCCTCGGCGCGCTGCGCGGCGGCTTCGTGCCCGTGCCCGTCTCCACCTTGTTGCCCGAGCGCGACCTCGCGTTCATCGCGCGCGACTGCGGCGCGGAGGCGCTCGCGTGCGACGACGACGCGCGTGCGCCGGAAAGCCTCTTCGGGAGTGTTCGGGTCCTGCGCGCGCGTGACGGCGCGGCATTCGCCGGCGTGGCGAGCGGCGCCGAGCCCGCGCCCGCACCGACGCGCGCAGGCGACGACGCCTTCTGGCTGTACACGTCGGGGACGACGGGCGAGCCGAAGGGCGTGCCGCACCGGCACGTCGATCCGCTCGTCGCGGTCGAGCGCTTCGGCCGCGGCGTGCTCGGCCTGGGTTCGCGCGACCGCGTGCTCTCCGCCGCGAAGCTCCACTTCGCGTACGGGCTCGGGAACTCGCTCTTCTTCCCGCTGTGGCTCGACGCCGAGGTGTGTCTCCTGGCGGAGCGGGCGACACCGGAGGCGGTGTTCGCGCGGCTGGTGCGCGATGCGCCGACCGTGTTCTTCGGCGTACCCACCTTGTACGCCGCGCTGCTCGCGCACCCCGATCCGCCTGCCGCGCTCCCGAGCCTACGCATTTGTGTGTCAGCAGGCGAGGCGCTCCCCGCGGCGCTGGCGGAGCGCTGGCGCGAGCGCTTCGGCGCGGAGGTGCTCGACGGCCTGGGCAGCACCGAGATGCTGCACGTGTTCATCGCGAACCGGCCCGGCGAAGCGCGGCCCGGCTCGAGCGGCAAGCCGGTGCCGGGCTACGACGTGCGGCTCGTCGACGCCGACGGCCGCGACGTTGCCGACGGCGAGATCGGCGCGCTGCTGGCGCGCGGCGACAGCGCCGCGCGCCGCTACCACGCGCGCCCCGAGGAGACCGCGCGCACCATGTTCGCGCCCGGCTGGCTGCACACAGGCGACAGCTACCGACGCGACGCCGACGGCTTCTACTGGCACTGCGGGCGCAGCGACGACCTCATGAAGGTGAGCGGGCTGTACGTGTCGCCCGTCGAGGTCGAGGCCGCGCTCGCGGCGCACCCGGCGGTCGCCGAGGTCGCGGTCGTCGGGCGCAGCGACGCCGACGGCCTCACCAAGCCGCACGCGTTCGTCGTGGCCGCGCGTGGAGCCGAACCGGGTGCGGCGCTCGCGCGCGAGCTGCAGGAGCTCGTCAAGGCGAAGTGCGCGCCGCACAAGTATCCTCGCGAGGTGCACTTCGTGAGCGAGCTGCCGAAGACGGCGACCGGCAAGATCCGCCGCCACCTGCTGCGCGAGCCCGCGCCATGACCGCGACCGCAGACGGCGTGCCGCGGGAATTCGACACGCGGCCCGAGCGCTATCGGCACTGGAGGCTAGCGGTCGACGGGCGCGTGGCGCGGCTCGCGCTCGCGGTCGACGAGGCCGGCGCGCTGCAGGAGGGGGTCGTACTCAAACGCAACAGCTACGACCTCGGCGTGGACCTCGAGCTGCGTGACGCGGTCCAGCGGCTGCGCTTCGAGCACCCGCAAGTCGCCTGCGTCGTGCTCGAGAGCGCGCTCCCGGACCTGTTCTGCGCGGGCGCCAACATCGGCATGCTCGCGCGCGCGTCGCACCCGCTGAAGGTGAACTTCTGCAAGCTGACGAACGAGACGCGGCTCGAGCTCGAAGCGGCTACGCGCGCGGGCCAGCGCTGGATCGCCGCGCTGTCGGGCACCGCGAGCGGCGGCGGCTACGAGCTGGCGCTGGCGTGCGACCGCATCCTGCTCGTCGACGACCGCCGCGCGGCGGTGAGCCTGCCCGAGCTGCCGCTGCTGGCCGTGCTGCCCGGCACGGGCGGGCTGACGCGGCTCGTCGACAAGCGCCGCGTGCGCCGCGACCTCGCCGACGTGTTCTGCACGCTCGAAGAAGGCGTGCGCGCGCCGCGGGCGCTCGAGTGGGGCCTGGTCGACGCCATCGCGAAGCCGAGCGAGTTCCGCGCGCTGGTCGACCGCGAGATCGCGGCCGCGCTCGCGGCGGCGCCGGCCGGGCGGCCGGCGCGCGGCGTGACGCTCCCGCAGCTCGAGCCCGCCGCCGGCGCGCGCGAGCTGCGCTACCGACACTTGCGCGTGTCGCTCGACGCCGAGCAGCGCACGGCGATGCTCGAGCTCGAGCTCCCCGCGCCCGAGCTCACGGCGGCGCTCGAGCTGGCGCGCGAGCTCGACGACGCGCTGCTGCGCCTGCGCGTGCACCACCCCGAGCTCGGCTTGTGGCTGTTCCGTGTGCGCGGCGACGCCGAGCGCGCGCGCCGGCTCGACCGGGCGCTCGCGGCGAACGACTGGCTCGCGTGCGAGGTGCGCGAGCTCTTCGGGCGCACGTTCAAGCGCCTCGACAACTCGGCGCGCTCGGGCTTCGCGCTGGTCGACGCCGGCACGTGCTGGGCCGGCAGCCTGGCCGAGCTCGCGCTCGCGTGCGACCGCGTCTACATGCTGCGCGGCGGCGAGGCCGAGCCGCGCTTCGAGCTGGGCCCGCTCTCGCACGGCGCGTACCCGATGGCGAACGGCCTGTCGCGGCTCGAGACGCGCTTCTTCGGCCGCCCGGAAGCCCTCGCGCGCGTGCGCGCCGTCGACGGCCCGCTCGAGCCCGAGCGTGCGCACGAGCTCGGGCTCGTCACGGAGCTCGTCGACGACATCGACTGGGACGACGCGCTGCGCGTCGCCTGCGAGGAGCGCGCGAGCTTCTCGCCCGATGCGCTCACCGGGCTCGAGGCGAGCCTGCGCTTCCCGGGGCCCGAGACGCTCGAGACCAAGATCTTCGCGCGCCTGTCGGCGTGGCAGAATTGGATCTTCCAGCGGCCGAACGCGGCCGGGCCCGACGGCGCACTGCGCGCCTACGGCCGGCCGGAGCGGCCGAAATTCGACTGGAAGCGAACATGAGCGTGGATCTCGACGCGCGCATCCCGAACAACGTCGACCTGGCGAGCGACACAAAGCTGCGTCGCGCGCTCGAATCGTGGCAACCGAGCTTCCTGCGCTGGTGGGAAGAGCGCGGACCCGACGGCCTGCAGCGCGACCAGATCTACCTGCGCACGGCGGTCGGGGTCGACCGCGAGGGCTGGGCGCACTACGACTGGGTGCGCATGCCCGACTACCGCTGGGGCATCTTCCTCGCGCCGCCCGAGCCCGGCCGCGCCGTCGGCTTCGGCGACGTCGCCGGCAATCCCGCGTGGCAGCGCGTGCCCGGCGAGCACCGGGCGGCGCTGCGCCGGCTGATCGTCACGCAGGGCGACACCGAGCCCGCCAGCGTAGAGCAACAGCGCAAGCTCGGCGCGCGCGCGCCGTCGCTCTACGACCTGCGCAACCTGTTGCAGGTGAACGTCGAAGAAGCGCGCCACCTGTGGGCGATGGTGTATCTCCTGTTCAGTCACTTCGGCCGCGACGGCCGTGAAGAGGCCGAGGCGCTGCTCGAGCGCGAGAGCGGCGAAGCCGACCATCCGCGCATCCTCGGCGCGTTCAACCGGCCGATCGCGACGTGGCTCGACTTCTTCTGCTTCGCCACGTTCACGGACCGCGACGGCAAGTACCAGCTCGCGTCGCTCGCGGAGTCGGGCTTCGATCCGCTGTCGCGCACGTGCCGCTTCATGCTGACCGAGGAAGCGCACCACCTGTCGGTGGGCGAGGGCGGCATCCGGCGCATCGTGGCGCGCACGGCCGAGCTGATGAAGCGCGACCCGAACGAGGACGCGCGCGCGCAGGGCGGCATCGATCTGCCGCTCTTGCAGCGCTTCGTCAACCACTGGTACAGCGAGAGCCTCGACCTGTTCGGCAGCCCCGACTCGTCGAACGCGGCCAGCTACTTCGCGGCGGGCTTGAAGGGCCGCTACCAGGAATCGAAGACCGGCCTGTACGAAGATCACGCGCTGCTCGAGGGCAGCTGGGCGGTCGAAGTGCCCGGCGCAGCCGGCGCGGTCGAAGCGCGAGCCGTGCCCATGCGGCGCGCGATCAACGCGATGCTCCAGGACGCCTACACCAGAGAGTGTGAGAAGTCGCTCGCGCACTGGAACGACGCGCTCGCGCGCGCGGGGCTCGCCTACCGGCTCTCGCTGCCCAGCGCGCGCTTCAACCGCAAGATCGGCGCGTTCGCGGGCTCCCCGTGGGGCGCGGACGGCCGGCCGTCGAGCGCCGAGGCGGTCGCGGCGCACCTGCCCGGCGCGGCGGACCTCGCCTGGCTCGAGGCGCTGCAGGACGGGCCGGTCCTCGAACGCGGCCAGTGCGCGAACTGGATCGCCGCGCCGACGCACAGGATCAACGCTCAGCCGCTCGACTTCGAGTACGTTCGGAGCGCCTAGCGCTCC
>Ga0335077_10005160_pt1 | contig 15981 bp, 14 predicted proteins | sample Lox_Sample_31_FD_207151 | JGI IMG/M metagenome (GOLD analysis project Ga0335077, IMG submission 207151) | Soil microbial communities from Loxahatchee National Wildlife Refuge, Florida, United States - Lox_Sample_3.1 | ecosystem: Environmental > Terrestrial > Soil > Wetlands | place: USA...
TATCTCGAGTTTCAAATCCGCGCGTCGGAAGCGGACCGAAAGCGACTGGAAGACACGCTCCAGCGCTGTCGCTCGCTCGTCGCGCAAGGCAAGGGGCAGGAGCCGGTCGCGTTCGAGAACTGGTTTCCGGGCGGCCGGTCTTTCATGGGGACCGCGCAGGCCATGATCGGGTTCTTCGGTGCGCCGAGCGACAAGAGCGCGCCGAGCTCGGTCAAGTACGGGCCGAAGATCAAGGTGCCGGCGCTCGTAATCCACGGCGAGAAGGACGAGATATCGTATCCGCCGAACGCCAACACGATCTACGACAGCCTGACGGCTTCTCCTCAGCGAGACCTCATATGGGTTCCGGGCGCGAGCCACTACCTGACGCCCGGCCCTCTCGCCGAAGCCTACGCCAAGAGCATCACCGAGTGGCTCGTGAAGAATATGCCTGCCTCGCGGCGGCAATGATCGCTCTTTAATCTGCATCATCCCTCACGCGCATGGGTCAAATCCCACCGTGCCCGCCGAACGTGTTCCGCGAGTGCATGATAGAATTAACACCTCGGCCGTTCCCACGGGAACGGACCGACGGACAGACGTTTGGGACAAGTCGTCTCGCAGAGTGAGCTGATTTCCTACCGGGGCCGTTGGAAGGGCGCTGGCAAGGGAGTAGTGTGTGCGAGCGGCTGCTTCGACCTTCTCCATCCCGGCCACATTCGGCTTCTCGAGCAAGCCCGTTCCCTCGGCGACATCCTCGTGGTTGCGCTCGAAAGCGACGCATCCGCGCACCAGAGACACGCGACACGCCCGATCACTCCCGCTGCCGAGCGCGCGGAAATCGTCGCCGCGCTCGCCGCCGTCGATTACGTCGTCGAAATCGACGATTCGTCGCCGCGTTCGTTTCTGGAGAAGTTTCTGCCGGACGTCTTCGTGGAGGGTTCGTCTTCCCGCCGCGATGCGGCATCCCCGGAAGCCCGCGCGCTCGAAGCTCTCGGATGCAAGGTCGTGCGCGTCCCGCTCGAGCCCGGCTACTCCACCGCTCTCCTCATCCAACACATCACGGAATCGCGCGCATGATTCTGCCCCTCGTCTCCGAATTGCTCGCGCGGATCGCCCGCCGCCCCGCCGTCGAAGAAGCCTGCGCGCTGCTTCGCCACAAGACGGGCGAAGCTCGCCTCGCCGGCGTTACGGACCCTGCCAAGTCGCTCCTCGTTCCTCTGGTTCTCGCCGAGCTCGGCCGCCCCGCCATTCTCGTGGTCGAATCGAACCAGCGCGCCGAGGCGCTGCTCGAATCGGTGCGTTGGTTTTATCAGGCCGTCACCGGAAAGCCCGGACGCCGCGTCGCCCATCTTCCGGCGCACGACGTGCTGCCGTACGAAAACCGCTCGCCGCACGCCGAAATCTCCGAGGCGCGAGCCGTGTCGCTCTGGCGCTTCGCCGCGGGGGAAATCGACCTGCTGATCGCGCCCGTTCAAGCGGCGCTCTGGCGCATGCGCGAACCTGCGTTCTATCGTGGCCTGGCCCGAACGGTGCAGCGCGATGAATCCATTCCGCATGAAGAACTGATCGGCTTTCTCGCGCAAGCCGGCTACGAAAAGCATGTCAGCTGCGAGATGCCCGGGCAGTACGCCGTGCGCGGCGGCATCATCGACGTGTTTTCGCCCGAGGCGCCGCAGCCTGTGCGCATCGAGCTGCTCGGCGACACGATCGAATCGATTCGCGCTTTCGATCCAAATTCGCAGCGCTCCACCAATCCGGTCGAGCGCGCCACGCTCCTGCCTCTCATCGAGATCTTCCGCCGCGCCGAAGTTCTCGAGCGGCAGCGCGTTTCGTCCGGGTCCGGCCGCGAAGACGATGAGGCCCCGGCCGGCTTCTACCCCGGCTGGGAATTTCGCGAGATTCCTCGAGAAGAGCGCCCCGCGGTCGTGTTCGATCTCGCCGCGGAGCCGTTTCTGGTTCTCGACGAGCCGTCTTTGCTCGAATCGGCCGTCGAAAAGTACCGGGCGCGCCTGGACGAAGCGTTCGAGGAAGTCGAAGATCCGCTCGCGGAGCCTCCGGCCCGCTATATCGTCGGCGAAGAGGAGTGGTCTCTTGCGCTCCAGCTTTTTCCGCGCCTCGCCGTCGAGCATCTGGCCATGGCGCGCGAAACCGCCGCGGCGCTCACGCTCGAATCGCAGCGCACCACGCGCTATCGCGGCAATGTGGCCGCCTTCATGGCCGAAGTCCGCGGACGTCTCACGTCGGGCGAGCAGGTGATGGTCTCGGCCGCGAGCACGGGAGAGCTCGAGCGCCTCGCCGACATCTGCCACGAGTATGAATTGCCCTACCGCATGGGCGAGCTGGAAGAAAACGCGACCGTCGCGCGCCTCGCCGAGGAAAGCAGCGGCGGCAGCGTTCCCGCGATGGTGCTCGTCAAGGCGCCGCTGTCGGAGGGCGTCGCATTTCCCGAGGCGCAGCTAGTCCTCTACGGCAACGCCGACCTTTTCGAGACGCTCGCTCCCGCCGAGCGTCCGCGTTCGCGGCCCAAGACTGCGAGCTTCTTCAGCGATTTTTCCGACCTCAAGCCCGGCGATTTCGTCGTTCACGTGGACCATGGCATCGGGCAGTTCGAAGGCCTGCGCCAGATGGCCGTGGAAGGCGCCGCGGCTGAATTCATGCTCTTGCGCTACGCCGGCGACGCAAAGCTCTATCTGCCGCTCGCGCGCATCGACCTCATACAGAAATACCAGTCGCTCGGCGGCGTCGAGCCCACGCTCGATCGCCTCGGCACCACCGTCTGGGAAGCGCGAAAGTCGCGCGTACGCAAATCCGTGGACGACATGGCCGAGCAGCTTCTCGCGCTCTACGCCGAGCGCAAGACCGCCGCGGGCCACGGCTTCCCGCCGGATACGAACTGGCAGCGCGAATTCGAGGACGCCTTCGAGTTCGAGGAAACTCCGGACCAGCTCCGCGCCATCGCGGACGTCAAGCGCGACATGGAATCGCCGCTCCCGATGGACCGCCTGCTGTGCGGCGACGTCGGCTACGGCAAGACGGAAGTCGCCATGCGCGCCGCATTCAAGGCGGTGGCCGACGCCACGCAGGTCGCCGTCCTCGCGCCGACCACGGTGCTCGCATTCCAGCATTTCGAAACGTTTCGCCGCCGCTTCTCCGCATTCCCCGTGCGCATCGAGATGCTCAGCCGGTTCCGCAGCGAGAAAGAGCAGAAAAAGACGCTCGAGGAGCTGGAAGCCGGGAAAGTGGACATCGTCATAGGGACGCACCGCCTGCTTTCCAAGGACGTGAAGTTCCACGATCTCGGCCTTCTCGTGGTGGACGAAGAGCAGCGCTTCGGCGTGGCGCACAAGGAGCGGTTGAAGGAAATGCGCAAGAACGTGGACGTGCTCACCATGTCCGCCACGCCGATCCCGCGCACGCTTCACATGTCTCTCGTCGGGCTTCGCGACATGAGCGTCATCGAGACGCCCCCGAAAGATCGCCTCGCGATTCAAACCACCGTCGCGCCTTTCAACGAGACCCTGGTGCAGCGCGTGATCGAGGAAGAGCTCGCGCGCGAGGGCCAGGTGTTCGTGGTGCACAACCGCGTGGAATCGATCGCCTCGCTCGCCACGATGGTGAAGCGCCTCGTGCCGCGCGCGCGCGTGGTGGTCGGCCACGGTCAGATGCGCGAATCCGAGCTCGAAAAAGTGATGCTCAAGTTCATTCGCGACGAAGCGGACATCCTCGTCTCCACGACGATCATCGAAAACGGCTTGGACATTCCCCGCGCCAATACCATCATCATCAACCGCGCCGACCGCATGGGCCTCTCCGAGCTCTATCAGCTTCGCGGCCGAGTCGGCCGCTCGAATCAGCGCGCCTACGCCTATCTGCTCGTGCCCAACGAAGGGGCGCTCACACCGATCGCCCGGCAGCGGCTCGCCGCGCTTCAGGAGTTCAGCGACCTCGGCGCCGGCTTCCGCATCGCCGCGCTCGATCTCGAACTCCGCGGGGCGGGGAACCTGCTCGGCCGCGAGCAGCACGGCCACATCGAAGCCGTCGGCTTCGACATGTATTGCCAGATGATGGAGCGCGCCGTCGCGGAGCGGAAGGGCGAGGCGGTCGCGCCCGAACGCCGCGCCACGCTCAACCTCGGACAGGAAATCCGCATCCCACCTGAGTACATTGAGAGCGAGAACTTGCGCCTGCGAATCTACAAGCGCATCGCCAGCGTCGCGTCGGAGGCGGAGCGCGAGGAAGTGCGCCACGAGCTGGAGGACCGCTTCGGCCCGCCGCCGCCCGCCGTCACGAATCTGCTCGATTACGCGGTCTTGAAGGCGCTGGCGGAAAAGCTGCTGGTCTCGACCGTGGACCGGCGCGGCGACCAGATCGCGATCAAGTTCTACGACGATACGCCGCTCGGCCCGGAACGCCTCGTGAAGCTGTTTCGAAAGCGCCGCGACTTGCGCCTCGACCCGACCGGGGTCTTGTGGCTCGCCTCGAAAGGCGCCAAGGGCGGAGCAATGGACGCTGTGAGAAACGTGTTGCTACAACTACAATCGTAGCGATAAACTTTTGAGCGAGAATCCACCATGAAAAATCGAACAGCCATCCAGCTTTCATTCCTTGCCGCTTCCAGCGCGCTTCTTCTGCTCGCGCCGGCATCCCGCGCCCAGTCCAAGGGCACCACTGTCGAAGAAATCGTGGCGCGCGTGAACAACCGGATCATCACGCTTTCCGACTATGAGAAGGCGGGCCAGGGACTGGTGCAGGAGGTGACGCAGGAATGCCAGAACTGCTCGCAGCTCCAGATTCAGTCCGAAGTGAAAGATCGCCAGAAGAATCTGCTGCGGGACATGATTGACCAGCAACTGCTCATCGAGCGCGCCAAGGACATGGAAATCAACGTCGAGACCGATCTCGTCAAGCGCCTCGACGACGTCCGCAAGCAGAACAACCTCGCAACCATGGAAGATCTCGAGAAAGCGGTCGAAGCGCAGGGGATCGTCTGGGAAGACTACAAGAATCAGTTGCGCGACGGCATGCTCAGCCAGGAAGTGATCCGCCGCGAAGTCGGCGGGCGCATGGACATCGGCAGCGACGAAGTGAAGAAGTACTACGAGGCCCACAAGCAGGAGTTCAACCGGCCCGAGCAGGTGGAGCTGGCGGAAATCTTTCTGAGCACGGAGGGGAAAAGCCCCGAGGAAACCGCAGCCGTTCGCACGCGAGCCGACGACCTGCGCAACCGGATCGTGAAAGGCGAGGATTTCAGCGCCATCGCCAAGCGCTACTCCGAGGGCTCGACGGCGCAGCAGAATGGCGAGCTCGGCCAATTCGAGCGCGGCCAGCTTTCGAAGCAGCTTGAAGACGCCGTGTTCGGCATGGAGAAGGGCCAGCTCACCGACGTCATTCAGACCAAGACCGGATTTGAAATCTTGAAAGTCCTCGATCACTTCCAGGCCGGATTGCAGCCGCTCGACAAGGTCGAAGGCGAGATCATGAACACTCTCTACAAGCAGAAGATGGATCCTGCCATGCGCGATTATCTGGCCCAATTGCGCGAAGAGAGTTACGTGACCGTGAAGCCGGGCTACACGGACACTGCGGCGGTCGCCGGAGCGACCGTGATTCAGGAAGTCGCTCCGACCCCTGACTCGACGGACAAGAAGAAAGGAAAGAAGAAACTCCCCGTGCCGAAGGTCAACGGCTGATGAAGTCTCCCTGCGTGAGCGACCTCGCGGATGGACAGCTCATCACTTCCCTCTTCCTTGTCCGCGAAAAAGAAATCCGCACGTCCGCCCGCACCGGGAAATCCTGGCTCGAGGTCAGCCTCGCCGACCGCACCGGCTCCATTCCCGCCAAGATGTGGGACAACTTTGACGCCATCGCGAAGACCTTCGAGCGCGACGACGTGGTCCGCATCCGCGGCCGCGTGAAGCTGTACAACGGCCAGAAGGAGCTGACGCTCGAGCAGGTGATCCCCGCCGCCGAGCGCGACTACGATCTCGGCGACTTCCTGCCGCACACGAAGTACGATGTCGAAAAGCTCTACGCCGATCTCCGCGCCGCCGTTGCCGGGATGAAGAACCCGTGGCTCAAGCAGCTGCTCACGAGCGTCGTGGACGATCCGGCGATCGCGCCCCGCTTCAAGCGCGCACCCGCCGCGATGACCATGCACCACGCGTATCTGGGCGGCCTGCTCGAACACGTCGTCAGCCTGATCGGCCTCGCGTCCGCGGTCGCGTCTCACTATCCCGAACTCGATCCCGATTTGCTTCTCGCGGGCGTCGTGCTGCACGACGTCGGCAAGATCGACGAGCTTCGTTACGCGCGCGGAATCGATTATTCGGATGAAGGGCGCCTTCTGGGGCACATCACGATCGGCGTGTTGCTCGTCCGCGAAAAATGCAAAGCGATTGAGGGATTTCCGGCTCCGCTCGCGGTCCTGGTGGAGCATCTCATCCTGAGCCATCATGGATCGCACGAGTTCGGCTCGCCGTCCCTGCCGCAGATTCCGGAAGCCGTCGCTCTGAATTTCATCGACGACGTCGATTCGAAAATGGCCGGCATGCGCGCCACCCTCGCACAGGCTGACGCCGGCTCTTCGCCGGACCTGTGGACCGAGCGCAACCCGTCACTTCGCCGCGCTCTGCTGCGCGCCGGCAAGTATCTCGCCGCTCTGGATTCCTCCGCGGCGCAATCTACGGATGCCCCAGCCTCCAAGGCGGCGGCTCGAAAGGCATGATGGCTGCCCATGAGTGAACGACACCCGTCGCCGCGCCGCTCTCTGCTGGACCTCGCGCCGCTCGAGCTCGATTGCATGAACACGCTCTGGCCGGTCGGCGAAGCCACGGTACGTGAAATTCGCGATGGACTTGCCTCACGCCGCGCGCGCGCCTACACCACGATCATGACGATCATGGACCGCCTCGCGCGCAAGGGCGTCGTCGAGCGCCGCAAGGCCGGCCGAGCGTACGTCTATCGCGCGAAGCTCAGCGCCGAGGATGCCCGCGCGCAGGCTCTTTCCCAGGTGCTTGAAAATTTCTTTGGGGGCTCGAAGGAAGCTTTGATCACCCAGCTGGAAACAGCGCCATCCGCGCCCGGAGAGTCTGCGTTAAGATCGCACGAGGGGCTCGGCAGCGCGATCGTATAGGCCCGGGTATTTCTCATGATTCCCGCAGAACTCAAAATTCGCGATATCGCCGTTCGGCCCGCCACGATACTGGCTCCAATGGCCGGTGTGACCGACACGGTTTTCCGCCGCGTTATCCGCTCGCTCGGCGGCTGCGGCCTCATCATGACCGAGTTCACCAGCGCCGAAGGCCTCACGCGCAATTCTGCGCGCACGCTCCACTATCTCTACTTTGACGAGGATGAGCACCCGATCGCCGCGCAGATCTTCGGCTCCGATCCCGCCGTCATGGCCTCCGCTGCGGCCCTCACCGAGGACCTCGGCTTCGATCAAATCGACGTCAACCTCGGCTGCCCGGTGAAGAAAGTGGTCAAGTGCGGCGGCTCGGGCCTGCTGCGCGACCTGCCGCATCTCGAAAAGCTTCTCCGCGCCGTGCGCGCCGCCGTGCGCATCCCGCTTACGATCAAGATTCGCTCCGGCTGGGACGAGAACAACATCGTCGCGATCGAGGTCGCGCGCATGGCCGAGGATATCGGCGTCGAAGCGATCGCCGTGCATCCACGCACGCGCATGCAGGGTTATGCGGGCACCGCCGATTGGAAAATCATTCGCGCTGTGAAGGAAGCTGTGAAGATTCCCGTGATCGGGAATGGCGATGTCCGCGCGCCGGAGGACGCTGTGCGCATGGTCGAGGAAACCGGCTGCGACGCCGTGATGATCGGCCGCGCCGCGTCGTCAAATCCGTGGATCTTCCGCCAGATCGCCGACTACGTTGCAACCGGCCGCTACTCCGAGCCGACCGAGCTCGACCGCTACCGCCTGCTCTCGGGGTATTTCAAGAGCCTGATCGACGCCGAGATGCCCGACGCCATCGGCAAGATGAAGCAGTTCGCCACGCTCTTCACGCACGGCGTGCGCAATGGCGGCGAGCTCCGCCAGCAAGTGCATCACTCTCACACCGGCGCAGAAATTCTAGACCGCGTCGACGCGTTCTTCGCGCGTCCGGTCAGCTCGTAGCTATTCTGGCTTCGCCAGGCCCTTGGACACCGCATCATCCAGCAGCTGTTGCATCTGCCGCGAGGCTTCGCGCGCCTGCTCGGCTTGCTTGCGGCCTATCTCGCCCTGCTGGCGGCCGATCGCGCCCATTTTGCGGCCCCATTCGCCCTGTTCGCGGCCCATCTGGCCCGCCGTTCTCCCCGCGTTGAACTGGGCTTCTCCGATTTCCCGCTGAATCTCGCCCATCTGTCTCTGCAGCTCGCCGATGTCGTTCATCGTGCCGCCTTCGGCGTTGAGCTTCTTCATAGCCTCCTCGACCTTCTGCATTTCCGCGCTCAGGTCGGGCACTTTGACTTTCATGTCTTCGATCTTCTGGCGGGCGTCCTCGGCCTGCTTCGCCAGCTCCTCCTGCTGTTTCGCGAGCTCCTTTTGCTGCTTCTCGAGGTCCTCGTTCGGCTGCCAGAGCTGCTTCGCGCGGTTGACCGTGGCCTGATCGCTGATGACGTAGGACTTTTCGTCGCGCTCGAACCAGATGAAGTCCCCCGGAACCTTCTTCTTCAGCGCGCGGGCGTGTTCGGCGTCATCGCGATCCCCAGCCATCGTCAGCTCGTCCGAATCCTTCGTAACGATAGCGAATCGCGGGCCCCAGTCGAAATAGCGGCCGACCCAGTATCCGCCGCGGCCCCCGCGGTAGAGGTTCCAGTCGCCGGACATCGAGAACGTCACCGGCGGTTGGACTACGACGTCCTGCTGCGGCACGGCGGACAGCGCGCGCGTCTCAAGGTGAATCTGCGGGACTGAAACGCGCAGAAACGGGAGATCGACGTTGACGGGAGGCATGTCAATCCGGATCGACGGGATCGGCGGCAGCGGCGGAGCGACAACATGGACATTCAACTCCGGGCCCTCCGCGTCAGCCGGAGGCGCCGGAAGTGCGGGAGGTGCGGGCGCCTGGAATGGGCTTGGGCCCGAGATTTGCGCCTGGGACGCGGACTCCGGCGCCGGGGGAGCGACAGAAGTGGCCGGAGCCTGAGGTGCTGCGGGCGCCTGTGGCGCTTGAACGTCGCGCGCCGCCGGATGCACGGCCGCCGTCAGTCCGACAACCGGCACTGCGAACGCTACGAGCGCCATCACGAGAGATTTCTTCAATTGGTTCGACATTGCTCCCCTCCACGCCAGAATTCGATCCACTCGCTTTTCTGCTTGCCCCGCTTTGGCCATCGAAACCCCTTGCCACCAGATGCGCTCCGGTCCGGCTTCAAGCTCCGCGAAAAATCCGAGCAGTGTTTCCGCATAGCGGGTCCGGTCCGCCCCGCCGGCGAGCGCCGCCTCGTCGCTCGCTTGCTCGGCGAGATCGGCGAGATGCCGTTCGAGCCACCATGCGAGCGGGCTGAACCAAAAAACGGCCCGATGAATCAGCGCCAGCCGCTGCGTGAACGCGTCGCTTCGCGCGATGTGCGAGATTTCGTGCGCCAGAACGGCTGCAAGTTCGTCCTCAGCCCACGCCTGCCAGCCCTCCGACAAAAGAATCGTGGGCTTCAATACGCCGACCATCACCGGGACGGAGACCGACTCCGATTCGGCAAGGCGAGGAACGGCGCGCAATCCGGCGGCATGCGAGGCTGCAGATAGCGCCCGCAGCGCCCACGGATCATCGACCGGAGTGGCGAGGCGCACCAGCCGGTTCGAGAAGAAGACTCCGATGGCGACGCGTACAAGCAGAACCAGGGCGATTGCCAGGTAGCTCCCTCCCATGACCAGCGTCCAGGGAATATCTCGAAGCGCGACGATCGACGCAATTCCGACCGGCAAACTCGACTGCGTGATCGCGGGAGCCGGTTCGAGCCGAGCCTGCTCGCGCACGCGCTTCGAGCTTCTCGGGGTTTTCTTGATGGGAATTGCGGGAAGGGAAGCCGCTACCGCAACATCACTGTCCGGTACGGGCTTCGGCAACGTCACGGGATTGCGCTCCGGAAGGCTCGGCACCGGCACCGCTACTCGAAGCGCGGGGCTGACCTGCATCAGCACGGGCATCGCAAGAGCGGCGAGCAGCACCGCTTTCCAGACGAAGAGCTTCACGCTCACCCTCTTCGTCCGGAACGCTGCAAGCGCCGCTGCGGCGAAGATGCCGAGCGCAAGCGAGCGCGCGGCGGCGCTCGCGAGAGTCATCAGAAAGGCCGTGTTCGCCTGAAGGATCATCGCCGTCATCACTGATCTCCCTTCTTTGCCGGGCGGCTGCCCGATGCCGATCCCGATTTCTCGCCGATTTTCCCCTGCGCCACTTTGCGCGCAAGCCGTTCGAGCTGGCGGCGGTCGAGCACGTCGCTATTGACCAGGCCGACGACCAGCTCTTCCGCCGAGCCGCCGCAGAACCGGTCGATGATGCTCTTCACGGCGCGCACGGCCACGTTCTGCCGGTTTTCGGCCGCGCGATAGACGAACGTGCGGCCGTCGATTTCGTGGCTGACGAAACCTTTCTGTTCGAGCCGCCGTAAAACGGTGCGCACGGTGGAGTCCTTCATCGGGCGCGTGGCTGCCAGCGCCGCGCGGCATGAATCGGCTGTGCAGGGGGTGTGGGACCATACGTAATCCATGACCATCTGTTCGACTTCGCCGAGGCCTTTTGGGCGTTTCTTGTATGTGTTAGTCATTGTAGCGTTACAACGTGTAACGCATAGTCAGACGCTTGTCAAGAGGAAAAGTTAGCAGGGGGTCGGGCGACGGATTCCGGGCAGACTTCGAGGCTACTAAACATAATTCTAGAATTGCAGACTTACGGGTGCAAGTGATTATTCATCAAATGAAAATCGTCCAAGGTAGGCTCGCCGCGTAGCCCGGGTTCACGTGCGCTGCTGCTATTCGTCGCGCGTGACCAGGAGCTGCTTGTAGGCCTCGCGCCGCGTGAGCCCGCGCTCGCGGGCCGCCTGTTTCAGCGCCGCTTTGCGGTCGATCCCGCGCGCTTGCATGATCTCTTCGACGTGGCGCGCGAGCGGCACCTTGCTGGAAGCCGCTTCGTCATCGGCATGTTTCGCGTGGCCGTCTGGCGGGCCGATGAGCAGCGTAATCTCTCCGCGAGGAGGTTTCTTCCTCGCCGCCTCGACCAGATCCTCGAGGTGCCCGCGCACGAATTCCTCGTACAGCTTGGTCACTTCGCGCGCGATCACCGCCGGGCGGTTGCCCAGAATCTCCAGCGCGTCTTCGAGCGTGTCGAGCAAACGGTGCGGCGCCTCGTATAGCGCGAGCGTTCGCGACTCCGCGCCAAGTGCACGCAGCGCCTTGCGCCGTTCGGTTGGCCGCGACGGCAGAAACCCCGCGAACACGAACTCCTCGATTGGCATCCCGGAAGCCGCCAGCGCCGCCACGAACGCCGACGCGCCCGGCACCGGAACCACGCGGATTCCGTGCCGCAGGCACAGGCTCACGAGCCGGTAGCCGGGATCGGAAATCGCTGGCGTTCCCGCGTCACTCACCAGCGCGATCTTGGCGCCCTGCTCGAGCTCGATCACGATCTCCGGGGCGCGCGTGATTTCATTGTGCTCGTGGTAGCTGATCAGGCGCTTGGGAATATCGAAGTGCGCAAGCAGCTTGGCGGTTTGTCGCGTATCCTCGCAGGCGACCGCGTCCGCCTCTTTGAGGATTCGCAGCGCGCGCAGCGAGATATCTTCCAGATTCCCGATCGGCGTGGCCACCACGAAGAGGCAGCCGCCCTCGGGCTCGCTCGCCGTGTTCTTCTCTTTCCTTCTTTTCTTCGCCATTGTCTGGTTTGCCGGCCGTTCGCAGCCCATCGAGCGTATGCTCGACGGCTCCCGTTTGCAAGACGCAGCCGCGCAATCCTATTGAACGTCGCGTGAATTGCGCTCTCAAAATTGACACGGCCGCGCCGGTCGGATACCCTAATTGATCCGAAATCAAACTTGAAGGAGTGAGGAATGGCTCAGGGTACGCCTGTAAAGCACAAGAAGAAGACGAAATCGGTGCTGAAAAACATCCGGCAGGCCGAGCGCCGCGCCGCGATCAATCGAATGAACCGCACGCGGGTCCGCACAGCGATTCGCCGCATGCGCACGGCCCTCGCTACGGCGGATGCCGCGGGAGCGGAAAAGCTCGCCTCGGCCACGTATTCCGAGCTCGACAAGGCGATCCGCAAGCGCACGCTTTCCGAAAATACCGCGAACCGCTACAAGTCCCGATTGGCGCTTGCGCTCAACGCGCTCAAAGCCAGGAAGTAGCTTTCCAGGCAGGCAGGTTTCTGTGACAGGCGCTCCGATGTTCCGGGGCGCCTTTTTCATTTTGAAATCGTGAGAAGTGCCGCAGGAATCAGGCGGCGGAAGACGTCAGCCGGGCGATAAGGAATTCCATCATCGCGCGCGGATTCGGATTGGCGGACTTCAGCTGGCTGTCCGCCTCGGCGAGCGCCGTAAGGCCCGCGAGCAAATCCTTCTTCGGAATTCGATGCGCCTGCCGGACCGCCGCCTCCGCGGCCTCGGGACGCATGCCCAGCTGCCGAGCCGCCTGAAATCCGCTCGTATGCGCGGGCAGGTCGCGCGCCTCGATCAGCTTCCGGTACATCCACGCCAGCGCGCCGACGATTCCCGCGGGCTGCTCGCCCTCGCGCAGCAGATTATCGAGAAACGCGAGTGCCGCGCCGCGCTTGCGATTCGCCAGCATGTCCGCCAGCTGCCACACGGTATTCTTGCGCGCCGCCACCACCAGCGCCTCGACCTCGGCCGTCGTGATCCGCCCGCGGCCCTTTGCGCCCCCGACGTACGTCGCCAGCTTTTCGAGCTCGATGCGGATTCGCGCGGGCGCGCCGTTCAAGATGTCCGCCAGAAGCACCGCGGCCTCGCGATCGATTTCCGCACCAAGATCGGCCGCCATTTGCGACGCGAGTGCCGCCGCCGATTCGTTGCCGATCGTCAGCTCCACCACGAGCGCCTTCTCGTTCAGAATCTTCGCGAACCTCTGGCGCCCGTCGAGCGCCGCCGCTTCGAGCAGCAGCACCGTAAACGGCGCGGGCGATTCGCAATACTTGCCGAGCGCCTCGACGATTTCCTCACGTGATTTGTCGCCGAGCTTCTCCACCGATTCGGCGCCTTCCACCACGATCACCTGGCGCGGCGCCATCATCGGCATCGTTTGCGCGCGCCCGAGGATTTCGTCCCAACCGGCGTCGCGTGCGGAGAGCCGCGCCACGGCCCAGTCCCGCGCGCCCTCCGGGACGCACGTTTCGATGATTTTGTTGCGGCACATTTCGCGCAGGTAGGAGTCGGTGCCCTGTAGCACGATCGCCGCCACCGGCTTGCCATGCGCCAGGCGCTCGAGCAATTTGTCGGGAGAGAGCCCTGGCATCAGAAATTCTCCAGCACGTCCGAGACGAGATGCGACGCGAGATCGCGGGACATTCGTTCGAGCGCCGGGTCCTGCTCCTCAAAGAAGCTGTTCACGTCCGACGAAATCTGGTATTCATCGCGAAACACCATGTCGGCGTTTTCGTAGACCGGTTTCTGAGTCCCGTTGTCGATCAGCTGCACTTTGGTGTGCACGGTGACGAGCATCGTCGTCACCTGTCCGGTGTTTGCCTGAAACAGCACGGGGTTGGTTTCGATCGAAAGCACTTCACCCTTCAGCACCGCGTCGGCAGACCCCGCGTCCTGCACAACGCGGTATTTCGTTCGCGTGATGAACTCGCGGATCACGGCTTGCGTGAATCGCTGCTCGATGCGATATCGCGTGGTGTCGTTCGTGAACGCGGGAACGGCGATGGTCTTCCATTCAGCCGGCAGCTTGGCGGCGTGCCCCGCGACGTGATATCCGCACCCGCTGGCCGCGAGCGCCGCTATCGCGGAGCAAATGCGCAGAGCGCGGCCAAGCCTTCGTCGCACGGCGTCACTCGCTCGATTTCGCAACCAATTCCTCCGCGATGCGCACCGCGTTGGTGGCGGCCAGCCGCAAATTGTCGGCGGCGCCCCATAACCAGACGCCTCCCGCGACGTTTGGATCGGGCTCGATCCGCGCGAGATGAATCTCGCTCTCGCCCGCCACGCTGACGTTGGTTGGGGCCGCGTCACCCGGCGCGGCAACCTTCACGCCCAGACCTGCGAAGCCCACGTCAAGCGTTTCGGGCGGCACCGCTGTCGCCAGCTCCGCGTACGCCGCGAAAGCATACCCGTAAAATACCGGCGCTTGCACCAACTGAATTGCAGGCACGGGAGCGCGGCCGGCGAGATAGCCCGCCAGATAGCGCGCCACCTCGCTGCGCACTTCCGCCAGGCTCGGTTTCGCGTCCGCGCCGTATCCGGCCAGCAGATTGAACGCCACCTGCGCGTCGAAAACCGGCTGGGCGATCTTCTGAAACGAGAGCAGGCTGGCCGTCTGACTCTCGAGTTCTTCGACGCCTTCCTGGCCGCGTTCGGAGACCGGGGGAAACAGCAGGATGGAAATCCGCTGCGTCGAGAATTTGTTCAGTCCGGCAGAAAGCGTGCACGCGATAATCACCGCCGCGGAGGGAGATGAGTAAGCCGTCTGCGCAGGCGAGCCATCGCTACCCGTAGAGGCTCGCGGCGGCAGTACGGATGCGACGGAAGGAATCCACGCGCTGGCGGTCGCGGCGAGCGCGCCCGTCATGTCGATCACGGTCGCGCAGCTGCTCTGCGCCGCGCGCCAGTTCCGCTCGGCGTCCGAGGCGGTTCCGGCAAAAAACGCGAAACGCGCTCCCTCGAAGCTGTCCTCATCGAGCGCGCGGATGAACGTCGGTTCTCCGGCGGCTTCGGTCAGCGTGCCCGCCATCACGTTTTCATCCAACAGAATGACGTCGCTCGCCGGGAAGCGGCGGTCTTCGAGCACCTGCTTCAGTTCTTTGCCGAGAAGGGAAGATGCGCCGACGATGGCGACGCGGTGGAGTTTCCCGAGCCCGGAGGGCATGGCTCAGGCAGGGCGCGAAGCGAGACGGTGGCGCGCGAAGCGAACCACTTGCAGCACGATTCCGTGGGCGACATACCCGCTTGCCAGGATCATCAAACTGGGCCGTGAAAAGAACCAGACCGCGCCGACCGACATGGCGAGCAGCACCACAGAGAGCGATGGCCACCGGCGCGTCCACTGAATGTCTTTGAAGCTGTAATGCCGGATCGTGCTCGACATCAGCGCGCCCAGCGCGATCAGCAGCACGAGCCACAGCACCGAAAGCCGCGCGTCGGAGATGGGTGTCTGGAAAAAGTGTACCGTCGCCGCGATCATGCCCGCCGCGGCAGGGCAGGGCATTCCGGCGAAAAATCGGCTGCCGCCCTGCGCCATGCCCTGGATGTTGAAGCGCGCAAGCCGCCACGCGCAGCAGCCCAGGTAGAAGAAGCCAACCAGCCAGCCGAGCTGTACGAGGTGCAACCCTTCCGGCGCGCTGGCCGCCGCAAACGTGTGGATGCCCCACGCATAAGCTAGAAACGCCGGAGCCATCCCGAAGCTCACCACGTCGGCCAGGGAATCGAACTGCTTGCCGAATTCGCTGTTCGTGCCCATGGCGCGCGCCACGCGCCCGTCGAGCGAGTCAAAAATGATCGCGATCCCAATCGCCCGCGCGGCGTTGTCGAGGTCGGCCGCCGAACCTTCCAGCGTGGCGAGAATCGCGTAGTATCCACACAGAAGATTCGCCACGGTGAAAACGCTGGGAAGGATGTACACGCCGCGGCGCAACCGATGGTTGCGGAACCGGCTCCGGGGCTCTTCTTGGCCGATCGGATCTATGTGGTTGAATTCCATTTCGCTAGGATGCTTTCGCCGCCCTTAACTTTCTGTCCGCGCCGGACAACCACTTCCGCTTCCATCGGAAGCCAGATGTCCACGCGAGAGCCGAAGCGGATCATTCCGACTCGCTCGCCGCGGCCCACTGTATCACCCTT
>Ga0335077_10005161_pt1 | contig 15981 bp, 18 predicted proteins | sample Lox_Sample_31_FD_207151 | JGI IMG/M metagenome (GOLD analysis project Ga0335077, IMG submission 207151) | Soil microbial communities from Loxahatchee National Wildlife Refuge, Florida, United States - Lox_Sample_3.1 | ecosystem: Environmental > Terrestrial > Soil > Wetlands | place: USA...
CGGTACTGATGCAGGAGGATTGCACCGAGGCGGGGGGCGGCGTGCGCATTCCGCCGGGCATCAAGCGCGGCGCCAATCGCCGCCGCGCCGGCGAGGACGTGACGCGCGGCGCCACCGTGCTCCGCCGGGGCCAGCGGCTGCGCGCGCAGGAGATCGGGCTCGCGGCCGCGCTAGGGCTCACCGAGCTTCGCGCCTATCGCCGCCTCCGCGTCGCCATCTTCTCCACCGGAGATGAGGTGCGCGAGCCCGGCGCCGCGCTGCCGCCGGGAGCGATCTACGACGCCAACCGCTATGTGCTTCAGGCCCTGCTCGAAGGGCTTGGCGCCGAGGTCACCGATCTCGGTATCCTGCCGGACGAGCAGAGCCGGATCGCTGCCGCGCTCGCCGCGGCCGCCGGCGCGCATGATCTGATCCTCACCTCGGGCGGCATGTCGACCGGCGAGGAGGATCACGTCAAAGCGGCGGTCGAAGCGCAGGGCCGGCTGCATTTCTGGCGCCTTGCGATCAAGCCCGGCCGGCCGGTGGCGATGGGGCAGATCGGCCGCGTCCCCTTCATGGGGCTGCCCGGCAATCCGGTGGCGGTGATGGTGACGTTCCTCATCCTGGCGCGGCCGCTGGTGCTGCGGCTGTCGGGCGCCGCGCCCGAGCCGCCGCGCCGCTTCCGCGTCACCGCCGGCTTCGACTACAAGAAGCGCGCCAATCGTTGCGAGTATGTGCGCGCGCGGCTCGAGCGCGGCAGCGATGGCGGCTGGGTGGCGCGGAAATTCCCGCGCGACGGCGCCGGCATCCTCTCCTCGATGGTCGAATCGGACGGTCTTGCCGAGATCGGCGAGGGCATCAGCCGCGTCGAGCCCGGCATGGGCGTTGAATTCATCCCGTTCAGCGAGGTGCTGGAATGAGCGAGAGCCTCGACCTCGCCGATCCCCTCGCCGCCTTCCGCCTCGACGGCGAAGTAGCGGCAGTGACCGGCGCCGCGAGCGGCATCGGCGCGGCGATCGCCGTCGCGCTTGCGCGTGTCGGCGCGCGCGTCGCCCTCCTCGATCTCGACCGCGTCGGCGCCGAGGCCGTCGCCGGCAGGATCGGCGACGCGGCTGAGGTCTGGCCGCTCGACATCGCCGACGCCGCCGCGGTGACGCGCGTCTTCGACGCGATCGCGGCGCGCTGGGGTCGTATCGACGTGCTGGTCAACAGCGCCGGCATCGCCATCCGCAAGCCCGCGGTCGAGCTAGCGCCGGCGGATTGGGAGCGCGTCATGGGCGTCAACGTCACCGGCTCCTTCCTCTGCGCCCGGGCCGCGGCGCGGCACATGCTGGCGCGCGAGGGCGGACGCATCGTCAACATCGCCTCCATAATGGGGTTTTCCGGCGGCATCTATCCCAATGTCGCCTACCAGACCTCGAAAGGCGCGGTGGTGAACCTGACCCGCGCGCTCGCGATCGAATGGGCGCGGCAGGGCATCCGCGTCAATGCGGTGGCGCCCACCTATATCCGCACGCCGCTCACCGCGCCGCTGCTAAGCCAGCCCGAAGCGGTGGCCGAGATCGAGCGCCGCACGCCGATGGGCCGCATCGGCGAGCCCGAGGACATCGTCGGCGCCGTGCTCTATCTCGCGACCCGCGCCTCCGCCCTCGTCACCGGCCACACGCTCGCCGTCGATGGCGGGTTTCTGGCGCAATGAGCGAGGATTCGGTTGAAACGGAGCCGCCGAACCCATAGCTCTGACCCATGAAACTGCTCTATTTCGCCTGGCTGCGCACGAAGATCGGCATTGCCGAAGAGCGCGTCGATCCGCCGGCGGAGGTCGCGACGGTGGCGGCGCTGCTCGAATGGCTGAAGCGGCGCGGGCCGGGCTTTGCCGAAGCGCTCAAGGACACCCGGATCGTGCGCGTCGCGGTGAACCAGGAATATGTCGCCTCAGACCATCCGCTGCGGCCGGGCGACGAGGTGGCGCTCTTCCCGCCGGTGACCGGAGGCTAGGATGATCCGGGTGCAGCGCGAGGATTTCGATGTCGGCGCCGAGCTCGAGGGTTTGACGCGCGGCAAGACCGGCATCGGCGGCGTTACCAGCTTTATCGGCCTGGTGCGCGACATCGCCGGCGAGCGCCGCATCGGCGCGATGACGCTCGAGCACTATCCCGGCATGACCGAGCGCCGCCTCTCCGAGATCGAGGCCGAGGCGCGCCGGCGCTGGCCGCTCGACGCCGTGCTGATCATCCACCGCTATGGCCGGCTCGAGCCCGGCGAGCGCATCGTCCTCGTCGCTGCGGCTTCGGCCCATCGCCAGGCGGCCTTCGATGCCTGTCAGTTCCTCATCGACTGGCTCAAGACCAAGGCGCCGTTCTGGAAGCTCGAGGAGACGCCGGAAGGCCCGCGCTGGGTCGATGCGCAGACGACCGACGACGAAGCGGCGGCGCGCTGGATCAAGGACTGAGCGGATCAGCTTTCGGGCGTGCCGTGGCGGCCGGCGCCTTTGGCGAAACGGCCGGCGCCGGCGCGCGCCTCGCCGCTCGCCAAGACCGCGACGCCGCGGCGGAATTCGTTCGCCATCGCTGCGGTGACATCATGGTCCCATTGCTCATAGGCCGAGAGCCGATCGCTTCTGAGGCAGATCTGCGGCAGCGCCGCGAGCTCGCGGGCGAGCGCCTCCGCGGCGGCGCGCGCAGCGCCCTTCGGCACAACGCGGTTGGCAAGGCCGATCGCGAGGGCTTCCGCCGCACCGACCGGGCGGCCGGTAAGGATGAGGTCGAGGGCGCGGCCCTGGCCGATGAGGCGCGGCAGCCGCACCGTGCCGCCATCGATGAGCGGGACGCCCCAGCGCCGGCAGAAGACGCCGAGCACCGCATCCTCTTCGACGATGCGCAAATCGCACCAGAGCGCGAGCTCGAGGCCGCCGGCAACCGCGTGGCCGGCAATCGCGGCGATCACCGGCTTCCCCAGCAGCATCCGCGTCGGCCCCATCGGACCGTTGCCGGTGAAGGCATCCGATCGCACACCGCCGCCCTCGGCCGCGACCTTGAGGTCGAAGCCGGCGCAGAACGTGCCACCGGCGCCGCAGAAGACGGCGACCTTGGCTTCCTCGTCGCGGTCGAACTCGCTGAAGGCGTCGGCGAGAGCTTGCGCCATCGCCGGGTTGACGGCGTTGCGCGCCTCTTTCCGGTCGATGATGACCGTGGTAACCGCGCCGTCCTTCTCGACACGGATCGTCATCGGCGCCTCGCGGGGGCTCAGCCCACCGGCATCATCCAGCCGTAGCGGTCGGCGATCTTGCCGTATTGGATGCCCTGGATCTCGTCATAGAGCTTCTGCAAGGTCGGGCCCGGCTTCTCCGGAGAACCGAAGCGCAGCGTCTCGGTGCCGCGCGTGATCGAGGAGATCGGCGTGATCACCGCGGCGGTGCCGCAAGCGCCGATCTCGGCGAAATTCTCGATTTCGTCCCAACGCACCGGACGGTGCTCGACCTTCAGCCCCATATCGGCGGCGATGCGGCGGAGGCTGTCATTGGTCACGCTCTCGAGGATCGAGGCGGATTTCGGCGTGACGTAGCGGCCGTCGCGGGTGATGCCGACGAAGTTCGAGGTGCCGAACTCGTCGATGAGCGAATGCGTGCCGCTGTCGAGATAGAGCGAGACCGGAAAGCCCTTCTGCTTCACCTCGATATCGCCGACGAGGCCCGCGGCGTAATTGCCCCCCGCCTTGACATGGCCGACGCCATGCGGCGCGGCGCGGTCATAGGCCTCCTGCACATAGGCGGGCACCGGCACCATGCCGTCCTTGTAGTAGGGCCCGACCGGCATGGCGAAGACGAGGAACGCGTAGTCCTCGCTGGGATGGACGCCGATGACCGCGCTGGTGCCGATGAGCAGCGGGCGGACGTAGAGCGTGGCGCCGGTGCCGTAGGGCGGCACATAGGCGTCGTTCTTGCCGACGATGGTGCGCACGGCGTCGAGGAAGAGGTTCTCCGGCGGCGGCACCATGGCCAGCCGCTCGCCCGACAGGATCATGCGCCGCGCATGGGCGTCGGGACGGAAGCAGGCGACGCGCCCATCGACCTGGCGGAACGCCTTCAGCCCCTCGAAGCAGGTCTGACCGTAGTGAAGACAGGTCGCGGCGATGTGCAGCGTTATGCTGGCGCCGGTGCAGAGCTCGGGCTTGGACCACGCGCCGTGGCGAAAATCGGCGCGGACGAAAACGCCGGTATCGAGATAGCGGAAACCCAGCTCTTTCCAGGAAATCGTCGTGTCCATCTCGGTCTCTTCCGCTCGCTCCGATCGTTGATCTGGTCCATTATGGCCCTGCCGGGCCGGCCGGTGTAACAGTTTCAACGAAAATAAGTCAACATGTCTGACGTAAAATCCGCCGCCAATCTGCTGTTCCTGCGCGAGGAGGAACTGCGCCAGGGGATCGAGCTGCTCTATTACGCCTACCGCGACTTTACGGCCGAGCCCGACGCCATGCTAGCGCGCTACGGCTTCGGCCGCGCCCATCACCGCGTCATCTACTTTGTCGGCCGCCATCCGCAAATGAGCGTCAGCGACCTGCTCGCCATCCTGCGCATTACCAAGCAGAGCCTGAGCCGGGTGCTGGGTCAATTGGTGCGCCAGGGCTTCATCCAGCAGAAGCCCGGCAGCCGCGACCGCCGGCAGCGCCTGCTGGAGCTGACCGACAAAGGCATCGAGCTCGAGCGGCAATTGTCGGAGAACCAACGCCAGCGCATCGCCAAGGCCTATCGCGAGGCCGGGGCGCAGGCCGTGGAAGGCTTCCGCAAGGTGATGCTCGGCATCATCAGCACCGATGCCGACCGGCGCCGCTTCGAGCGCGGGCCGCCGACGCGCTGAGCGGTGTATAATCGCGGCATGGATAGCAGCGAGCCGCATCTCCTGGTGGTCGACGATGATGCGCGGCTGCGCGAGCTGCTGCGCCGCTACCTGACCGACCAGGGGTTTCGCGTCACCACGGCCGGTGACGCCGCGGAGGCGCGCGCGCGCCTTACCAGCATCGCCTTCGACCTCCTCGTGCTCGACGTCATGATGCCGGGCGAGAGCGGTCTCGACCTCACCCGCAGCCTGCGCCGCGACGGGCGCCTGCCGATCCTGCTGCTCACCGCCATGGCCGAGCCCGAGGATCGCATCAACGGCCTCGAGCACGGCGCCGACGACTACCTGGCGAAGCCGTTCGAGCCGCGCGAGCTGGTGCTGCGCATCCGCAACATCCTGCAGCGCGTGCCGCAGCCGGCGCCGCCCGCCGCCGAAGTGCGCTTCGGCGCCTGCCGCTTCGATCTCGCGCGGGGCGAGCTCTACCGCGGCGGCGACGCCGTGCATCTGACCGCGGCGGAGACGGCGCTGCTGGCGGCCTTGGCGCGGCGGCCCGGCGAGGCCGTATCGCGCGAGGCGCTGTCGGAGGAAGCGCAGTTCAGCGGCAATGTGCGCACGGTCGACGTGCAGGTGACGCGGCTCAGGCGCAAGATCGAGCGCGACCCCAAATTCCCGCGCTACCTGCAGACGGTGCGAGGCACCGGCTATGTCCTCAAGCCAGATTGATCGCGCCGCGCTGCCGGCCGAGGCCATGCCGGCGCCCTCTGCCACCGCCGACACGCACCGGCGCTGGTGGAAGCGCATCCTGCCGCGCTCGCTCTTCGGGCGCTCGCTCATCATCATCATTCTGCCGCTGGTGCTGGCGCAGCTCCTCGCCACCTGGATCTTCTATGACCGCCATTGGGCGACGGTCGAGCGCCGGCTCGCCACCGACGTCGCCGCCGACATCGCTTTGACGCTGGACGCGCGGGACTTCACGCACAGCTCTGCCGGGCTCGACGCGCTGCTGGCGCGCAGCGCCGACGTCAGCGAGCTCCATTTCCACTTCCGGCCGGGCGAGAGCCTGCCGAGCAGTGTGCCGGCAAGCGATGACAGCTGGCTCTACGAGGCGCTTTCCGGCGCGATGGACGAGCGCGTGCGCCGCCCGTTCGAGATCGATAGCGTGAGCGATCCGCGCTACATCCTGATCTGGGTCGCGCTGCGCGACGGCGTCATGGAAGTGATGGCGCCGCGCACGCGGCTGTTCACGCCCACGACCTACATCTTCGTGCTGTGGATGGCCGGGTCCTCGCTGGTGCTGCTGGCGGTCGCCTCCCTCTTCATGCGCAACCAGGTGCGCTCGCTGCGGCGACTCGCGGCGGCGGCGGAGAGCTTCGGCAAAGGGCGCGACGTGCCCAACTTCAAACCGGAAGGCGCGACCGAGGTGCGCCAGGCCGCCGCCGCCTTTCTCAAGATGCGCGACCGCATCCGGCGGCAGATCACGCAGCGCACCGAAATGCTGGCGGGGGTATCGCACGATCTGCGGACGCCGCTGACGCGCATGCGGCTGGCACTTGAGTTCCTGGGAGAAGGCGGCCCGGAAGTCGAGGAGCTCAAGCAAGATGTCACCATCATGGAGCGCATGGTCCAGGGCTATCTCGACTTCGCCCGCGGCGAAGGCCCGGAGCAGCCGCGCCAGACCGATCTCGGACTGCTGCTCGAGGAAGCGGCGGCAGCGGCGCGCCGGGATGGCGCCGACATCTCGCTGGCGCTGCCGGAGGAGCTCATGCTGCCGCTACGCCCGGACGCGATGCGGCGCTGCATCGCCAATCTACTCAGCAATGCGCGGCGCTATGGCAGCCATATCTGGATCACCGCGCTGCCGGTCGCTGAGGGCGTCGACATCCTCGTCGACGATGACGGGCCCGGCATTCCGCCGGATGAGCGCGAGAATGTCTTCCGCCCGTTCTTCCGCCTCGACGCCTCACGCAACCCCGCGACCGGCGGCGTCGGCCTCGGCCTCACCATTGCGCGCGACGTGGCGCGCGGTCATGGCGGCGATCTGACGCTCGAGGAATCGCCGCAGCACGGGCTGCGCGTCCGCCTGCACCTGCCGCGCTGAGAGAAGTTCGGGCCGAAAACAAATGAGGCCGCCCCAAACGGGGGCGGCCTCGCCGCGTCGCACAGGGGGGTCTATCGGCGACGCGATGGAGCAAAACTCAAAGCGAGGGTCAGCGCGCGACCTTCTGCTTGGCGTACTCGCGCAGCTCTTCGAAGCCCTCGGCGACGCGCTTCTGAATGACGCTGAACGCCTCGGTATTGGCCTTGGTGACGAGCTCGGCGAGCTCGCGGGCATTGGCGACGCCCTTCTCGAAGGCCTGCTTGGCGTATTCGGCGTTCTTGGCGATGCGCTCTTCGGGGGCGCCGGGCTGCGTCCATTCGCGCACGAGGCTCGACACCTCGTCGACCGCCTCGCGGGCGATCTCGACCTGGCGCCGCGCCACGGCCTGAACACCTTCTACGGCCAGTTGATTCGCTTGGGTCAGGGCTTCGAGATTCTTGCGCTGCGAGGCGACGATCGACTCGACGTCGAGGCCTGGAAAAGTGAAGCCGGCAAATGCTTTGCCGACATCCATGTCCATGAAAGTGTGCTTACCGTTGGTGGTCATGGTAGGATCCTTCGCGGGCTTGGGGACAGCTATGCTGCGGTGCACAATGCCCGAAATATGGCTTAACAGCCTGCCCAAGTCAAGGGCGCATGCCAAAAAATATTGCAACGCAACAGTAATCTACCGTGAGTCGCTGACCGCGCTCAGGCCGAGCCAGGATTCCATCGCGCGCAGGCGCCGGTCAAGGGCGGCCATGGTCCGGGCGAGGTCGGCACTGTCGTCATCGAGGAACACCCGCAACACTGAAAGATAGAGGCCGGTCAGCAGCTTGGCGCGAAACCGGCCGCGCCACCCGGCGGCCGAAATGCCGGCCCGCTCCAGCATCCAGCCCATTGAACGGAGCAGCGCCGGCAATCCCAGAAGCGCCGCCGGATCGCCCATGCCGTCGCGCAGAATTGCGCGCAGCGCGCCGCGATGCGGGGCGAGCGCGTCGAAGCGCCGCATCAGCGCATCGAACAGCCGGTCGCGCGCCGGCTCGTCCGCGGCGCTCGCGCCGGCCAGCGCCGCCCGGTCGATGCGGCGATGGAAGCGCACCAGCAGCGCCAGCTTGGAGGGGCACGCCGCGTAAGCCTCGTCCAGCGGCAGGCCGGCCTCGGCGGCAATCTCACCAAGACCGGTGCGGCGCCAGCCCTGCCGCTCGGCAAGACGCAGCGCTGCATCGACGAGCCGGTCCGCCGCCTCGGCTGCTTGTTCCGCCGCGGGTTTGGCGGCGGTCTTCCTGGCACCCGCTCGTCTCGCCATGCGAGACCTCCCGGAAAGCGTCGGCGCTCAGCTTAAGGCCTCAACCCGGCGAAATCGAAACTATTCCGCCCTGTACAGGGGGCTGCAGGCCGGCCGTGCCAATGCAGCGATACGGCTAATCCGCAAGCTCGCGCGAGCGCTTGGTGGCGGCGAGAACGGCGCGGCGCAGCAGCGGGTCGAGCCCATCCACCGCCATCAGAACATCGAGCGCGGCGCGGGTGGTGCCGCCGGGGCTGGTGACGTTCTCGCGCAGGGAAGCGGCGCTTTCGGCGGAGTGCCGCGCGAGCTCGCCGGAGCCAGCCACGGTGGCACGCGCGAGGCGCTCGGCCAGCGCCTCGGGCAAGCCCGCCGCAACCCCGGCCCGCGCGAGGCATTCGATCAGCAGGAAGACGTAAGCAGGGCCGCTGCCCGAGACCGCGGTCACGGCATCGAGGAGCGCCTCGTCCTCGACCCAGCCGACATCGCCCACGGCGGCGAGCAGCGCTTCGGCGATGCGGCGGTGCTCCGGCCGGACGCGCGCATTGGCGCAGGCGACGGCGATGCCGCGGCCGATGGAAGCGGGCGTGTTCGGCATCGCGCGCACGACGCAAGCGCCCTCGCCCAGCGCGCGGGCGAAAAAGCCGAGCGTCTTGCCGGCAGCGATCGAGAGGAAGAGCGCGCCCGAATCGGCGAAGCGGCGATAGGGCGGCAGCACATCGGCCATTGCCTGCGGCTTGACCGCGAGTACGACGGCAGCGGGTTGGAAATCCGGTGCGATCGCCGCGGCATCGCTCAGCCGCTCGACGCCGGGCCGGCCAGCGAAGCCGGCGGCGCCGGGACCGGGCTCGACGACGACGAGGCGGCGCGCCAGCCCGCGCTCCAGCCAGCCGGCCAGTAGCGCTCCCCCCATCTTGCCGCAACCGACGAGCAGCAGCCCCGGAACCTCGGGCGCTGCAGGATCGCTCACGCCTCGCCCACGGGATCGATCATCGCCGCGGCAAGCGCCTCCTCGGCCGGCTTGCCGCCCCAGACGACGAGCTGAAAGGCCGGGTAGAAGCGCTCGCACTCGCTGACGGCGATGTCGACGAGGTCCTCGATCTGCTCGACACAGGCGCCGCTGGCGCCGCGCAGCAATACGCCCTGGCGGAAGGCCGGCGACTGAGCATCGGGCGTGAGGTCGAAATGGCCGAGCCAAAGCCGCTCGTTCACCACGGCGAGCAGCTCGAATATGGCGCCGCGTCGCGCCTTCGGCACCTTCATCTCGAACGCACAAGTGAAATGCAGCGCGTTGATCTCGCGTTGCCAGACGAAGAGCAGCCGGTAGTCGCACCAGCGGCCGGTGATCTCGACCACCATCTCCTCATCGCTGGCGCGATCATGCGCCCATTCATTCGCCTGGACGATCTCTTCGACGAGATCGATGGGGTTGGCGGCGAGCACAGCCGTCTCGAGTGACAAAGCGGTCATTCACCCTCCTGTGGGGGGCCAACCCGGGTGATCGCGGCATTTTGTGTGAACCACCCTCGGTCACCACAAGATGTAGCCTGCCAAAGGTGACCGGGCGGCGCAAGCACGGAGTTATCCACAAACGCGAAGAAGACGCCGATCTACAGCGGTTCGGCCGGCTTCGGCTTGCGCATCGCCGGGCGCGAGCGCAAAGGGCGACGTGGTGCCGCATGCGGCTCGTGCGGCTCGGCGGGACTGCCGATGCCGAGGCGCGCTTCGAGCGCGGCAACGCGCGCCGCGAGCGCTTCTTGCTCGGCGCGCGCTTTGGCGGCCATGGCCTGCACGGCGTCGAACTCCTCGCGCCGAACCAGATTCATTCTGGCGAGGACACGCTCGAACTGATCGCGCAAACGGGTCTCGAGCTCATCGCGTACGCCGGTGAGCGCGCCAAGCGCGCCAGTGGCGACGCGGGCGAGATCGTCGAGCAAGCGGTTCTCGGACTGCATGGCGGCTTCCCTTTCCTCTCGCGAAAATGGCAGCGGGCCTGGGGCTAGCATAGATCTGGGCGAGGGCCAAATCGAATTCGACGGCGCGCCGCATTTGACGCCATGCCGGCAACGCCTATAACACCGCCCTTGCGATGATCGTCATCACGGGCGGCGCGGGATTCATCGGCTCGAACCTGGTCGCGGCGCTCGAGGAGCGCGGCGAGCAGGATCTCGTCGTCTGCGACCGGCTCGGCGAGGGCGACAAATGGCGCAACCTCGCCAAGCGCGAGCTCGCCGCGGTGCTGCCGCCCGAGTCCCTGTTCGATTTCCTCGAGCGGCATGCGCGCGAGATCAACATCATCTTCCACATGGGCGCGGTGTCCTCGACGACCGAGACCGATGCCGACCTCATCATCGCCGCCAATTTCATGCTGCCGCAGCGGCTCTGGGAGTGGTGCGCCGAGACCGAGACGCGCTTCATCTACGCATCCTCCGCCGCCACTTACGGCGATGGCAGCGCCGGCTTCGACGACGACAACGCGCCGGCGGCGCTGGCGCGGCTGCGCCCGCTCAACGCCTATGGCTGGTCGAAGCATCTCTTCGACCGCCGCGTCGCGCGGCTCGTCGGCCAGCCCGGCAAGCGGCCGGCGCAATGGGCGGGGCTCAAATTCTTCAACGTCTACGGCCCGAACGAATACCACAAGGGCGCGATGAAGAGCGTCGCCGCACAGCTCTACGCGCGCGCCGCCAAAGGCGAAGCGGCGCGGCTCTTCCGCTCGCATCGCGCCGACGTGCCCGATGGCGGGCAGCAGCGCGATTTCGTCTATGTCCGCGATTGCGTCGACATGATGCTGTGGCTGCACGACCACCCCGAGGTGAGCGGCCTCTTCAACATCGGCAGCGGCGGGGCGCGAAGCTTCGCCGAGCTGGCAGCGGCGGTCTATCGCGCGCTGGGCCGCGAGCCCAAGCTCGATTTCGTCGACACGCCGGTCGAGATCCGCGACAAGTATCAGTACTTCACCGAGGCGCGGATGGAGCGGCTGCGCGCCGCCGGCTATGACCGGCCGATGACATCGCTCGAGGAGGGCGTGGGCGACTACGTCCGGAATTATCTCGCCGCATCCGATCCCTATCGCTGAGCCTTTGCGCCTTTCATGTTCTTCCTCATTCCCTACCCCGCCATCAATCCCGACATCGTCCATTTCGGCCCCTATGTGATCGGCCACTGGTCGGTCGGCCCGTTCGCGATCCGCTGGTATGCGCTCGCCTACATCGCCGGTCTCGTCATCGGCTGGCGCTACTGCCTGGCGCTCGCCAAACGGCCCCCGCTCGTGGCGCAGGTGCAGGACATCGACGACTTTCTCGTCTGGGCGACGCTCGGCGTCGTGCTCGGCGGCCGCACCGGCTATGTGCTGTTCTACAACTTGCCCTATTACATCCAGAATCCGATCCAGGTCTTCTATCTCTGGCGCGGCGGCATGTCGTTCCACGGCGGCGCGCTCGGCGTCACGCTCGCCATCCTGCTGTTCTGCCGACAGCGCAGGATCAATATCCTCGCTTTCGCCGACATCATCATCTGTGCCGTGCCGGTCGGCCTGTTCTTCGGCCGCATCGCCAACTTCATCAATGGCGAGCTCTGGGGCCGCGTCACCGACGTGCCCTGGGCGATGATCTTCCCGAGCGATCCCGAGCACCTGCCGCGCCATCCAAGCCAGCTTTACGAGGCGACGCTCGAGGGCATCGTGCTCTTCACCGTGCTCTGGATCTGCCAGCATCGCGGCTTGCGGCAACGGCCGGGAGCGACCACCGGCATCTTCTTCATCGGCTACGGCATCGCGCGCATCATCGCCGAATTCTTCCGCCAGCCCGACCCGCAGCTCGGCTTCCTGTTCTGGGGCATCACCATGGGACAGCTGCTGTCGATACCCCTGGTGATCGTGGGGCTCTGGCTCGTACTGCGCGCGAAGCCCCTCGCGGCGCGGGCGTGAACGCGCTCGCGCGGCTGCTGGCGCAGCGCATCCGCGCGACCGGGCCGCTGAGCATCGCCGAGTTCATGCAGGAAGCCCTGCTCCATCCGCGCTACGGCTATTACCGCACGCGCGACCCGCTGGGTGCGCGCGGCGATTTCATCACCGCGCCCGAGGTGAGCCAGGTCTTCGGCGAGCTCATCGGTCTGTGGTGCGCCGAGGCCTGGGACAAGATGGGCCGGCCCGAGCGCGTCATCCTCGCCGAGCTCGGCCCCGGCCGCGGCACGCTGATGGCCGATGCGTTGCGCGCGCTCAAGGCGGTGCCCGCCTTCCGCCGCGCGCTGACGCTGCATCTCGTCGAAAGCAGTCCCGTGCTGCGCCGCGATCAGGCGGCGCTCCTCGCCGAGGCGAGCCCTTCCTGGCATGACAGCCCCGGCGAGCTGCCCGCAGGGCCGCTGATCCTCATCGCCAACGAGTTCCTCGACGCGCTGCCGATCCGGCAGCTGGTGCGCGGCGAGCGGTTCTGGCATGAGCGGCGCGTGGCGCTCGGCGCCGGCGGCCAATCCTTTGTCTTCGCTCTCGATCCGTCGCCCTGTCCGGAAGCAGCGCTGCTGCCGCCGGCGCTGAGAGCCGCGCCGCCGGGCAGCCTCTGCGAAATCCGCCCGGCGGCGATCACGCTTGCCGCGACGCTGGGCGAACGCCTCCGGCAGCAGGGCGGCGTCGCGCTCTTCATCGACTATGGCTATTTCCCCGCCGCTTGCGGCGACACCTTGCAGGCGCTTCGCCGCCATCGCGGTCACGACGTGCTGGACGAGCCGGGCGAGGCCGACCTCACCGCGCATGTCGATTTCGCCAGCGTCGCCGCCGCCGCGCGCGGCGCCGGCGCTCGCGCCTGGGGACCGGTGCCGCAGGGCGGCTTCCTGGCCGCGCTCGGCCTCGCCGAGCGCGCCGCGGCGCTCATCGCTCGCGCGACAGCGGCGCAGCTCCCGGCGATCGAAAGCGGCTGCCGGAGGTTGATCGATCCCGAGCAAATGGGCACCTTGTTCAAGGCGCTGGCGCTCGCCGCGCCGGCGCTGACTGCGCCCGCCGGCTTTGTGGAGGAACGCATTCCGTGATCAGGCTCCCGACACTTGCCGCCGCCTGCCACGCCTTCTTCACCCGCGAGGGCGGCGTCAGCGAAGGTCTCTTCACCTCCCTCAATTGCGGCCTCGGCTCCGGCGACGACGCGGCGAAGGTGGCGGAGAATCGCCGGCGCGCGATGGCGGCGCTGGGCTTGGACGGCGACCGCCTGGTCACGGGCTACCAGGTGCACAGCGCCGATGTCGCGATCATCGACGAGCGCTGGCGGCCGGAGGAGCGGCCGCGCGCCGATGCGCTGGTGACGCGGCGGGAGGACGTGGCGCTCGGCATCCTCACCGCGGATTGCGTGCCGGTGTTGTTCGCCGATGCGGAGGCGGGCGTGATCGGCGCCGCGCATGCCGGCTGGCGCGGCGCGCTGGGCGGCGTGCTCGAGGCGACGGTCGCGGCGATGGTCTCTTTGGGCGCCGCACCGCAGCGCCTCCGCGCCGGCATCGGTCCGGCCATCGCGCAGCCTTCTTACGAGGTCGGGCCGGAATTCCCGGCGCCCTTCCTCGCGCAGGATGAGGCCAATGCCGGGTTCTTCCGGAAGGCGCCGCGCGCCGGGCATTTCCTGTTCGATCTGCCGGGCTATGTCGCGCGCCGGCTCGCGCGGCTCGGCCTCGGCGCGATTGAACATAGCGGCGGCGACACCGCCGCCGAGCCCGAGCGCTTCTTTTCCTATCGCCGTTCTTGTCTCCGGCAGGAGCCCGATTACGGCCGCGCGCTTTCGGCGATCCGTCTCGGGGCGTAGCCGCCGCATAGGCGCTCCGCGTCCGGCGCAATTGCCATCACTCGGTACGAGAGCGATGATGAAATGCTGTCCGAGGTTCGGGCGGCGACGTTCTCGGGGCGGGGTGGAAGTCCCCACCGGCGGTGAAGGCGAGCAATCGCACGAGCCCGCGAGCGCCTGGCGAGGCACTCTCGACAGGGTCAGCAGAGCCGGTTGCAATCCGGCGCCGACGGTCACAGTCCGGAAGAAAGAGAGCGGGATGGCTCCGGCTTGGCGGCGCGCTTCGGCGTGCCGCGGGGTTTGAGCGTCTCACGCCCTGATTCTGGTCCCAAGGCAAGGAGCCACCATGAATCAGCGCCATGCACACGACATCAGCGGCAACGGCAAGGGCGAGCGCATCGCCTTCATTCAATCCTGCTGGCACAAGGACATCGTCGATTGCTGCCGGCAATCCTTCACCGCCGAGATGGCGAAGCTCGGTCATCCCGAGAGCGCCATCGACATCTTCGACGTTCCCGGCAGCTTCGAGATTCCCTTGCAGGCGAAGCTGCTGGCGAAAAGCGGCCGCTACGCCGCGATCGTCGCCGGCGGGCTCGTCGTCGATGGCGGCATCTACCGCCACGAATTCGTCGCCGAGGCGGTGATCTCCGGGCTGATGCGCGTTCAGCTCGACACCGAGGTGCCGGTCATTTCCGCGGTGCTGACGCCGCAGCGCTTTCACGCTCATGACGAGCATCAGCGCTTCTTCCGCGAGCATTTCGTCGTGAAAGGCGCCGAAGCCGCGCAAGCCTGCGCCGGCACCATCGCCGCTCTCAGACGGCTGCGGGCCGCGGCCTAAAGCAGGGTCCGGGGGCCGGCCGCGTCCTTGGTCGCCGGACCCGCCGCGGTCAATCCGCGTGCAGCGTCGTGCCGCGCGTTTCCGGCAGGAACGGGGCCGCGAGAAGACCCAGCACGTAGACGCTGGCGACGATCACGGCCGCGTGTCCGTATCCGCCGAAGCGCACGATCAGGGTTCCGGCGATCAGCGGCCCCAGAAACGCGACGAAGCGCGGCGCGTTGAACACGAAGGCGACCCCGGTTGCGCGGATCCGCGTCGGATAGAGCTCGGGAAGCCAGGTCGGCATCCAGGAATACTGACCGAGACTGAAGAACCCGTTGACGCAGGTGACCAGCAGCAGCAGGCCGAGGGTGTGCGTCCACAGGAACAACACCGGCGTCAGCAGCAGCGACATGGCGAAGAAGAGGATGGTGACGGGCTTGCGCCCGTAAGCGTCCGCGAGGAAGCCGAGACCGGCGTAGCCCGCGATCGCGCCGACATTGTAGACCATGCCGGCGAAGCTCGCCCATTGCGCGGGCGACAGCCCGTTCCTGGCCGCGACCGAGCCGATATAGGGCGGGACCCAGGACGAGATGCCCCACCAGGCGAGCGTCGTCGTCAGCGACATGAGGAAAGCGATGACCGTCCGCCGTCGAATTTCGGCGTGGCCGAAGAGGTCGAAGAGCGTGAAGCGGGTCAGCGCGTGCTCATGGGCATGGAGCGCCGCGCCGGCGCGCCGGCGCTCCTGCGCCGCCCGCCGCCGCTCGGCCGAGCGCTCCCAGAGCGCCGATTCCGGAATGCTGCGCCGAACCCAGAGCGTCGCGAGACCCGGCAGGATGCCGATGAGATACATGTAGCGCCAAGCGTCGGGACCGGTCGCGCCGACGAAAAGCCAGATGAGCGATGCGAGAAAGAAGCCGATGCCGAGGCCGCATTGCATGAGCCCGGCGCCTTTGCCGCGCGCATGATCGGGCCAGAGCTCCGCCGTCATCGACGTGCCCGTCGCCCATTCCGAGCCGAGGGCGACGCCGACGAGAAAACGCAACGCCGCGAACGAGAGCCAATCCCAGGAGACGGCGCTGAGGCCGGTCATCAGCGAATAGGCCAGGATCGCCAGCATCATCATGCGCTTGCGGCCGATGTAGTCGGCGAGGACGCCGCCGATCAGCCCGCCCACGCCCCAACCCAAGAGCGTGATCCCGATGACCGTGCCGGCGTAGGCCGGAATCTCGGCG
>Ga0335077_10005162_pt1 | contig 15979 bp, 16 predicted proteins | sample Lox_Sample_31_FD_207151 | JGI IMG/M metagenome (GOLD analysis project Ga0335077, IMG submission 207151) | Soil microbial communities from Loxahatchee National Wildlife Refuge, Florida, United States - Lox_Sample_3.1 | ecosystem: Environmental > Terrestrial > Soil > Wetlands | place: USA...
CGAAAAAGGCAAACAACAACGTGATGAAATCGGCATATGAGACCAGCCAACGTTCGTGGTTCTCGTGCTCGGCGGCTTTGTGTCGAGTCATGTGAGTGTCTACGTACGGGCCGACACCGGTTCGGGCGCCCCGACTCCTGCCGCCTTAGGAGCGGGAGCAGCTTTCTGCTTCGGCGCGGGTTGAGGCGGACCGAATGCGTCGAGCTTCATGCGAATCAGGGTTGGGTTAAGCCCCTCAACAATCCCCACAATGCCTTCCAGCATCATCTCTTTCAACAGGCTTGCCTGGCGCATTCGCGCGCGCAGCTTGTTTCCGGCGGGCAGGAAGAAGATGTTGGCGGAACCGACTCCGTAGACCGTGGCCACAAAGGCCACTGCGATGCCGTGCCCCACCTCTTTGATATCTTCCAGGTGTTTCATCACCTGGATGAGCCCCATGACTGCGCCGATGATGCCGATAGTCGGGGCATAGCCGCCGGCGGATTCCCAGACCTTTGCCTCGGACTCGGAGCGCTGCTCGGAGAGTGCGATGTCGGTATCCATCATCTTGCGCAGTTCCTGCAGGTCAGTCCCGTCCACGGCGAGGTTCAATGCCTTTTTGAGAAAAGGATCGGTGATCCCGGCGGCGTCCGTTTCCAGGCTGACGATGCCGTTCTTGCGTGCCTTGGTGGCGAACTGAATGATGAGATCGATCGTGGAATGGGCCCCGGTTGCGCGTTCGAAGAACACGTCGCCCAGACCCCGGAAGGCGCGAAGCACGGTATCCAGAGGATTGGTGACCAGGACCGCTCCGAGGGTGCCTCCGAGAACGATCATGGCGGCGGTGCCCTGGGCTACATCCTGAATGCTGCCCTTCTCCAGCAGTAAACCGCCGATAATTCCGGAAAGCGCGACAGCAATACCTGCGAGCGAGGCGAGGTCCGGACGCTTGCCAGCCACTCTGGGGGGCTTCGGCGGCTTGGCTGCGGCCACCGCTGGAGGGGCGGGCTTGGATTTATCGGCTGCGCTGTCGGGCATGGGTTTCTATTCGGAAGTCGACTCGCCGGATCGGCTGCACCGGGCTTCATTTGCGAAAATGCGCCTGCGGAATTCCACGATCCGTTCGACCACCTCCTCGGCCGACTCGCGGACACGAAGAATCTGGCCCGTGGTCAGCGTGATGACAGTATCGGGCGTGATATCGATGTGCTCGATCAGGTCCGAATTGAGCACCATCGGCGCTTGATTCAAACGGGTCAGGCGAACCATACGGGCTCCACTTGTCTATATCGGCGCTGAAGGAGAAATCGTTAGGGCCCAGTGCGGATGTGGTAGGCTCAGGAGCCATGGAGTCATTCGGACTTTCCGCCATTGGACAGGTCGCCATTACGGTCAGCGATCTGGAGCGGGCAATCGCGTTCTATCGCGACAAGCTCGGGATGAAGTTCCTGTTTCAGGTTCCCAACCTCGGCTTCTTCGATTGCGGCGGCATCCGGCTGATGCTCGACCGTCCCGAGAAGCCCGGCGACGCATTCAGCTCGGTGATCTATTTCAAGGTGGGCGACATCGAATCGGCACACCGGGAACTCGCCGGGCGCGGGGTAGGCTTCGAGGGCGAGCCGCACCTGATCGCGCGCATGCCGGATCACGACCTTTGGATGGCATTTTTGCGCGATCCAGACCGGAATCTGTTGGGTCTCATGAGTGAAGTGAAGCGCTGACGCGCTACACCTGTTCCATGCGGTCGAGCAGGATGGAGAGGCGCGGGGCGGCCCCGGTGTGTCTGCCGAATCGGAGAGCGTTGTAAGTGACGGTGAACTCATCGACCGCAGCCCTGAGATCGCCCCCAGGAAGCGACGCGGCGAATTCCGCCGGCGTGAACCAGGGCGGCTTGTGGTAGCCCCGCTTGCCGAGAATCTCGAGCATGCGCTGGTAGAGCAAGGTCGCGTCGGCCACGCTGGCTTGGCCGCGCCGGACGCGCTCCACACGCTGTCGCATCCGCAGAAGGCGGAGCAGCGGGCGCCCCAGCAGCCATAGCAAGGCGAGCGTAACCATCGCGCCGCACGCCGGAATGCCGAAGCGCCGTAGGTTGGAGGTGGTAACCTGCTCCCAGACGGATCGGACCGCAAGAGCCGCGTCGAACCAGCGAATCCCAAGACGCCGTGCGCTCTGTTCCATGCGGTAGGCGAGAGTGCCCTGCCGTGCGATGTCGTAGGTGACCACCCACTCCTGCCAGAAGGTCTCGGTGGCATCCAGGTAGAGAGCCAATCGCGTGAAGAGCGCGAAGCGGTGCCCATTCGGGTCGGGAGGCGTGGGGTCGAAAGTGGTCCAGCCGCGGGTGGGGAGCCAGGCTTCGACCCAACTATGGGCGTCTCCGGCGCGCACTAACCACATGTCGGTCACGTCGTTGTAGATGCCGCTCTGAAATCCCGTGGCGAGCCGCGCGGGAATGCCGAGCGAGCGGAGCATCACAGCCATCGCGCTGGCAAAGTATTCGCAGTGTCCCTTGCGGCGCGTGAAAAGGAAGTAAGCCAGCGGATCGGGGGTCTCGCGGCTGGGCAACTCGAGCGTGTAGCCGTATTCGGTGCGCAGGTGGCGCTCGATCGCGCGGGCGCGCTCCGCATCACTGATAGCGCCCCCTGTGACGTCGCGAGCCAGCGCGGAGATGCGCTTGTCGAACGGCGGCAGGTGAAGATCCTGGGCGCGCTCGGCGAGCGGCAGGACGGGAAGAGGCGAGAGTGGCGGCGCGGTCTCGGGTGGGTCCTCCAGGCGGCTGGAAGCGTCGTACCGAACGCCCTCCGAGGGGATTCGGCCGAGGCTGTAGGTGCCAGTCTCGGAGCGATAGATGCGCAGCGCGCGCAGGTCGAGGAACTCGGGCGTTCCGGCAAAGAACAGCACGTCGTTCTGGATGGGCTCGAGATCCACATGGTAGCTGACGCGGGTTCCGAAGGACCGGCGGTCGGCAGGTGCGAGCTCGATGTGCTCGTGGTCGATCTCGAGAACCTGGCGAGTGCGCTCGGGATTGCTCCAGCGTTTGCCGTCGAATTCCGTCAGGACCCCGCCGCGCCACTTGAGCCCGCCCAAACGCTGCGCACTGGTGAAGGTCACGTGCATGACCGGCCGCGAGCTCGTCTTGATCTCGCCGATTTCCCCGAGCGTGACCTGCGTGGCGAAGCCGGGCAGGAACGATTGGTGCGAGACCAGATGAAACGCAGCTTCGGCGGTGCGCGGGAGGATGAAGAAGAGCCCGGCGGTGAGGGCCAGAATGCCGATGGTGACCAGGACGGCGAGCGCGCTCAGCCGCGGACCGAAACGCTTCGCGCCTGCGCGCGCGGTGGTCTGCGCCCGGTGCATGCCGCGCCGGATCTCCGCGCTGGAGAGCGCGGCGATCGCGAAGAGCAGGTATAACGCCAGGAAGAGGAAGAAGTTGAAGTTGATCGACAGGATGGCGGCGGCCAGCAGTTCGAGGAAGGCAATCACCGCCGTGTAGAGGTAGTCGCGGTTGGTGCGCGCGGTGGTGATCTTCAATACGGCGAGGAAGAACAGGAGATGCACCGTGGCCGTCAGGAATTCCCGCGAGAGCACCAGATAATCCAGAACAAAGAATCCCGAATAGGCCAACGTGGCGATAGTGGCCGCGCGCTCGGAAATCTGAATGCGCTTGCCCCTGGCGATCGCGAAAGCGCGCGCCGCCAGGCCGGCAAGGGTAAGCGCGATCGTCGCTTCATCGAGATAGCCGGAGCCGGCGACCGCGAGGTAGCCGCTGGCAACCAGGCCGAGAAGGGAGAACTGGAAGAATCGCTCCACGCTGAGCGCAGGGTTCGGCTCGGAGCGCAGCATGAGTCCAGTTTAGCGCGCCGGATCGATGAGACGAATCTTGATGTTCCGGAACCACGCTTCGGAGGCGTGGTTTTGAAGGCTGATGGGACTCTGTTCAACCAGCGGCGCGCCGGCCGGGGCGTTTTTCGGAAGGTTGTTGCGAAGGAGCGCACGAATTTCGGAGTCGGAGGGGTCGAACGCAATGACCCTTGTTCCGTTGAGCCAGTGCTCCACCTGGTGTTTGGTGACGATCAAGCGGGACTGGTTATACTCGCCGATTCGCGGCGTGACCCTCGGCGCCGGCGCGATGAGAGAATAGAGCGCACCGGAGACGCGGCGCGGGTCCGAGCCGACGTCCGCGTTGGCATCGTCGGCCAACTGGTACTCGAGCCCGCGCGCCCGCGCCTGGCGGCCCGCGGCATTGGTCCACTCGTCGACTCTCTGGACAAGATACTTCACGCCCGAGTTGCCATCTCTCAGGATCTTCCACTCGAACTGAAGCTCGAAAGAGCCGAACGAGTCAGTGGTACGGATGTCCTGGAAGCCGTCGGCACGAACCAGGGCTTTGAGCGCGCCGTCCTCGACGGTCCAGCACTTTGTGGGGAACGGTTTGCCGGTGATTTCCTGCCAGCCCGCGGTAGTTTTGCCGTCGAACAGAAGGCGCCAGCCCTGTTGGCGCTCGGCATCGGTAAGGCGGTTGGGATCAGCTGCGGCGTAAGCGGGAAGGATCAAGAGTGCGAGGATGCCAATGCGCGATTTCATCAACGTTCCTTTTTACCGTTTTCGTTTCCGCGATGTCCACCGGCCCCCGGGCCCGGCCTGCCCGGCCCGGCCCCCTGGCCCCCGGCCCCTGACCCCCGCTATATTGGTATTTCCCATGCAAATCGAGAAAGTGTACGAGCCCCAGCGGTTCGAACCGCATTGGGCCCAGTGGTGGATCGACTCCAATATCTTCGGCGCCCCTGTTGACGCGCCCGGCCGCGGCTTCTCGCTGGTCATTCCGCCGCCTAACGTTACCGGCGTGCTCCACATCGGACACATGCTGGAGCACACCGAGATCGACGTCACCATCCGCTGGCACCGGATGCTCGGCGACAACACGCTGTGGCTGCCCGGCACCGATCATGCCGGCATCGCGACCCAAATGGTGGTCGCGCGGCAGCTCGCCGAAGAGGGCATCAGCTACCGCGACCTGGGCCGGGAGAAGTTCGAAGAGCGCGTGTGGCAGTGGAAGGCGCAGTCCGGCGACACCATCAAGCGCCAGATGATCCGTCTCGGAGCTTCCTGCGACTGGTCGCGCGAGCGCTTCACGCTCGATCCCGGTCTTTCGCGCGCCGTCCGCGAGGTCTTCGTCACGCTCTACGAGAAAGATCTCATTTACCGCGGCGAGTACATGATCAACTGGTGCCCGGACTGCATGACTGCGCTCAGCGATCTGGAGGTCGCGCACGAGGAAGTCCCGGGTCATCTGTGGTACATCCGTTACCCCGTCAACGGCCTCCCCGACACATACGTCACGGTCGCGACTACCCGGCCCGAGACCATGCTTGGCGATACGGCGGTTGCGATCCATCCCAAGGATGGGCGCTACACGCGCCTGCGCGGCCGCACGGTCCAGCTTCCACTGATGGACCGCGAGATCCCGATCATCCTCGACGAAGTGGCCGATCCTGAATTCGGCACCGGCGTGGTCAAAGTGACTCCCGCGCACGACCTCAACGATTTCGAGGCCGGCAAGCGCCATAACCTGCCCAAGATCCAGGTCATCGACGAGCACGGCAGCATGACCGCCGCGGCCGGCGCTTTCGCGGGCCTGGATCGTTTCGAGGCGCGCCGCCGGGTGGTGTCGAGGCTGCAGGAGACCGGTGCGCTGGTCAAGATCGAGGATTACAAGCTCAACATCGGCAAATGCCAGCGCTCGAAGACACCGGTGGAGCCGCTGATCTCCACGCAGTGGTTTGTCAAGACCAAACCGCTTGCCGCGAAGGCGATTGAAGTAGTCGAGAACGGAAGCATCCAGTTCGTGCCGCCGAACTGGGTGAAGACCTACAACGAGTGGATGCACAACATCCGCGACTGGTGTATCTCGCGCCAGCTCTGGTGGGGGCACCGCATTCCCGCATGGTACTGCGACAACAAGCACCTGACCGTGGCCCGCGAAGTCCCGCAAGCGTGCCCTGCGTGCGGCTCCTCGAAGTTCACACAGGATACCGATGTGCTCGACACGTGGTTCTCGAGCGGTCTCTGGCCCTTCTCGACGCTGGGCTGGCCAGACAAGACGCCGGACCTGGCGAAGTTCTACCCGACCTCGCTGCTGATCACCGGCTTCGACATCCTGTTTTTCTGGGTGGCGCGGATGATCATGTTCGGCCTGGAGTTCATGGGCGACGTGCCGTTCCGGCAGGTCTATATCCACGGCCTGGTGCGCGACGCGGAACGCCAGAAGATGTCGAAGACCCGAGGCAATGTAATCGACCCGCTGGTGGTGACCGAGAAGTACGGCACCGACGCCGTCCGCATGGCGCTGCTGCAGGGCGCGGCGCCCGGCACTGATATCGTTCTGACGGAAGACCGCATGGAGAGCGCCCGGGCTTTTGCAAATAAGATCTGGAACGCGGCTCGATTCCTCTTCATGAACGCGGAGCAGGCTTCCGGCGTCCCCCCCCAAATCGAAGACCGGTGGATTTTTTCGCGGATCAACTCGGTGGCCGGTGAGGCCAACCGCGCGATCGAGCAGTATCGCTATCACGAGTATGCGCAGCTCGTGTGGCATTTCTTCTGGCACGAGTTCTGTGACTGGTACATTGAGCTGAAGAAGGTCAGCGGCACTGGATGGGAACACGCCGCTGCTGCGTTCGAGACGGCGCTGCGGCTGCTGCATCCGGCCATGCCGTTTCTTACGGAAGAGCTCTGGCAGCGTCTGGGCCAAGGCTCGCCCAAATCCATCGCTTTGGCGCAATATCCGCAGTTCGATTCCACGCGCTGCGACGCAGAGGCGGAGAAGGAGATCGCGATCCTGCAGGATACTGTGACCCTGGCGCGGACGCTCCGCACCGAGAACAAGCTGGACCCAAAGCAGCAGCTCAAGGGTGCGCTCTACTGCCGCACGGCGTCGCTGGAAATTGCCAAACGCCACGCGGGGGCCATTCAGAAAATTGCCAAAACGACTCTCGAGTTCCATTGCGAAGCGCCACCAAAGGTGCCGGCAATGCGTTCGACGCCGGAGTTCGATCTGGTGCTCGACGTGCCGAAATCTCAGGAAGACCCTGCCCGGCGGCAGAAAGAAATCGAGCAGCTCGATAAGAACATCGCGAACCACGAGCGCCAGCTGTCCGACGACGCGTTCCTCGTCAAGGCGCCGGCGAAGGTCATCGAGGGCATGCGCGCCAAGCTGGCAGACTACAAGGCCCAACGCGCCAAGATGTCATGAACCCGATCGTGCAACTCGCTCTGGAAGAAGACATCGGATGCGGCGATGTCACTACGGCCGCCTGTGTTCCAGAAGGACTGAGGGCCTCCGGGCGCTTTCTTGCGCGGGAGCCACTCATTGTCGCAGGTCTCGATCTGCTTCCCGAGATCTACGCGACGCCGGTCACGCTGTTCAAGCACGATGGCGAACAGTGCGCGGACGGCGAAACTATCGCCGCGATCGAAGCTCCGGCGAGACTGCTGCTCGAGCGCGAGCGCGTGGCCCTCAACTTCCTCCAGCGCCTGAGCGGAGTGGCCACCGCTGCGGGCAGATTCGCCGATGCCGTCGCCGGCACCGGATGCCGCGTGCTCGACACACGCAAGACCACGCCGGGACTGCGAGCGCTCGAAAAGAAGGCCGCTGCCGCCGGTGGAGTGACCAATCACCGCATGGGACTTTGGGACGCGATTCTCATCAAGAACAACCATATCGCCGCGGCCGGAGGCGTCCGCCCAGCGATCGAGCGCGCACGAGCCGCAAGCAGGTTGCCGATCGAGGTCGAAGTTCGCACCCGGGAAGAGCTGCGGGAGGCGCTCGACGCAGGTGCCGCGTACCTCTTGCTCGACAACCTGGCACCCGCCGAAGCCGCGGATTGGGTTCGCCAAGTGGGCGGCCGCGCAAGAGTCGAGCTCTCCGGCGGGATTACGCTGGAGAACGTCCGGGCGTACGCTGAGACCGGCGCTGATTTCGTTTCTTCCGGCGCGATCACACACTCGGCACGGGCTATGGACATCAGTTTCCGCCTGCAAACGGCCTCATGAAGCTCCCCGGCAGCATCATCACCTTCGAGACGATCGACTCGACGCAGCGCGTCGCGGCGGACCAACCGGTGGGAACCGTGGTCGTGGCCAACAGCCAATCCGCTGGGCAGGGACGGCACGGCCATTCCTGGCACTCCGAGCCAGACACAGGCATTTACTGCAGCATCGTGCTCGAGCCGGCGCCAGTGTTGACGCTTGCGCTCGGCATCGCCGCGGTGGAGGCCATCACGCAGGCAACCGGCATTGTCTGCGACCTGCGCTGGCCCAACGATCTGATGCTCGACAATCGCAAGGTTGGCGGCATCCTCGTGCAGTTCGTCAACCGAAATGCCATCTGCGGGATCGGCATCAACGTCAACCACACGACGTTCCCGCCGGAAATCGAAGCCACTTCTCTGCGCCTTCATGCAGGCCGTGAGTTCGACCGTGAGGCGATTCTGCGCGCGCTGCTCCCTGGGATCGACGGAATCGTTAAGGAAGACGCTGAGACTATCCTGCGGCTGTTCGCGCACGCTTCCAGCTACGTCGCCGGGCGGCGGGTTACCGTGGATCAGCCCGGCGGCGTCATCGCGGGCACGACCGCCGGCCTCGACTCGGCGGGATATCTGATCGTGCGCAAGGACGACGGAACCGATACCCTGATACTTGCAGGAGGCGTACGTGCTGCTGGCTCTTGATGCAGGCAACAGCAACATCACCATCGGGGCGTTCGAAGGGCGCAGGCTGGCCTGTCAGTGGAGGCTTCGCACAGTCCATGAACAGACGGCGGACGAATGGGGCATCCTGCTGCGCAATCTGTTCTCGCCCGTGGGGCTCGATATCGGTAAGGTGGACGGCATCATCATCTCCAGCGTGGTGCCGCCCATCGATTCGACGCTCGCCTCGATGACGCGGCGATACTTCAACACCGAAGCCGTATTTGTCGGACCGAAGACCAACCTCGGCCTGACGATCCGCTACGACAATCCCAACGAAGTCGGCGCCGACCGTCTGGTAAACGGCGTGGCGGGGTTTTACAAGTATGGCGGCCCGTGTGTGATCGTGGACTTAGGCACGACCATCAATTTCGACGTGATTTCGAAGGACGCCGAATACCTGGGCGGTGCGATCGCGGTCGGCATCGGGATCGCGGTCGACGCACTGTTCAGCAAGACCGCGCGCCTGCCGCTGGTGGATTTTCGCCCGCCGAAGGACGTGGTCGGCACCAACACGGTGGCGAGCATGCAAAGCGGGCTCTACTTCGGGGCTGTCGGAATGATCGACGGCATTCTGGAGCGCGTAATCGCCAAGCTGGGCTCGGAGACTAAGGCCGTTGCGACCGGCGGCCAGGCGCATCTGATCGTGAGCGGCTCCAAGTACCTGAAGACGGTCGACGAACATCTCACGCTCGAGGGCCTGCAGATGATCTGGGAACGCAATCACCCGGCGTGAACTACTTCAACTATTTCACGGAAATCGAGGAGCACTTCCAGCGCGCGCGCGGGACCGGCCTGTTTCTGCTATCGCCGCTGGATTGGGCGCTGATCGAGAGCTGGAACAACGCCGGGGTGCCGTTGGAGGCAGTGCTGCGAGGGATTGACGACGCGTTCGAGAAGTGGCGGGCGCGCAAGGTGAGAACGCAGATGGTGAACTCGCTCGCTTTTTGCGCGCAGGCTGTGCTCGCCGAGGCGGAACTGATGGCTGGTACGGCCCAGCCGAAACGGGAACCTGCCGCGCCATTTCCACTGGAAGATCTGAGACGCTACCTGGAGGACAATTCGGCCGCTGTGCCCTATTCGGAGATTGCCGAGTCTCTGCACCGGCTGGCCGCGGAGGTGGAGCAACACTACCAGAATCTCGAAAGTCTGGAGCAGCGGCTTACTGTGCTGGAGGAGAAGATGATCGCACTGGCGCGTGCCGCGCAAACTGATGATCAATTGCTCAGCGCTAGGCAGGAGCTGGACCGGAAGCTTCGTCCTTATCGGGGGAAGATGACCGCCGACCAGCTGGCCATGCTGGAGAAGCAGTACCTGGAGCGCAATCTTCTGGAACAGGCCAGGCTGCCGCGGCTCAGTCTGTTCTACCTTCGGTAACGCGCGCTACCACTCCCAGGTACGGAAACGGTATTGGTGCTCGGACATGTTCACGCGCTTGCCCCGGAAGCGCACGCCTTCCATCTCGAGGCGCGTTCGCTGCTCCAGCGCCGCTTCGTATTTCAACTTGATCTGCCCGCCCGCGCCGACTACACGCTGCCACGGCAGTGTCCCGCCTGATTTTTGCAGCAACTGCGCCACGTGCCGGTGATACAGCGGATATCCCGCAGCGGCGGCTACCTGACCATAAGTCGCGACCTTGCCCTTTGGAATCGAGCGGATTGCTTTGCGGAAGGCCTCGTCGCGCGTGAGGCTCTTCGGCGCACGGCGGAGCTTGCGCGCGATCTCGCGATGCCTCACCGCAGCTCCTTGTGCCGGAAGCAGGTCACCAGATGATCGTTGACCATACCCGTGGCCTGCATATGGGCATAGCAGATGGTCGAACCGACGAACGTGAAGCCGCGCTTGATCAGATCTTTGCTCATGGCGTCGGAGACTTCGGTCCGCGGCGGCAGGTCCTTCAATGTCTGCCAGCGATTCTGAATCGGTTTGCCGCCGACGAACCTCCAAATATACGCGTCGAAAGAGCCGAACTCCTTCTGCACGGCTAGAAAGGCCTTGGCGTTGGTAACGGCGGCGCGCACCTTGAGGCGGTTGCGCACGATGCCCGGGTTCTCCAGAAGCGCGGCGATCTTTCGCTCGTCGTAGCGCGCCACCTTGCGCGGATCGAATCCGCCAAAGGCCTTGCGGTAGTTCTCGCGCTTATTGAGGATGGTCGACCAGCTCAGCCCTGCCTGCGCGCCCTCCAGCACGAGGAATTCGAAGAGCAGACGATCGTCGTGTACCGGCACTCCCCACTCGGTATCGTGATACTGCTCGTACAGCTCGCCTTTGGCCCAGGCGCAACGTTCCATCAGGTTTTCCTCACTGTTCGCTTCTCTCCGCGGCGCATGCCGAACCGCTCGACAGCGCCAGTCCACGGATTTTTCAGCCGACACTCGCCGTCCACGGTGGCTTCGATCTCAATCGCATCCGGCGATCCGGTGACCACGAACCCGCCGCGCGCGAGCAGCTTGAATCGAGCGGTCCACTCCTTCGGACAGGCCGCAAACGGTTCGATAACCGAATCTTCGCCCGGTCCCGGCGGATTGCTTCGCAGCAGAGCGATATGCAGTGCTTCGGCCGCACGTCCCAGGCGCTGAGCGTCGAGGGCTTGCGGTCCTTCGCGAAGCGTCATGCGATTGGCCAGAACCGCGCCGCCTTTATATGCCGTGCTGCGCTCAGGCACCCGGGCCTCGATCTGCGCCGGGATCATGTAGCGGACCGCGTCGGCGCGCCCGAGTTGTGCAGCCGCGATCGCCATCTTGGAGAGAACCGAAACGTTGGTCTGCGGGCCGGGCCCGTTGCGCAGGGATGCGTTGAACGTCGCCATAGCCACTTCGTGATTCGGCCCGCTATTGACCAGGTCAAACAGAAACATCGGCAGGCTGTTGGCGTCGGGTGTCAATCCGCCGGGTTTGATGACCGGCTTGCGCCCGCGGACGAACACACGCGGCCCAGTGTAGCCGTCGGGCTTGAGCGCGTCGGGATCGTCGCTTGTGGGAAGCGGGGCCAGGCTTTCCAGAAACTCGCGCCACTTCGCTTGTAGTTCGCGATCCAGCCCCAAAATTTCCGCCGAGCGCAGCGCCACGGCGGTAACGCTGCGCATTGCGGAGATGTCTTCGTCCGTGTCGCGGGCGCCGAAGACGCTCTCGTTGCTGTTAACGGAGTGAATATGCCACTTGCCGTCGTCACCGCGCTTCACGTTGGGATAATTGCGGTAGAACTCGACCGCGCCCTTCAGCATGGGGTAGGCGCGGGTGCTCAGCCACTCGCGGTCCAGGGTGAATTCGTAACGGCGCCAGTAATAGTAAGCGATCTTGGCCGTGGAACCGAAGATGTGATTGACCGCGCCGTACGGTCCGAACCCGCGCTCGGTGGTGACCCAGCGCCCGTTCTTCCATTCGCCGCTCTGGATCCAGTTCCAGCGGCTGGAGTGCGGATGCTTGGTGGACGCGAATTCCTTGAACCGCTCGGAGCGCTCCTCCCATGCCTTGCGCAGCAGGTAGAGGTCCTGCATTTCGCTCGCGATATCGTCGGGCAGTTTCTCCAGACCGTTGAAATAGGAGGTCTCGGCGATGTAGATGCCCTGGCTGTCCCACTGCTGCCGCGCCGCCGTGGCGCTCGCCTCGTACATGCCGCTGTACATCTCGAAGAAGGGATCGAGCAGCTCCATCCGGTTGCAGGCGAAGATCGCTTCGTAATAGCAGCTGGTGTTGGCGTACCAGTGCTGCGCACCCCAAGTGCGCAAGTCGCCCGCCGTGTTCCAGAGCATGCCGTTGAATTTCGGCGGGAATTTGCCGCGCGACGTGGCAGCCATCAGATACAGAAAGTAGTGATAGTTGCGTGCCACCTCGCGCGCAATGCCGTCGGCGCTCTGCAAGGAGATCCAGCCGCGCTCCCAAAAAGCATGCCACCAGTCGGCCGTCTCTTCACGGAGCTTCCCATAGCCTTTCGTGGCCGCGGCTTCGAGCTGCCGGAGGGCCACGGCAGCGACATCTTCTTTCGGATCGAACGTGGCCGCGCTGGCGATCAGCACGACACCCGGATCAACCCGAAGACGCCCCTCGGTCTCGTTCGCAACTCGTCCCTTGCCCTTGCCGATCGCAACCGCGGACTTGCAGCAGTAGTCCCCCTCGCGGAATTCCTGCGTGAGCACGATGCAGTCGCCGCGAATCTCCAGCCGCGAAGCTGCGGTATGGCTGCGGGTCTGCACTGTGACCACATGATCGCGAACCATGTTCTCAAGCTGCCCGCCGTAGTACTTGTTCTCGGCGCGCAACATCCGCAGGCTGACTTCGGCAGGCGCTGGCGTCTGCACGGCGACCACGTCCTGCTCCGGCCACGCCAGCGCCTCGATGTTCGCGACCTTCAACAGCCCATCGAAGACAGACAGCGTTTGTGGAAAGCCCGACTCGGGAAAGATTTCGCGGCCGAATTCGAGATCGACGAACCCGCAGCCGCCGCAGTAGTCGTTGTGGCGCTCGAAGAAACTATTGGTGTAGCTGTTGTTGGCATAGACATCCACGCGGTTGATCTGCATGCGGACGGACTGCGGCGTGGTCCAGACCAGAGTTCCCGTGCGCCCGTTGCCGATCGGCATGCCTTCCTCGCTTCGCGCGACCGGCTTATCGTAGGCGAGGTCAGAGTCGGAGATGAGAGTCCGGAGGCTGTCGTCGCCGGACTGCGCGGCACGAGCGACGGCAGCCGCCGGGGCCGCCAGGAAGGTCCGCCGGGTCACTTGCACTTCTCCGCGTGCAGAATCTCTTTCTGAATGGTGAGGGCCCAGCAGCCCGGCTCTTTTAGCTCCTCGAGTGCCAGACCGTTCCACAATAGCGAACCAGGCACCCACGCAGGTGGAACCGTCACACGCATGTCGGTGACGGTGCGGCTGATGATCTGGATGGCCTTTTCCGCGGGCAGATACTCGGCCTGCACGCGCGCGGAAACGCCGGAGTCGCGCCGCGGCAGAACGAACCGCGTCTCGATGCGGAAGCGGTCTTTGCCGCGCTGTAACATGGCAACGGTATGTCCCTCCTCGGTGACCCTGTCGAGCATCTCCCGGTACTGTTTGGCATCGGCGATCGGTTTGCCGTCGAGCGCGACGATGCGGTCGCCGATTTTGAGCAGGCCGTTGTATTTTTCAGGCAGGAAAGAGACCAGGATTCCCGGGCCGGGATCGTCCAGCTTCCATCCGAACCCGCCGAGGTCGAGCGCAGCGCTGTTGCCGCCGGCAATACGTGTCGATGGCAGCACGTCGTTGCGCTCCGCGGGATCGAACTTGGTCATCTGGATCCAGTAGCAGCGCGCGAACTGCGGCGACAGCGTTTCGCAGTCGATGGACGCGGGAAACTCGTCGCGCTTATGTTCGGCCAGCCATTGAAACACGGTCCCTGTGTTTGCGCTCGAGGCCGGACGCCACTCCAGTTTGAGATTGGCGGCAGTCAGCTTTTCGACGAGCGCCTTGCCATCGTCACCGCTGATCCAGAGCAGCGGCACGTTGGTGAAGTTGGCGGCGAAGATGCGATTGGTGTCGATCGCTGGTTGTGGCGAGCCGCCAAGCGCCACCGCGGCGGCCCAGACATCCGGGAGACGCGCGACGGTGTAAAACACCAGGGCCGCCGCGTCGCCGCGCCCGGCGAGATAGACGCGTCCGGCGTCCACGTTTCCGCCCTTGATTGCCGCATCCACCTTCTTAGCTAGGGCTAGCACGCGCTGATCGATATTGGCGTCGACCGCCGCTTCGGGCGCGACGACCTGCCAGCCCAGTTCCCGCGTCCAGTTCTGCCACTGCGCCGCGTCGGCGCTATCGACCAGTGCGATCGCCGGCACCTTCTGCTGCGCCATTGCGGCGCACGCGAACAGGCTAATGGCGCATGCGAGCGCGAATGCGCTTGGCCAACTTTTCGATGTCATCCGTCTTTTTGATGGTGGCCATGGAGACGACATAACGGTCGTTCTTTTCCAGGTCCAGTTTCAATTGCTGCGCCAGGTCGATCAGGTCTGCCGCGTCTTTTAGATTCTGCTGGTACTCGGCTTTGAGAATCTCGTCGCGCTGCGATTTACCGTTAGGCAGGGTCACATCCTCTTCGTCGGTCGCTCCCCGGCGCCCGGCGCCGCCCCTTTGGGGCACCGCGGGGGCGGCGAGGCACACCACAATGCCCAGGACCGCGCAACGTCGAAGCACGTATTTCATGGCTGAACCTGCTGCTATGATGATAGCGAAAATGCCCCGCCCGAGCCGCTCTTTGGCGCTGTTTTTCCTTACGTTTGCGGCCGGAGCTGGCGATCGCGGCAGGCTGCTTTTCTCCGACGATTTTACCCACCGTCTGGCAAATTGGACGATCGAGTTGGAAAAGCCCGGTGTGGTGGAGGCAAAGGGCGGCATATTGACAATGGACGTGCCGGCCGGCTGCACGGTTTGGTTGCGCCGCGAGCTTCACGGAGCCGCTTTCATCGAGTACGAAGCCACCTTGATTCGCCGCGGAGGCCCGAACGACCGTGTGAGCGACCTCAATTGCTTCTGGATGGCGAGCGACACACGCAAACGGCGCTCGGGAGCGTTCGCGGATTACAATACACTACGCGCGTACTACGTGGGGCACGGCGGGAACGGGAACACCACCACGCGATTCCGGCGATATATCGGAGATCCCGTGCTGCGGCCGCTCTTGCCCGAGCACGACTTGAAAGCGCCGCTGCTTGAGCCCAACGTTCCGATGAAGATTCGCTTGGTGGCGGACGGCAGCCGGATTCAGTATTCCTGCGACGGGCGTGTGATTTTTGACTTCCACGATCCGGCGCCGTACACGCGTGGGAGGTTCGGGTTCCGGACGACCTTCAGCCACCTTGAGATCAGGAATTTTCGCGTATTCACAAGCTATCATTGAAGGATATGCAGGAAGTCAACGTCGGCATTGTGGGCGTCGGCAATGTCGGCTCGAGCACCCTCACAATCCTTGCGGAGAACGGCGATCAGATCGCGCAAAAGCTCGGTTATCGTCTGAAGGTGACCGCAGTTTGCAGCCGTTCGGTGCAGTCGAAGAATGTCCCCGAGAGCCTCGGCCCGGTTTTCAAGACTACCGACTGGCGCGAGGTTGTCCGCCGTCCGGACGTCGATATCGTCGCCGAACTTGTCGGCGGCACAACGGTAGCGTCCGAAATCGTCGATGCGGCCATCGCCAACCGAAAGAGCGTGGTCACGGCCAACAAGGAGCTGATGGCAGCCTGCGGACCTGAGATCTGGGACCGCGCGATCTCGGCCGGCATCAACCTCGCCA
>Ga0335077_10005163_pt1 | contig 15979 bp, 13 predicted proteins | sample Lox_Sample_31_FD_207151 | JGI IMG/M metagenome (GOLD analysis project Ga0335077, IMG submission 207151) | Soil microbial communities from Loxahatchee National Wildlife Refuge, Florida, United States - Lox_Sample_3.1 | ecosystem: Environmental > Terrestrial > Soil > Wetlands | place: USA...
GGACGCTCCCGCACCGCCAGCGTGGCGGTCGGGCCCGCCCCGTCACTCCTTCTTCTTCAGGCGACCCTCGTTCTCCCGAATGAAGGCGCGGATGTCGTCGGCCAGATCGAGGAGCTTCAGCCATTGCTCTTGGTAGAGCGTGACCGGAAAGCGCCCGAGGCCGTACACCGAGACGCCTCCCTTCTCGCTGACCTTCATGGAGACGCCCTTCGAGCCCCGGGCCTTGAGGGCCGCGTTCTCCTCCTTCAGGCGCTCCAACTCCGCTTTCATCTCGGCCTCGGTGCTCATGGCTGGCTCCCTTTCCGCGGTGCAGTGCTCCCCGGCTCGAAAAAGGGCGGCGAGCGGTCCCGCCCACATCTCGGGGGCCGCATTATGCTCGCGTCGGGCGTGGCGGGGAAACGTCGGAGGCGTGGGGGCGAGGGGATGATAGCGGCGGCGGGAAGCCCGCTCCCTCAGCGGTCGGGATCGGGGCCCTCGCCGCCGGACGGTACGACCGGCTCCTCCGCGCGCTGCTCGGTGGCCGCGTCCGGGGCGGGTGGGCCGATCCCGAGCGCCGCCGCGGCGCAGCTCTCGCAGAGGAAGGAATCGCCTTCGCAGGGGATGGGCGGCGCAGCGAGTCGGTTGCAGGTCCTGCAGCGAGGCAACGTTTCCTCCGCTCCCCTGGCGACGCACTCTACTGAAACGACTGCTGGTAAAGCGATCCCCTGCGGGTGTCCTAGGCGAAGCCGCTGTCCCGCGAAGGCGGGACGCTCCCTCTTCGCGCGGCGGTTTCCGTTCGGCCGAGACCTCGTCCGGCGCTTGCCAATGGGTGCGCCTCGGACGCCGCGCGTCCAGGGGCTTCTGCGAATGACGCGCATCAAAGCTAGATCCGCGTGGAGCGTGACAACGTCGTCCGCTATGGACGAGGCCAAGGGAATCACCTGGAAGGAATCCCTCTCGGTCGGCATAGACAGCATCGACGAGCAGCACAAGGAGCTCATCCGGCGAGCGGCGAGGTTCCTCGACGGGTTGAGCTCACGCTCGCGCCAGGAGGTGGGAGTCCTGTTCTCGTACCTCCGGATCTACGCCGTAGCTCATTTCGGGGAGGAGGAAGAGGCCATGCGGGCTGCGGGGTACCCCGGGTACGAGCGACACAAGGCGCAGCACGACCGCTTCTTGCGGGACCTGCTCTCCCTCACCGAGGAGCAGGAGAGGCGCGGCGGGAGCGGCGTCGCCCCCAGGGAAGTCGGGGCGTTTCTCGGGAAGTGGATCCGAGAGCACCTGTCGCGGACGGACGCGGAGATGGCCCGCTTCCTGTTGCAGCGGTCCGGCGGCAGGAAGTCAGCCCGCTAGGCGGTCCGCGGCCCGCTCCGGGGAGGCTTCTCTCCTCTCCCGTCCGAGCCGCGATTCAGAGCTTGTAGCCGATCTTCCGGAGAAGGGAGTGGCGGTCGCGTATGTCCGCGTCCTGCTCCACGCCCAGAGGCGGGGCGCCGTCCACCACGCCGACGATCCCCCGCCCCCGCTCGGTGCGAGCCACGAGCACCTCTACCGGGTTCGCGGTGGCGCAGTAGATCCCGCACACCTCGGGGACGAGCTTCACCTGGTTGAGGACGTTCACGGGGAAGCCCTGGCGCATGAGAATGAGGAACACGTGCCCTGCGCCGACGGCGAGCGCGTTCTTCACCGCCATCTCGGTGAGGGCGGGGTCGTTGCCCGACTTCCGGACGAGACGCGGGCCAGACGACTCGCAGAAGGCGATGCCGAAGCGGATCGCACCCCCGACGCCGACCAGCACCTCGTGGAGGTCCTCGACGGTCTTGATGAAGTGCGATTGCCCGAGGATGAGGTTCACGTCGTCGGGCTTCTCGATTGCGACGGTAATGAGTTCCATGGGTGCCCTCCCGCGCGATGATGGCTCCGTCGCGTCCGCGCGGGGCCGGCCCGCCCCATGAGGGGCCGAGTCAAGCGAGGCGGACGCCGATTCCCTCGACGGAAGAGCAGTTGCCGAGCTCTCGGACCCTACCTTTTGGGGGGAAACGAGCAGCGCTCGGCCTAGCGGAGGGGGGCGATCCAGTGCGGCCGCTTGCCGAGGCTCTTCACCACCGTCGTCGACCTCGAGGTCCCCTTCAGTGCGTAGGGGAGGGGTCTCAGCGCGAGAGCGCCGCAAGCCCACCTTCCAGATCGGCGATGAGGTCGCCCACGTCCTCCAGGCCGACCGAGACGCGTAGCAACTCCGGCGTCGCCTCCGGATCGTGCTTTCGCCGCCACTCGACGAGCGACTCGACCCCCCCGAGCGAGGTGGCGTTGCGGAAGAGCCGGAGGCGCCGGGGGAGCTCCTTCGCCTCGGCCTCGGAGGAGAGCTCGAAGGAGAGGACTGGCCCGGAACCTTCCATCTGGCGCCGCCCGAGGTCGTGCCCGGGGTGGGAGGGGAGCGATGGGTGCCAGACGCGCCGGACCCTGGGCTCGAGCCAGGCGGCGATGCGGGCGGCGCTCTCGCTCTGCCTTCGCACCCTCACCGCCAGGGTGCGAACCCCGCGCAGGACGAGCCAGGTCTCGAGCGCGCCGGGGAGGGCCCCCGCGATCACCCGGGCCCGCCGAAGCTCGGCGGCGGTCGCCGGGTCCCCCGCCACGAGCACCCCCGCCAGCGCGTCGGAGTGGCCGCAGAGGAACTTCGAAGCGGAGTGCATGACTACGTCGGCCCCGAGCGCGAGCGGGCGTTGCAGGACGGGCGTCGCGAAGGTGCTGTCGACAACGAGGCGGGCTCCGGCGGCCCGCGCCCGCGCCGCGTGGGCGGCGATGTCTTGGAGGGTGCAGGTGGGGTTCTTCGGCGTCTCCAGCCAGACGAGGTCGCCGGCGCCGAGCGCCGACTCGAGGCTCACCTTGGCGATTCCGAAGGGAGCGAGGCTGTCCACGGCCGCGTGGGTGCCGTGGTACCCGCCGGGCTCGATCGCCACCCTCCGGGGCCGGAAGTGGAGGAGCGCAGCGGTCGTCGCGGCCTGGCCGGAGGCGTAGACCACCGCGTGCCCGCCCTCCAGGGCCCCGAGGACGGCCTCCAGGCGGGCGCGCGTGGGCTGCTCCATCCGGGAGTAGACGAGGCCCTCCGGGTTCTCCGCTCCGAAGGTGGTCGAGACGTGGATGGGGGGAGCCACGTCGGGGGCGGCCTCCCGTTCGGCGTCGGCGTGGATCGCCAGGGTGTCGAGGCGCGGCCTCTCGCTCATTCAGATCCCTCCGGGGAAGACGCCACAGTTCTATCTCCCCGCCCCCGGCGTGGCGCGGAAGATCGGAGCCTCCACGCGTCCCCGAGCGAATCACCCCGGAACGTCAGGCACGGAGGCCTTGGGGTCGACCTTCCCGGCCTCGTACTCCTCTCTCTCCGCGGCCGCGACGTCCGAGAGGACTCTCCGGGCTCGTGCGAGGTCGAGCTCACCCTCCCACCGCGAGACGGCGACGGCGGCGACCCCGTTCCCGACGAGGTTCGTAACCGCTCGGGCCTCGGACATGATTCGATCGATGCCGACGAGGAGGGTCAGGCCCGCGACCGGCACGTTCCCCACCGCGAGGAGCGTCGCCGCCAGGGCCACGAAGCCGCTCCCCGTCACCGCGGCTGCGGTCTTCGAGGTGAAGAGGAGGATCCCGAAGATCTCCATCGCCTTCCACGGGGAGATGGAGGTGGAGGTCGCCTGGACGATGAAGGTGGTGGCCAGCGTGAGATAGATGGCCGTCCCGGCGAGGTTTAGGGAGTACCCGAGTGGCACCACCAGGCCGACGACCGGTTCAGAGCATCCCAGCCGCCCCATCTTCTCCATGAGGAGCGGAAGGGCCGACTCGGAGGAGGAGGTCCCGAAGGTGATGAGGACCTCCTGCCGGAGGTATCGCAAGAACCGAAAGAGCCGGAGGCCCGAGAAACGGAGCACGCCCCCCAAGCAGACGAGCACGAAGAAGGCGCAGGCCAGGTAGAAGACAGCCACGACCTTGCCCAATCCGAGCACGGTGCCGAGGCCGAACTTGCCCACGGTGAAGGCGACCGCGCCGAAGGCCCCGAGGGGCGCCGCCCGCATCACGATGGCCATGATCCGGAAGAAGAGGGCGGAGAAGTCGTCGACGAACGAGAGCATCTCCTCGCCCCTCTCCCGCAGTGCGGAGAGGGCGAGGCCGAAGAGGACCGAGAAGAGGACGACCTGGAGGACGTCGTCCTTGGCAAAGGCATCGACCACGTCCTTGGGGATGATCCCGAGGAGGAAATCGCTCACGGTGAGCGCCTTCCCGGCGGTGGTGTAGCCTCCGATGGCCCGGGTGTCGATGCGGCTGGGGTCGACTCCCATGCCCGAGCCGGGCCTCAGCCCGAGGCCGGCGATCGCCCCGACAACGAGGGCGAGGGTGGTAAGGGCCTCGAAGACGACGACGGCCCTCCAGGCGACGCGGCCCGTCTTCCTTCTCCCGCCCATCCGGGCGATGCCGCTCACCAGCGTCGTGAAGACGATGGGTGCGATGAGCATGCGAACGAGCCGGATGAACCCGTCGCCGAGGGGCTGGAGGGCGACGCCGAGCGCCGGGCGCAGCACGCCCACGGTAGCCCCCAGGCCGGCCGCAACCAGGACCTGGAACCAGAGGCTTCGGCCGAGGCGGCTCAGGTGCGCTCCTTGGTGGGGTGGGAAGCTTCTGGGCCATCGGGGACGGCGGAGTCCGGCGCCACGTGCCCGGCCTCGTACTCCTCCGCCTCGACGGCGGTTACGTTGGCGAGCGTGGCCCGGGCGCGACTCGTGTCGAGCTCGCCCTCCCACTTCGAGACCACCACCGTCGCCACTCCGTTGCCGATGAGGTTGGTGATGGCGCGAGCCTCCGACATGAAGCGGTCAATTCCGATGAGGAGGGTGAGGCCGGCTACCGGGATGTTCCCGACCGCGGAGAGGGTGGCGGCGAGGGTGATGAAGCCGCCGCCTGTCACGGCCGCTGCGCCCTTCGAGGTGAGGAGGAGCACCGCCAGGATCTCCATCTCCTGGCCGAAGCTCACGTGGGTGTTCGTCGCCTGGGCGATGAAGAGGGTGGCAAGCGTCAGGTAGATGGAGGTCCCGTCCAGGTTGAACGAGTAGCCCATGGGGACGACGAGCCCCACCACCGGCTTCGAGCATCCGAGCTTCTCCATCTTCCCCATGAGCAGGGGGAGTGCGGACTCCGAGGAGGAGGTGCCGAGGACGATGAAGATCTCCTCCCGGATGTAGCGGAGGAATCCGAAGACGCCGAGGCCGGCCCAGCGCAAGACCAATCCTAGGACGACGACCACGAAGAGGAAGCTCGTCGCGTAGAAGCAGGCGATGAGCTTTCCCAGGCTGAGGAGGCTCGCGATCCCGTACTTCCCCACCGTGAAGGCCATCGCCCCGAAGGCCCCGATCGGGGCGACCCGCATGATGATGGCGATGATGCGGAAAAGGACGTGGGAGAGCGCGTCGATGAAGTGGAGGAGTCGGGCGCCTTTCGACTGGAGCGCGGCGAGGGCCACCCCGCACAGGACCGAGAAGAACAGGACCTGGAGGATGTCGCCTCGGGCGAAGGCGTCGACGACATCCTTCGGGATGATGTTGAGCAGGAAGTCGGCCGTGCTCATGGAGTGACCGGCCGTGGCGTAAGAGGCGACGCTCGAGGCGTCGAGGGCGGCGGGGTTCACGTTCATTCCCGCGCCCGGCGTCACCACCTTCCCGACGACGAGGCCGATGGCGAGGGCCGCGGTGGTGAGCACCTCGAAGTAGACGATGGCCTTCAGGCCGACCCGCCCCACCTTGCGTAGGTCGCCCATCTTGGCGATCCCGGTGACCACCGTCGTGAAGACGATGGGGGCGATGAGCATCTTCACGAGCCGGATGAACCCCTCGCCAAGCGGCCGCATCGCGGCGCCGAGGCTCGGGTTCAGTTGGCCCAGGGCGGCTCCGAGGACCACGCCGATGAGCACCTGCGCGTAGAGACTGTGCGCGAGCCTTTTCACGCGGCCTCCTCGGTCGAGCCGGCGCGACTGATAGTCAATTCACTCTATCGGAGCGCGCCTGGGACGCGCCACTCAAGGCCCCGCTGGGTGGTACCCGCCGGGGTGTGGCCCTCGCGGCGACCGGAGCCCGCGGCCACGGCGAAGGCTCGTTAGGATGCATGGGCAGTCGGCGGGAGGGGCGCGCCCGGGGCTCTCTCGCCCGGGCTAGCCTCCTCCCGGGGAGCCGGTCGTCGCCATGGACGTTCGAGACGGATTCGTCGCCACCATCGGGAACACCCCGCTCCTTCGGCTCCGGCGCCTGTCGGAGGAGACCGGGTGCGAGATCCTCGGGAAGGGCGAGTTCCTGAACCCCGGAGGGTCGGTGAAGGACCGGGCGGCCCTCGCCATCGTCCTCGACGCGGAGCGGCGAGGGTCGCTCCGCCCCGGCGGGGTCATCGTGGAGGGCACCGCCGGGAACACCGGCATCGGGCTCGCTCTGGTGGGCAACGCCCGAGGCTACCGGACGGTCATCGTGATCCCGGAGACCCAGTCCAAGGAGAAGAAGGACACGCTCCGGATGTGCGGGGCCCGGCTCTACGAGGTGCCGGCGCTGCCGTACCGGGAGCCGAACCACTACGTGCACGTGGCGGGGCGGCTAGCGAAGGCGCTTGCCAGGACGGAGCCGGCCGGGGCCATTTGGGCGAGGCAGTTCGACAACGTCGCGAACCGCCGGGGCCACGAGGAGACGACGGGTCCCGAGATCTGGCGCCAGACGGACGGCCGGGTGGACGCCTTCATCTGCGCAGTCGGGACCGGAGGCACCCTGGCCGGAGTGGCGGCGGCGCTCCGGGAGCGAAAGCCGAGCGTGAAGATCGGCATCGCCGACCCGCCCGGCGCCGCGCTCTACTCCTACTTCACCGCCGGGGAGCTCAAGGCGGAGGGCTCCTCCATCACCGAGGGGATCGGCCAGGGTCGCATCACTCAGAACCTCGAGGGGCTCAAGGTAGACTTCGCCTGCCAGGTCCCGGACGCCGAGACGGTCCAGATGGTGTTCGACCTGTGCGAGCACGAGGGGCTCGTCCTCGGGAGCTCGAGCGGGATCAACGTGGCCGGGGCGGTGCGGATGGCGCGGGAGCTCGGGCCCGGGCACACCGTCGTCACCGTGCTATGCGACTCCGGGAGTCGCTACGCCTCTCGGCTCTTCAACCCCGAGTTCCTGCGGTCGAAGGGGCTGCCGATCCCACGCTGGCTCGAGGCCCCGCCCCCGGCGATGCCGGCCGGGGTGCTCTTGCCGTAGTCGCCGATCCCGGAGGAAGCGCTCGACCCGCCTCAGGAGCGGAGGGCGGGGCCGGGGGCGCGGTCGAGGGTGGCGCGCACCTGGGCGAGGAGCACGGAGGGCGTGAAGGGCTTCGGCAAGAACGCCACCCCGGCCTCGAGCACGACGTGGGACGCGATCACGTCGTGCGTGTAGCCGGAGACGTAGATCACCGGCGACCGAGAGCCGATGCCCAGCGCGGCCCCGATGGCCACTGTGGCCTTCTGCAGTCCGGCGCGTGTGGGCGCGCTGCCCACGGTCCCAAAGGAGTGCGGCGGCGAGGCTCCTCGGGCCGATAGGTTCCGCGTGGTGGCCACCTTTCGCTACGCGAACCCCGAAGTCGTCCATTGGGGGGCAGGATGCGTGAGGGACCTGCTCGGCCCGGAGCTCCGGCGCCTCGGGTTTCGGCGCGTCTTCCTCGTCACCACGCGGAGCGCTCTCGCGGTGCCGGAGCTCGCTCCGGCCGTCGAGTCCCTTCTCGGGGATCTCCTCTGCGGGCGTGCGCTCGTCGGGGAGCACGCACCGGCGCGGTCGATCACGGCGGCCGCCGAGGCCGCGCGCGGGGCCGGCGCCGACGGCCTCTTGTCGCTCGGCGGGGGGTCCCCCGTCGACGGCGCCAAGGCCGTCGCCTTTTCGCTCGCCACCGGACTCGACCTCGCGTCGGAGGAGGCGCTCGCGCTCGCTCGCAAGGCGCGCCTCTCGAAGGTCCTGCCCCACGTCGCCATTCCCACCACCCTGTCGGCGGCGGAGCTCTCCTCGGGGGCCGGCTTCAGCGCCGAAGGCACGCGCGAGAAGGTGGGCGTCGCCGCGCCCGGGCTCCTCCCAGCCGCGGTCCTCTACGACGCCGGTCTCGCCGTGCACACGCCGCTCCCGCTATGGCTCTCCACGGGGATCCGGGCCGTCGACCACGCGGCGGAGACGCTCCTCGCGCCCGGCGAGCACCCCTTGCCGGACGCCGCCGCGCTCGACGGCCTGCGCCGCCTCCGGGAGGGGCTCCTGGCCGCGCACGCGAACCCGGCCGACCTTGCCGCCCGGACGCTGGGTCAGGTGGGCGCCTGGCTGTCGTACCTTCTGCCCGGACCCGCCGCCCGGGGCCTCAGCCACACGCTCGGAAAGCGCATCGGCTCGCGCCACGGAATCCCCCACGGAGTCACCTCCTGCCTGCTCCTGCCACACGTGCTCCGCTACCTCGCGCCGCGGGCACCGCGGACGGTGGAGCGCATTGCCCAGGCACTCGGCGGCGCGGAGGCGGGCTCGGCGGTCTCGGACCTCGTCGCGAGGCTCGGGCTGCCGCAGCGGCTCGGCGCCTTTCAGCTCTCGGAGGCCGACCTCGCCGAGGCGGTGAGGCCGGTCGCGAGCGCGGAGTACCCCGCGGAGGACCTCCTCCGGATCCTCCGCGCCGCGCTCTGAGGCCACCGAGCGGACCCGCGGCACCCACGAGGGGTCTCCCGGACGTGGGCACCTGTGGACCCCGCGGCCGCTTCGGCGCCTGGCGCGGAGGTGCACGCTCCGAAAAAGTCGGGCGGCCGGCCGGGGGGTGACGGGTGGCGGGGGCGTTCTCTGCCGGCTATCTCCCCGCGACGGGGAGCGGTCTCGACTCACGACCACGGGGCGGCGCGCCCGAGCGCCGCCGGCATGGGAGGAGGAGCGGATGGCGAAGGAGGCGTCGCTCGCGGCGAGTTCCGAGGGGCTTCTCCCCTGGTACGCCGGGGTGGAGCGGAAGCACTGGACGGTGCTCACGGCGAGCTTCCTCGGGTGGGTCTTCGACGGGTACGAGTCGTACGCGCTCTTCATCGTCATGCCCTTCATCCTGAAGACGATGCTCACGCCCGAGCAGGCCGCTTCGCCGGCGGTGTGGGCCGGCGTCGCCATCGGCGCCACGCTCCTCGGCTGGGGCCTGGGCGGCATCGCCGGCGGGATCCTCGCCGACTACGTGGGCCGCAAGCGGATGATGGTGTGGTCCGTATTCCTCTATGCGGTGCTCACGGGCGTGACCGCCCTCTCCACGAGCTACTGGATCCTCGTCGCGCTCCGGTTCGTCACCGGCCTCGCCATGGGCAGCGAGTGGTCCACCGGCGTCGCCCTCCTCGCGGAGACCTGGCCGAACCGAGCCCGGCCGAAGGGGGCGGGCTTCCTCCAGTCCGGGTTCGGCGTGGGCACGCTCCTCGCGGCGATCGTCTGGCTCGTCCTGAGCGCGTACCAGCCCCTCGGCTCGAACACCTGGCGGCTCATGTTCGTCGTCGGAGCGCTTCCCGCGCTCTTCTGCCTCTACATCCGCCGCGCCATCGAAGAGTCGGAGCGGTGGATCCGGGCGGTGAAAGCGCAGCGCTGGGCCGCTACCGAGACCGGGGCCCGGTCGAAGGACGCCCCGAGGAGGCGCCCCTTCACGCTCGCCGAGATCTTCCGCGACCCCGAGAGCCGCCGCCGCACGCTCCTCGCCTTGCTCCTCTCGGTGGCGACTACGACCGGTTGGTGGGCCATCTCGAGCTGGCTCCCCCTCCACGTCGGGCGCATCGCCAAGGCGGAGGGGTACTCGAACCCGTCGGATTGGGGGACCCGGGCGGCGCTCCTCTACACGACCGGCGCGGTCGTCGCCTACCTGCTCTCCGGGTTCGTCGCCGACGCTGTGGGCCGGCGCCGGTACCTCTTCATGACCTTCCTCGGCTGCTTCGCGATGACGCCCGTCACCTACCTGTGGACCCGGTCGCCCCCGGTGCTCCTGGCCGTCGCCTTCGTGAACGGGTTCTTCACCCTCGGCTGCGCCTACTCCTGGATGGCCATCTACCCGGTGGAGCTCTTCACCTCGACCGTCCGCGCCACCGCCGCGTCTTTCATCTTCAACGGCGCCCGGCTCATCGCCTGGGTCTTTCCGCTTGTCGCCGGGGTCCTCATCAGCTCCTTCGGCGGGATACCGAGGGCGGCGATGACGCTCGGGTGCATCTACCTCCTCGGCCTCGTCGTTCCTTGGTTCGTCCCCGAGACACGCGGCCAGCCCCTGCCGGAGTGAGGCGAGCGCGGGGTTCCGCGCCCGCTTCCCCGGCCGCGGTCACCTCCCGCCCGAGTCGCCCGAGCCGAACCCCCGGATCCGGGCCCGGAGCTTCACGACCGTGTAGCGCGAGACCTGGGCGCACCACTCGGAGTCCACGCTCTCGAAGGACGGGTTGATGAGTCGCAGGTCGAGGGAGAGGTTCGTCACGAGGAGGTCGTCCCCGAGAAAGCGAAGGCTCGCCGGGAAGAGCATCTTGATCGGTGCTCCGTCGTCCAACCCCCCGAAGTCCCCGAGCTTGGAGATCGCCTTCCCGGTGGGATCGACCACCACGATCTCGTCGGCCTGGTTCGCGACCACCCACAGGTTGTCGTCGTCGTCGACGATGACCCCGTCGGGTCCGCCGATGCTGTTCGTGAAGACGGCCGGCGTCCCAGCCACCGGAGCGCCGGACCCGGCCGCGACTGGTATCTTCACGAGCGTGTCGTTGCCGGTGTTGGCTACGAACATCGCCGTCTGCTCCCGGTTGAAGCGAAGGCCGTTCGCCCCGAAGGGCGGGACGCCGGTGGTCCGGAGGAGGTCCGAGTCCACCCACGCGGAGCCGGTGCCGCCCTGCGGGCCGGTCGTCCAGACGATGCCCTGGAAGGAGTCGGAGACGTAGACGTTGCCCGCCCCGTCGAAGGTGACGTCGTTCAGGCCGGCGCCGAGCGCCGGGTGCGGCAAGGGGGAGGGGAGCGTCATGAACACGGTGGCCGCGCCCGTCTCCGGGTCGACGTCGAGGACCTGGGCGTTCCCGAAGTCGATGACGAGCAGCGCGTGAGTGGTGGGGTGGAACCGGAGGCCGAGAAGGTGCGGGCTCGACCCGGCGATCGACACCTGGCGGACGAGGCTTCCGTCCCGATCGTAGACGTAGAGCTGACCGGCGCCGGTCGTCGGCCCGCTCGCGGTGAATCCGAACGTGGTCACGTAGGCGCGGCCGGACGCGTCCACCTCGAGCCCCTCCGGACCCGAGGCTCCGGCCGGAAGGGTGGCGAAGGTCCGGACGTGGCCTCGGCTCCAGGCGCTCGCCTGGAGCGGGGCGGTGGACAGGGCGACGAGGGCAAGAGCCACTCTGCTCGTGCGAGCTCTCATGACAAGAACCTCCATTGATGCCTCTCCGGCCTTAAGGCCGGAGATTCCGGCTGGGCGGCTTTCGCCGCCGGTACGGCTGGGTTTCCCGGGCCGTGTGCCCTACTGCGCTGCTCGTATCTCCGCAGGCGTTGCTTTCCCCCTGCCCGAGGGTAGGTCGCTCTCGCGACAGATTTTGCAGACCCCGACATTCCGCCAATGGCTCGCGGCGCACGCCGTACGCCGCCCTTCCCCGGTTAGGGGAAAGCGAGCGGAGGAATAGTGCGTGGCGCGTGGGGACAGCCACTCTCCGTTGGGGGTCAGGGGCGGACTCCACTGGGGGGCGAGGGCGGGTTCGCTCCGGGCTCCGAGCCGGCCGGAGCGGATTTGCCGCTCTCCCCTGTTACCCCCGCAAGCGACTGCAAGCGGCATTGTCCCCGGGCCAGGGCCCCTCGCGGGACCCGGCGGCGGCAGGAGCGAGCGCCGAACGGTTCCGACCCCTCGCTCCGCGGAAATGTCCCGTCAAATCCGCATCCCCGGAACCCGATCGGCGCCGCGCCTCGGCCGGCCCCGACGCTTCACCCTCCCTCCCCGGATGCGGGCCTCCGCTACGCACTGCGGCGTGCGGCCGGCGTGCCGGTTCCGCCGCCAGGTTCGTGCATGGGGAGCTCCTCCGAGCTAGGCTCGCGGGCCGCGAGCGCCCTGGAACGGGGCGTCGGCTTCTCATCGATCGGGTCGAGGAGGAACCGCCATGTGGGCAGAGAAGATCGTGGAGGGGGTTGCCGAGCGGGCGAAGGGGGGCGCCGAGTGGCTGGAGCGGGAGATCCCGGGCCTCTTTACCGGCCTCCTCCGGGGCGACCGGGAAGCGCTCGTGGCGCTCGGCATCGGACTCCACCGGCTCAGCGTGGACCGGCAGCTCATCGTCGCCGATCGGGCGAAGGAGCTCATCCTCGCCCGGCTCGACACCCCCGGCTCCATCTTCCAGACGCTCAACGACCTCAGGCATCGGAGCATCTCGCGCGCCGAGATTCTGCACTCCGGGGGGCCGGTCCCGGGCACCGGCCGGCCGCTCGAGCTCCACCACTACGCATTTGACCCGAAGCCTCGGGGGCTCGTCGGCCAGACCGGCGACGCGCCCATCCCGGAGGCGGCGCGCCGCGAGGTGGCCGAGGCGCTCGCATCTCTGGAGCCGAGCTTCCCGGCCGCCGTCCGGGAGGACCTCCTTCGGCTCCTCTGGATCAACGACTCGATCTTCGTCGAGCAGGGGCGGCGCCGCGAAGTGGCCTCCGTCCTCCGCATCTTCCAGCAGGCGCTCACGAGCCGCGGATTCGCCATCGACCTCGAGCCGGCCGAGAACGCGCCCGGGGAGGTGCAGGTGCTCTTCGCCGTCGAGAACCCGCCTTCCAAGGGCTACATCGCCCAGGTCATCCAGGTCTTCAACGCGCTCGACATCGGCGTTCGGCGCCTCCTCGCGCTCACTCCCGCGACCCAGAGCCGTCCCTTCTTCTTGGGGAGCTTCCGCGTCTCCCGCCGGGACAAGAAGCCCATCGAGCGGGACTCGGACCTCTTCCGCAAGCTCCGCCGTCTTCTCTTCACCACGCAGATCCTGGATCCGGACTCAGCGGCGTACTCGGACTTCGTCCTCCCCGGGATCATGACGGGCGAGGAAGCCGCGCTCGTGAACGCCCTCATCGGCTTCTGCCACACGAACTGCGCACACGCCCAGCCGCACCGCTATACCTTCGAGGACGTCATCCGGGCCTTCCGCTCCCAGCCCGAGATCGCGCTCCGACTCGTCCGGCTCTTCGAGCTTCGCTTCGACCCCGATGTGGAGGGGCGGGAGGGGAAGTACGCGGAGGCTCACGCGGAGCTCGAGGGAGAGGTGTCCACCTACAACACCGGCCACCGGATGCTGGACGAGTTCAGGCGCTCGGTGTTCGAAGTCGCCCTCATCTTCATCAAGCGGACGCTGAAGACGAACTTCTTCGTCCCCGAGAAGCACGCCCTGGCCTTCCGGCTCGACCCCGCCTACCTGGACGACCTGGGGATCGCCTTCACCTCCGACCTACCGTCCGGGCGCCCCTTCCGCGTCACCTTCTTCTTCGCCCGCGCCGGCCTCGGGTACCACATCGGCTTCTCGGACATCGCTCGGGGCGGCTGGCGCACCGTCATCACCCGGACCCGGGACGACTTCGTGACCGTGGCGAACACGCTCTTCCGCGAGAACACGGTGCTCGCCCACACCCAACACCTCAAGAACAAGGACATCTACGAGGGCGGCTCGAAGCTCGTCTGCGTTCTCCACGCTCCGGGCACCGAGACCCGCAACGAGCTCGACCAGCGGCTCCACCGGTTCCAGTACGACGTGGCGAACGCCTTCTTCGACGTCTTCGTGACGAAGGACGGGGTGGCGAAGGACCCCCGGGTGCTCGACTACTACCGGGAGGACGAGCCCATCGAGCTCGGTCCGGACGAGAACATGCACGACGAGATGATCGAGGCCATCGCCGAGCTCTCCGTCCGGCGCGGCTACATCCTGGGCTCGGGCGTCATGTCGTCGAAGAGGGTCGGGATCAACCACAAGCAGTTCGGGGTCACCTCCCTCGGCGTGGTCACCTTCGCCAAGGTGGCGATGCGGGAGCAGGGGATCGACATCGGCAAGGACCCCTTCGAGGTGAAGTTCACGGGCGGCCCGAACGGCGACGTGGCCGGCAACGCCATGCGGATCCTCCTCGCGAATTGCCCTGGGGCCCGCATCCGCCTCATCGTGGACGGCACGGCGGCGCTCGTCGACCCGCGGGGGCTCGACCGCGGCGCGCTCGCTGGCATCGTCCTGCGGCAGGACGCCGAGGCCTTCGACCTCTCCCGCCTCTCGGTGGGAGGCTTCGCGCTCTTCCGGAACGCGAAGCGGACCGAGGGGCTCCGCGAGCTCCACCGCCGAGTGGAGCAGACCCCCTCCGGTCTCCGGGAGGACTGGGTCACGCTGGACGAATTCCACCAGGAGTTCGACAGCCTCGTGTTCACCGTCCCGGCCGACCTCTTCATCCCCGCCGGCGGCCGCCCGGAGACCATCGACGGCACGAACTGGCAGAGCTACCTCCGCGAGGACGGAAAGCCGAGTGCTCCCGTCATCGTCGAGGGAGCGAACTCCTTCATCACCCCCGAGGCGCGCGAGAAGCTGCAGGCCGCGGGGGTTCTCCTCTTTCGGGACGCCTCCGCGAACAAGTGCGGCGTCATCTCCTCCTCCTACGAGATCATCGGCAACCTCCTCCTCTCGGCCGAGGAGTTCCTGGGCCGGAAAGACCGCTACGCGGAAGAGGTGCTCGCCATCCTGGAGAAGCGGGCCGCCGACGAGGCGAACCTCCTCGTCCGGCTCCACCGGGAGGAGGCGGGGAAGCGCACCTGGACGACGCTCTCCGGCGCCGTGAGCGCCGAGATCAACGAGCACAAGTCGACGCTCTTCGCCTTCTTCCAGGCCCGCCCCGCGCTCTCCGGCGAGAAGCGGTACCGGAACGCGCTCCTCGCTCACCTGCCGCGCATGTTCCGGGAGGACCCGGGGCTCCGCAACCGGGTCGAGCGTCTCCCCCCGAAGTACGTCTCGGCCATCCTCGCGGCAGAGCTCGGGACAACCATGGTCTACCGGGAGAGGCTGAAGCCCGACTTCGAGGCCGAGCTCGGGGACTACGTGGCGAAGATGTTCGGCGCCTGACCCGCCCTCTCGCGCTCTCGCCCGAGTTCGGCGGGGGCCATCTGCATTGCCCGCCTACGCCCCGGCTGGGGCTTCCGCGCCAAAATACGGTACCATCTAGTACCGCGGACACCTGTAGGTTATTAGAAGATAATATGCTGTGATTGCTTACGAAAAAATATATTGAGATTGGAGAGGATCGGGAGCAGAGTGGTTGATGCAACGCGGCAAAAGTCCCTAGCGGGTGCAACCAGGGCCGCAGTGCGGAGGTCCGTTTCGATGCCGAACTACCAATACGATTGCACGAAGTGCGACGCCCAGCGCCAAGAAGTGCGCTGCCTCTCGGAGCGCGACTTTCCCGCGCACTGCGAGTGCGGCGCCGTCATGGTGCGGGTGACGTCCGCACCCAAGCGGGTGAGGCGCGCCACGACGGCCCCCCCGTCCTTCTGTCACCCGCGCACCTGAAAGGAAGCGGGCACCGGGGGACCGGAGAGTCCCTCCGCTTCGCGGAGTGAAGCGCCCCGCGCTCTCCTCCTGTTTTCGCAGTCGACCGTGCGGAGTCCCGAGCCCGTCGCTCGCCCGAAGTCGAGAGCGTCCGGGGGCGGGTCGCGTCGGCGATCCCGGCCACGAGCCTCCAGAGGCGTGGAGCCGGCGCGCTTGGGAAGGAGCCGCCTCTCCCGCACGGTGAATTCCACCTTTCTCGTCTCTGCGGCAGGTGCGGCCGGAGCCCCGGGACGGGAGACGCCCTCCCGACCTCGACCTCGTCAGTCGGTTCGTTCGGCGACGGCCATGACGCCGAAGCCCCCCAGAACCGGCCAGGCGCGGGCGCGGCCGAGTCCAGCGGCCGTAAGAAGCGCCACGAGCTCACCCTCGTCGAAGCGGGTGTGGATGCGGGACATCCCGCGCCACAGGAGCATGGAGACGAGGTGCCGAGGCCCACCGGCCCAG
>Ga0335077_10005164_pt1 | contig 15977 bp, 13 predicted proteins | sample Lox_Sample_31_FD_207151 | JGI IMG/M metagenome (GOLD analysis project Ga0335077, IMG submission 207151) | Soil microbial communities from Loxahatchee National Wildlife Refuge, Florida, United States - Lox_Sample_3.1 | ecosystem: Environmental > Terrestrial > Soil > Wetlands | place: USA...
TGTACTCGCCCAGATTGACGACGGCGGTTTGCGCCTTGGGGCAATTTCCGTTGCCGTTCGGGGTGCAAAGGCAAGTGGTAAGGTCCTATAAGATCAGTATATTTACCATCACGAGTGTTAGCGCCGGGATGTGCCGGCAAGTTACGAGCCCAACTCACGCCGGTCCAGGGCCGGGTACGAACCGTCCGGCTTCTCCGTAACCTCTCATGCGTGAGCCGCGCTGCCACGGCGGTTATCACGCGCGACTACGGGCCAGGGCTCGCGTAAATTGCCATTTCAAACGCCCCAATCGCTACTCATCGTACAATTTTCAGTGAAGACGGTTTAGCCAGGGGTCGCGCCTGCCCGGTCTGGGAGAAAACCCAATCACGTTGATGTCAGGTCGTCGACAGCGGATTTGTGGTAGTGCGTGCGGACTGATCCGCTGCAGTCGCAACCAAAGGCGTATGAGCAGGGGAATCATGTGCGTGTTGGAATTTGCTGCAGTGGCATAGGCCCTACTTCCGACGAAGCGTTCATCAGGGCATCCGCGCAGGCAGCGGAACAAGAGGGCTTCGCGTCAATATGGATCGGCGAGCACGTGGTATTGTTCGACAGATACCCGGAATCGCGCTACCCGTACGCTGGCATGTTCGGCTCGGAAGTCCCCATACCGGATCCGACGATTCCGATCAGCGACCCTCTTATTGCGCTTACGTGGATCGCTGCAGTAACGCGGCGAATCGAAGTTGGTACGGGCATATTGATTCTTCCGCAGCGTCAGCCTCTCGTGCTTGCCAAGGCTTTATCAACACTCGACGCGTTGAGCGGAGGTCGCCTCGTGTTTGGGGTGGGCGTAGGATGGTGTAAAGAGGAATACGATGCCGTCGGCGCGTCATGGAGTGACCGTGGAGAGCGCATGGATGAGTATCTTCAGGCGCTCCGCGTCCTTTGGCGCGAGAAGTGTTCGAATTTTCGCGGTCGTAAGATCGAGTTTACCGACGTTTACCTTTATCCCAAGCCGGTCCGCGACATTCCAGTGATAGTCGGCGGCGAGAGCGACTTTGCGCTCAAGCGTGCTGCTCGATACGGTGATGGTTGGTATGCATTTAAATTGAGCGTTGAGGATGCGCCCAAAAAAGTGAAGCGCCTTCAAGAGCTCGCGCGGGAACAGGGGAGGGATCCAAAGAAGCTACGAGTGATTGTGGCAGTCTTCCCTGAGACCAAAGCGGATGATCTCAGGCGTTATCGCGATGCCGGAGTGACCGAGTTCAATCTTATAACGGCTGGAGCGCTCGCGGTCGATGTGCCTGGCCTGCGCGCTGGCATGGCGAAGCTCAGTGAGAGGTTTGTTAATGTCACTGCTTCATGGTGATTTCGTTCTGCAGCAGTCCCACCTCCCTGATGCCATGCTAGCCGTCCCTGTCCATGATGTCCGCGATCCCGGAATCGCCGGACTGGACGAGCAATCCCACCGCTTGTATTAGGTTTAGGGAAAGCGCTGCTCTTGCGGACGATCAGGGCCTGCGCATTTGGGCCGTCCGTCCGTTTACTGACCGTCGTTCGCGACTGTCGTGATGTGCGGGCATTATGCTAGCTCCGACACTCGGAGTAGGTCCAAGAGGTAATCGCAATTGAACCGAGAGCAATCAACCTCCACCCCCGGCGCGGCGCGGGGGAGTCGCCGATTGGTGGCACTGTGTTACGGTAATTTCATAGGGTATGTCGGCCTGACGCTGGCACCTATGTGGGTACCGGCTGTCGCTGCCGTCCCCGGTGGCTCAGAGAGTGCAGCCGGGATCGTCGCGTCGGTTCAGTTTGCCTCCTTTGGGATTGCTTCCCTCATAACGGCCGCACTAATTTTTCGCTTCGAACTGAGGCACCTCGCTCTTTTCGGGTTGCTTCTGGCCGCGGCGAGTGATTGCGCCTCGTTTTGGGTGCACGGTGTTTCACTGATGGCGGTGACGCGCGTCATTTGCGGCGTAGGAGAGGGCATTCTCCTAGCTGCGATAAACGCAGCAGCGGCGACCAGCGTTAACCCTCAGCGTAGTTTTGCAGTGATGTCGTTTGTGATGGTGGCGCTCGCGGGACTTTGCTTTGTCGCGACGCCCGTTGCTAGGGAGCTTCTGGGGCCCAGCGGTATCTTCGGTGTGATGGCGGCAATCAGAGTCCCGGGCATTCCCCTGCTACTGCTCCTACCGCATAAGGGTGCTGCAGACAACGTCCGGCTGCTTCGAGGAGGTTTCACTGCAGCAGTTTTTTTGGTGCTGATTGCCTACAGCTTGTTTATGACCGGACAGCTGTCACTCTATTCGTTCCTGGAACCGATCGGTAGCGCTCAAAGTCTCTCAATTCGGGCGATTGCACTCATCCTGGCGCTAGGCGGTCTCCTTACGACGCTGGGTCCATTGATCGCCGGCTGGGTTGGGACGCGTCACGGCATGCGGAGTCCATTGGTCTTAGGGCTGACTGCTACTGGGCTGTCCGCGCTGTTGTTTTTCCTTCCCTTTGGCTTGCTCGCGTTCGCTTCAGGCGACATTCTTTTCAACATGATCGCGCAGTTTTGTATCGTATTCTTCCTCACTTTGCTCGCTGCACTGGATGGAAGCGGCCGCGCGGTTGCAGCTTCTTCGGCATTCATGAGTCTGGGAATAACTGTTGGTCCCATGGTCGGGGGCCTGTCAATCCGCTATTTCGGCCTCTCGAGCATCGGTTTAGTGGCTCTGACGCTCCATCTGGCCTCCGCAATTGCCGTGGCAAACGTTCGCCGAGTCTAGGCGATTGAGCTATTCAAACGTGCTGCCGCGGCTGCGGGCCACAACGGCAGCTCACGGCCAAAACTTGTAGCTCAAGTCAATGCCAACCGTTCTTCGCATCACGGTGGCCGGTGTCGCAAAGCCGCAGGGCCGCCGCGTTGACCGTGGTCATTCACTACTTGACGTGAAAAGGCGCCCCCGCAGCTCCCTCGAGCACCTACTACCCGAACGTGGATCGCCGAGCTTCGTGAGCTGTACCATCTGAACGTAAACGAGCGGCGACTGACGTAGGGCTCCTCGGGCACGATGCATTCACAAGTCCTCTTCAGACCAAAGGAAGGCATTGCGCCGAGGTCTCCAAGCACCGTTCACATTGCGAAGCGGCCTTCCAACCAACTTAGGCGTTCTCAAGAGCCGCTGGAGACACGGCACCTTCATTATCCCGTAGCGTGGCGGGCCATGCCCCATTTGTCCCGCGAATTTTCGTGTTCATTGAGGACGACTAGATTCTAGAGGAGACTCAAATGTGAATTTGCCCGGGGCGCGGAACAACACTTGCCCCAGACTGCAACCCACAGATCGTTAGCTGCCTAGTGGACTCTCAGAGGGTTCGCACGGTGGGGGTCACCGATTAGAATCAGCAAAGTTGCATTTGGACCGGTCGCACTGACCCGTCGTTTAGCGGCTTGAGGTCTGGCCATAGCAACGGCAGAGGAGATGCCTGTGAGTAAACCAGCGTCGGAATACAGCTTGCGGGATCCCGAGACAATGGAATGTCCTTACGAGTTCTATTCCATGCTCCGCCACGAGAAGCCTGTCCACCGCGACGCTCGGACGGGCTTCTATGTGGTCAGCCGATACGCCGATGTACTTGAGTTGTTACGCAACCCACGGGTTTTCTCAAGTGCAATAAATCGGCTACAGGTACATTCGACGGGCTCCGAGGAAGAGGTCCTGCGTATTTTCCAAACCAAGGGGTGGTTTCCCCTCAGCACACTCGATTCGGATCCGCCCGAACACACCAGATTTCGCGCACTCGTCAATGACTCTTTCTCTGCACACCGGGTTGCGGAACTAGTGCCACACATGACGGAGGTTGCCGAGAAGATCGTCGACACCTTCGTCAACAACGGAGCATGTGAGTTTGTGGCGCAATTTGCGCGTCCGTTTCCGCTGACGATCATGGCAGACTTATTGGGTGTGCCTCACACCGACCACAAACTATTTGAAAAGTGGTCGGATGCAGCTATCGATATCTACGGGATGATGATCTCGCGCGAGCGCGAGATCGAATGCACAGAGTTACAGGTCGAAATGCAGCATTATTTGGCTGCTCGAATCAAAGAGCGGCAGCAAGTTCCAGCCAACGATATTCTCACTGACCTGACACGCGCGCGCTACAACGGCGAGCGCGAGCTAACGATGGAGGAAATGCTAGCGTTTGCTATTTTGCTTCTGGTTGCAGGCAATCATACAACAAGCAACGCGCTGTCCAATTCGATGTACCTACTCACCCAGCATCCTGACCTCACGGAACGAATCGCGGATGACAAGAAGCGCACTAAGGGGTTCATTGAGGAGGCGCTGCGCTTGGAATCACCGGTTCAGGGAGAGATAAGAATTGTGACGGAGGATACGACTCTGGCCGGAACGCCGATCCCGAAGGGTGCCGTTGTCAACTTCAGAGTGGCTTCAGCGAATCGCGATGAGGAGCGCTTTCCCGATCCCACGACCTTGGACAGCGAACGCAAGGGTCTTGGGATGCATTTGGCGTTTGGCGCTGGTATTCATTCTTGTCTAGGTGCGCAACTCGCACGCCGTGAGCTAGAGATTGCGTTCGGAGTTCTGCTTCGCCGTATCAAAAACATTCGCGCGGCGCCGGGAAAGAATGATTTCAAACATACCCCTAGTTCATTTTTGCGCGGTCTCAGACATCTAGATCTTACGTTTGACAAACGCTGAGGCAACGCTAAGGTGACTTATGAACATGTCTTTAGCTCCCTCCAGATCTGTGGCGTGCAGCTGCCGAATCGGCTCGTGCGCTCTGCTACAGCGACAACCTTCGGCGGGCCTTACCTAACTGATGAGCTGATAGACTTCGAGGCGTCCCACGCGCGCGGGGGCGTTGGACTGATTATTCTTGGCGATGCGTCGATTCATCCGACGTGTCCAGCACCGCTGCTCGCTTACGACGATTCGATCATTGCTGGATATGAGCGGCTGATGCGGGCAATCCGACCGCATGGCACTCGTGTCTTTCAGCAACTTTGGCATTGTGGGTCATGCTACCCAAACCCGGACGGCACACCGCCCTGGTCGTGCTCGCCAATCCCTTCGCCGTCGATAGGCGTGGTGCCAACCGAGATGAGCCTCGATCAAATCGACGAATTAGTTTCCGGGTTTGCCGCCGCAGCAAAGCGCTGCAAGATTGGCGGCCTCGATGGAGTTGAGGTGCATGGTGGCCATGGTTACCTATTCCAGCAGTTTCTTTCGCCGTTGAGTAATACCAGAACAGACTCGTATGGCGGTTCGTTCGAGAATCGACTGCGTTTCACGCGACGGGTGATGGCTGCGATTCGCGCCGCAGTCTCACCGGGATTCCCCGTCGGCATTAGGCTGAGTTCTCAGGGCTTTGCTGGTGGCCTGAGCGATGCCGACCTAGTTGACATCGTCGAAGCGCTTCAGACTGAGGGTCTAACCGATTTTGTGAATTTTTCGGAGGGCTCTTATGCAGCGGTACACAAGATACTGGGGGGGATGCTTGAACCACCGGGATATCAACTGCCGTCCAATCGCGCAGCGCTCGGCAAGACCAGGGTTCCGCGCATCGTGAATGGACGTTTCGGTAGTTTGGAGCAAGCTGAAAAGGTACTGATGAGCGGACAAGCCGATCTGGTGGGAATGACACGCGCACTGATTGCGGACCCAGATGTACCGCGCAAGACGAGAAACGGTACGTCGCGTAGCGTGCGACCGTGTATAGCGTGCAACGAGGGATGCATCAACGGGCTGAACTTGGGAAGAATGCGATGTTCCGTCAATCCCACGGTCGGACGGGAGGGGGAGTTTAAAGAGGGCTTCACGAAGACGGTTATCCCGAGACTCGTACTAGTCGCGGGCGGCGGTCCTGCGGGAATGGAAGCTGCTCGAGTAGCCGCTGAGCGCGGTCATCACGTGATTCTTGCGGAGAGACGGGGCGAGCTCGGGGGGCAGCTAACACTCGCGCGTCGGGCACCGGGGTACGAGTTATTGGGGGATTTCGTGGACTGGCAAGCGAGAGAACTTGAGCGGCTCGGAGTACAAGTCCGACTCGGCTTGACACTTGACTATTCAGAAGCTGCGAAGTTGGGAGCAGATCATCTTATTGTGGCTACGGGCTCTCGTCCGAGAATGGATGGTGTGCATTACACGGCTCCTGGCTGCACGGCCACGGGTGTGAAACATAGTCACGTCGTGGATAGTTGGACGGTGCTCGCAGAACCTAGACGCGAATATGGTGAACACGTCGTAATCTCCGATGATACGGGTCATCACGAAGCTGCCGCCGTTGCAGCCTTTTTCACTGCTTCCGGGCATGCCGTAACCTTCGTCACGGCACACGCACAGTTTGCACCGGCGTTGGTCGGCTCTCTTAGTGTGAGCCCTCTGTTGCACCGACTAGTGTCGAGTAAGTTTGCGCTCCGCACCCGTGTAAGTTTGCGGCATATCCTCAATGATGCAGTCGTGATCGAGCCGCTCGACGGTGGAGCGGCGGAACGGCTGCGAGCGGATACGGTTGTGCTCGTGAGCCCGAATCTGCCCACCCCCATCTCTGGTCCGACGGAAGCACGGTTACCCTCAAGGATCTCCATAGTCGGGGACGCGAGTAGCCCGAGATTTCTCGGAACAGCGATCGACGAAGGTTTTTGCGCGGGATTGACCTCATGAACAACCCGGGCGATCTGATCCCGAAGATCCGGGTACGTGACCGGTTGGGCGTCGAGCAGTGCCTCGCGGCTCGGCCAGGCTTCACGCTGATGGAAATCCTGCGCGACGCTGGCTTACCAATCGCGGCTATTTGCGGAGGGAACTGCCTATGCGCAACTTGCCATATCTACGTTGACGAGGCTTGGCGCGCAAAAGTCGGTGAGCCGAACGCGGACGAGGCTGCGAGACTTGAGGAGAGTACGCATGTTACGGCCGCCTCGCGGCTGAGCTGCCAGATACAATTTTCAACAGCACTCGATGGGTTGACCGTAACGGTGGCGCCGGAGGACTGAGGCAAGGTTTCTGATAAGACATGGGTCGTGTTGACGGGGAAGAAGACATGGGACGTGTTGGTGGGAAAATTGCGATCATTTCCGGCGGCGCCTCGGGACTCGGAGCCGCTTCGGCTCGGATGCTGGCCCGAGAAGGTGCACGCGTAATCATCGGGGACATCGACCTCGCTAGTGGGCGGCGGATCGCAGAGGAAATCGGCGCAGTTGCCAGCGTCCACAAATTGGATGTGACGTTGGAAAGGGATTGGGATGCAATTATCGCGGAGGCTGCACAGAGGTGGGGGCGCCTGGATATCCTCGTCAATAGCGCGGGCATTGTGATCATGGGCTCAATCGAGGAAGCAACACTCGAGCAATTTCGCAAAGTTATGGCTGTCAATCTAGAGGGCACATTCTTGGGCTGTAGGGCCGCATTCAAATTGATGAAGCGATCCGGCACTGGCTCGATAATCAACTTATCCTCCGTTGCTGCGCTCATAGGCACGCCACCGGACATTGCGGCTTATACTGCCAGCAAGGGCGGGGTTGCGGCGCTAACTCGCTCAATTGCGGCTCACTGTGTGTCGAGTGGCCTGGAGATTCGGTGCAATGCTATCTGTCCGGGAGCATTCGCACACCCATGCTGCTCAATGCTGTGGAGCGGGCGGTCGGTGCCGAGAGGCTAGAGGAAGCGCTGACCGAAATGGCAAAGAAGGAGCCAATCGGCGTTCCGGATGACGTTGCAAATATGGTTGTTTACCTCGCGTCCGACGAGTCGCGCTTTATGAATGGAACACAAGTAGTCCTAGACAAAGGCTTTTCGATCATTTAAGGCAATGCGGTTTGTCGCCGCCGCCAGACGGACCGTGGGCCTTTAGAAGCAGAGGCGCGACTTGCATACGCCACCGGCGAAAGCTGAACTAGAGCGGATTCTACGCGGCATAGTGGGCGATAGTGGCTTAGTGGTGGGAAGGGATGCACGCGCGCGTCAATGCGATCCCCTGCGTCGCCGGCCCGTCCTTGCTCCGATTATCGTGCGTCCTTCGAATACTACCGAGTTAAGTGAGACAGTCTCGGCCTGCGTGGAGCTCGGTCAGACGATGGTTATACACGGTGGATTGACCGGAGTGGCCGGCGGCGCGTATTCGTGTGAGGATGACGTAGCGATTTCGCTCGAACGCATGACGCACATTGAGGAAATCGACGCGGTCGGTCAGACCGCAACCGCTCAGGCAGGCGTTCCCCTCGCGGCACTCCAAACAGCCGCTGCCGCGCATGGCCTTATGTACCCGATAGATTTGCTTTCCCAGGGATCCGCCACCGTTGGCGGCACGATTGCAACAAACGCAGGGGGAAATCGGGTCGTGCGCTGGGGAATGACACGGCGCCACGTACTTGGGCTTGAAGTTGTACTCCCCAACGGCATCGTGTTACCTGCATTGAATCGGCTTGTGAAGAATAACACTGGATACGATCTCAAGCAGCTGTTCATAGGCTCGGAGGGAACGCTCGGTATCATATCGAAGGCTATCTTGCAGCTCGTCCCCCTCCCGACCAGTGAGTCGGTCATGTTTCTCGCGGTCGACGATTTTGACAACGTGGCGACACTGCTCAACCTGGCGCGCAGGCTGCCTATTCTCAGCGCGTTTGAAGTGATGTGGAGCGACTACTATGAACTCATGGCATCGAGCGATAGTGGGCGTTCTCCGCTGCCGCGCGGCCACGATTTCTACATTCTCGTAGAGATGCTTGGCTATAACGAAGCCAGCGATCGCTCCACAGTCGAGGACTTTCTCCAACGGATTCACGACGCCGAGCTCATCGCTGATGTAAGTCTTGCCACATCAGCCCGCCAGGTTCGCGATCTTTGGCGTGTCCGCGAGGGCTCGGAAGTCCTCGTCGCGAACATGAGTCCGTTCGTATCATTTGATATCAGCGTAGACCTCCGTTGTGTCAACACTTGCATAAGCCAGATCAAGCAAGCCCTATCAAACAGGTTCGCTTCTTCTAGGTTCGTTACATTCGGACATCTCGGCGACAACAATATACATATGGGGGTCAACATAGGACCTGAGACTTTAGAACTCGAGTCCGAGATAGAGGGGGTCGTGTTCAGCCAACTTGCGAAGTTCGGTGGATCAATCTCAGCGGAACATGGTATCGGCCAGCTCAAGCGTGAGTTTTTGCAGCTCTGCAAGTCGCCCGAAGAGATAGCCCTCATGCGGCAATTGAAGCATTCCCTGGATCCTGTCCAACTGCTTAATCCGGCAGTGTTGTTCAATAAGAGACCACTTTGAAGTACCGAGCGACCAGGATGCAGGCGAGGAATTACTCGATGGGCCAAGAACAACTCGCTTTCCAGCAGGCAATGCGGCTCTGCGAAAATCAATTTTCCGATCGCGTGCTGCTTTCCGCAGAGCGGAATGTTTGGCCGGCGGCCCAGTGGGCAGCGTTGGAAGAGTTCGGGTTTTCGCGTGCACTCGCAGGTGAAGAGCGTGAGGGGGTTGAGCTTCCAAAGGCTGAAGCACTCGGTTTGGTGCGACTCGGCGGACTCTTTGCCATACCGCTGCCGATATGGGAGACGATGTTGGCAAATTGGCTACTCGCGAAAGGCAGTCTTTCACGTGAAGCAGGTGCGACGACAGTTGCGCCGATTCATCCACATGAAGTGCTCGCGTTAGTGCGCTCAGGCAAACGTTGGCGCCTGAGGGGAGTCGCACATCGAGTACCTTGGGGCGCGGACGCGACGCTCGTTGCCGTGGCGAAAGGAGAAGGCGAACGTTGGCATATTGTGCGGCTTAAGTCTGGATTAGTACGTGCCGAGCGTGGCAGCAGTATCGCGGGTGAACCCCGCGATACTCTGACCTTGGATATCGAAGTGCCTCGGGAGGCGGTTGGCGAATTGCCGCTGACGTGGGATCAGACAAGTCTGTTGATTGCAGGTGCGGCACTTCGTATCGTAGCCATAGCTGGAGCGTTACAGCGCATCCTTGAGATCACCGTGAATTACACTAAGGAGCGCATGCAATTTGGCCGGCCCATCGGCCGGTTTCAAGCAGTGCAGCAATCGGTGGCGCGGCTTGCTGGCGAAGTGGCCGCCGCGACTGCCGCGTCAGACTTAGCCATAAGCGCGTTCGATGAAAGTTCCGCGAGCCAACGCATTGCAGTTGCGAAGATCAGGGCAGGTGAGGCAGCGAGTATTGGTGCTGCAATTGCACATCAAGTGCATGGGGCAATCGGTTTTACAAAGGAGTACCGACTCAATTTCTTTACGCGACGATTGTGGTCATGGCGGGACGAGTTCGGCGGTGAAGCATTCTGGAGCGCGCACATGGGCCGAGTGGCGGCGGCAACCGGCGCTGATGCTCTCTGGCCAATGATTGTTCGGCTTTAGGCTGGTCCGATGTTTGATTCTGTCATATTTCCCCCTCCGTTCAACTCCGCGGTAAATGAAGCCTTACGTGCCGAGGTGCGATCCTTTATTGCGCAGGAGTTGGCGGGCTACCCGGTGCAACGGCGCGCCGAGTCATGGAGTGGCTTTGATCCTGAGTTCAGCCGGAAGGTGGGAGCGCGCGGTTGGATCGGAATGACCTGGCCAAGAAAGTACGGCGGTGCGGAGCGCAGCACGTTTGACCGCTATATTGTCATGGAGGAAATGCTGGCAGCAGGCGCTCCTGTCGCAGCGCACTGGATAGCTGACCGTCAAACGGGGCCGCTTCTTCTTAGGTACGGGTCAGAAGAGCAGAAATCTACGATTCTTCCTCGGATCGCAGCCGGCCAATGCTTTGTTTGTATTGGAATGAGCGAGCCCGATTGCGGCTCCGACCTGGCTGCTGTGCGAACCCGTGCAATTCCAGTCAGCGGTGGTTACCGCGTGAACGGCACCAAGGTGTGGACAACTATCGCACACCACGCGCACTTCATGGTGCTGTTTTGTCGCACAAGCGGGTCCGCCGGCGACCGGCAGGCCGGGACAAGTCAATTTCTGATTGATTTGAAGAGTCCTGGAATCGGCATACGCCCCATTGTCGACCTCGCTGGTCAACAACACTTCAACGAAGTCTCATTCGAAGATGTGTTTGTTCCTGCCCATGCGCTCATTGGGCAGGAGGGCAGCGGATGGGAACAAGTGACCAGCGAGCTGGTATTTGAGAGAAGTGGTCCTGAGAGATTCTTGTCGTCGTTCACCCTCTTGGTAGAACTCGTGCGGGCCTTGGGCCCTAATCCATCGGATTACGCCGCAGTCGCCCTGGGGCGGCTCATCGCGCACATTGTGATACTGAGGCGTTTATCGCGGAGCGTGACCGTGATGCTCGAGTCGGGGGGCGACGCATCGGTCAATACTGCCGTTGTCAAGGATCTGGGGACGTTCTTTGAGCAGGAGATACCAGAGATTGCGCGGAACCTTATCGCGATTGCACCATCGGAAGCGTCGACGCGTGAATTCCTTTCGGTCTTAACCCATACCGTGGCGAACGCGCCGGCGTACTCGGTGCGCGGTGGAACCAGAGAAATCCTCCGCGGCATAATCGCGCGCGGACTCGGATTGCGTTAGGGAACTTAGGACGTTTTTGAGGGCATTGAAAATGGATAGCGGCGTTTCATGTTACAAGACATTCAATCTGTCGATCGAAAGGGGTGTCGCGAGGTTACAGTTCACGCGGCCCGAATTGCACAATCGATTTGATGAACCGCAGCACACCGAATTCGCCGGTGCGCTTAACGAACTGAATCGACGCCGAGACATCAGGCTCCTCATGCTTTCCGCCACGGGAAAATCATTTTCAGCCGGCGGGGATATGGACATGATGCTGCGGGCAAATCGGTCAAAGGAATTGCGACAGCAGCTACGCGACGAAGCGGCCATGATCTTCAACGTTCTAACCGCGGTACCGTTCGTCGTGCTAGCGGCCGTACAGGGCGCCGCGATCGGTCTTGGTGCGACCATTGTCGCACTCTCAGACATCGTGGTTGCTTGGCGGGATGCAAAACTCGCGGATCCGCATGTGCAGCTAGGCCTAGTTGCTGGCGACGGCGGCGTGATTGGTTGGTCGCAATCTATCGGAGTGATGCGCGCGAAGCGCTACCTTCTGACCGGCGAGCGCATTACGGCGGCGAAGGCCTTTGAGTTCGGGATGGTTACCGACCTGGTCGATGAGCCCCAACAAGTGATTCCCACCGCGGAAAAGATAGCGGCGATGATTCTGGCCCTGCCGTGCGGTGGTGTTGAGGGCACTAAACGTTCTTTCGCGCGACTTACGCAACAAACGGCGGGTCCAGTATTTGAGCTCTCGCTTGGTTACGAGATGGAGACCTTCGGAGGGCAGGAGGTACGCGAGGCGGTTGCGGCGGCACTCAAGAAGTAAGCGTGCCGCTGGGGCGGCGATCATTCGGACCCTGGGTCTAGCTTCAAAGCTGACTGTTGCGCGGTTGTCCGGCGCGTTTCCCATTTCCCTCAGACTAAATTTTACGGATGAGGGGAAAGAAAGCAGTTAGTTTGCCTGGAGAAGGCTGGATTTAGTGCACTTTAAGGCAAATTTTGCTTCGTCCGAGATCTTCCGCAGGCAAAATACCCATTTATACTAATACATCGCATTGGTTTTTCAAGGGAGCGGCTATGAGTCGCCTCGCATTCGCCCTAGGAGAAGGAGAGCACGAAGCGCAGGTTCGCTCCTATACCGAGGTCATCGCCCACGAGTTTTTTAAAGGTCACTTTTTCGCGTCAGAGGGCACTTGGGATTTGCGGCTTGAGAAGGGATTGACGGACCCGTTGCCAATCCTCTCTCTACGGTCCTGTATGCCGTGCGGGCTGCACCGCAGCATCGAAGATATCAGATCAGATCGCGTTGATATCTACGTGCTCTGGTACATCCTGAAAGGTCGCCTTAAATCGACATACTCTGCTGGCACGGCCATTGCCAACGAGGGCCGGCTCGCGATAACACATTCGAGCGATCCATTTCACATCGAAGCGCTACTGGGTGAGGATGGCCGACACCACTCATTAATGGCGCTAGTGCCCGCGCATGTGTTTCGCGCCAAGGTCTCCGATTGCAGGGATGCGATTGGAGCGCCTCTTTCGGGGCAGCAGGCCGATGTCCGCTTGGTAAAGGACCTGCTTCAGCTTCTTTTTGAAGAGGGCGAGGCACTGGAGCGAAACGCAGCCGTGACGCTTAGCGAGCAGATTATCAGTGCACTCGGTCGCATCGTTCGCTGGGAGAACGGCGGTTGTCGCAAGCGTCAGACAATTCGTGATGTGCGCCTGAAAGAAATCGAGTCGTGTCTGGAACTGCATCTTTCAGATCATGGTCTCTCTTCCGTCGAGGTTGCAGAGAAGTGCGGCATCTCACCCCGATACCTCTGCTATCTCTTGAAGGAATCTGGCACGGCGTTCTCGGATCTGCTTTGGAAGAAGCGTCTTGAAAAGTCGGAGGAATTGTTGCGCTCGCCAGAGATGCGGCACTACAACATTACCGAGATTGCTCACATGGCCGGCTACAAGAGCAGCGCACATTTCAGTCGCTCGTTCCGAGACAGGTATGGGCAGCCGCCCAGAGAATATCGCCGGATCAGCACAAACACGGCAAGTTAGAACGAATCAGCGGTACCGTGGGAGAGGTGGCTAGGTGCCTCGCCAGCTAGGTCTTCGTTCCAAAATCCAACTTCGACATTTTGCGATCCCAAGTCTCGAGAGTCACTCCTTGGCTCCTCAGGAGTTCTTTCTGCACCCTTCCAGTCGCTGTCTTGGGTAGTTGTCGTCTGAACTCTATATAGCGTGGAACAGCAAAACGGGGCAAACGGTCGATCGACCATTGGCACAGAACTTCTGGTTCCAGCTTCGCGTTCAATTTCAGGACAAGCGTTACTTTCAGCTCATCTTCCGAGATATCGGATAGCACGGAGTGCGCAGCTACTTCGGCGATAGCCGGGTGTGCCGCGAACGTTGCCTCAACCTCAAAGCTTGAGATGTTTTCTCCTCCCCGGCGTAGGTAGTCCTTCTTGCGATCCACAAAATAAAAGTAATCGTCCGCGTCAAATTTCCAGAGATCACCCGTGTGGAACCATAGGTCACGCATTGCCGCCAACGTAGCTTCTGGTTGACGCCAATACCCCTGGAACATGATATTAGGCTTGTGAGGGCGGACAATGATTTCACCGGGCACATTGACGGGACATTCATTTCCGTTATCGTCAATTATTCGCACGTCGAAATCATCAAAGCGCCGACCAGAAGCATTATCTGGAATGTCGGATGTTTCGACGCGGCAAAGCGTCGCGAAGCACACTTCAGTAAGTCCGTATCCTGCGGGGGCGGCATACTTCACTCCAAATCGCTCCTTCCAACGCGCGCGGAGGGCACTTCCGAGAGGCCCCCCATAAAGAGTACGGATCTGGGCGTAGCAGCGCTTTGAGGCATCACTATCGGCAGCGCTGGGCACGAGCGAAAGCATGATGCTCAGCATGAAAACCACCGTCGCCCGGCTTCGTTCAATCTCGTCCCAAAAGGACGACAGTGAAAAGCGCGGATAAATTGAGGCCGTTGCTCCCGTCATTAACGTGCCGAGAACGACGCCGAACGCGGCAGCGGCATGGAACAGAGGGCAAGGCGTCCAGTGAATGTCGTCGTGTCGGAGGGCTACGGCCCAGGCGTCGCGGGCTCCGAAGTTACATGCGTAGTTGTGGCTCACCATACAGCCCTTGGACGGGCCGGTTGTGCCAGAGGTGTACATCAGGACTGCGAGGTCGGCTGGTTCCGGTTCGTATTCAATGGGATTCGTATTGCTCGAGCGTGTCGCTGCCAACGATTGAACTTGCAGCCCTCGGCCCTCAACGTGCAAGGAGCCTTTGCAAAGGACAGTTCGCAACTCGGGAAGATCATCGGCGATCTCCATGATCCTATCGGCGTAGTCCGCATCAACAACAACAATCGCCGCACCGGCATTGGCTACTTGGTGCCGCAGATACTCGCCCCTCAGATCCGTATTGATCGGGACGCTAACTGCGCCTAGCTTATTGATCGCAAACCAGACGAAGATCGCTTCTATAACGTTCGGTAACATCCAGCAGATTCGATCGCCAGGCGATACACCGAGTTTCGCTAACCCGTGCGCAAGCTGATTTGATTCTCGATCTACGTCAGCGTAGGTAAATGTGGAGCCCGAGAAATCCAGAAACGTCTTGTGCGGCCACATAGTACAGGCGTGACGCAAAGCAGCTGGAATTGTCGTCTCGTGTTCGCCTGACCATCGAATGCTCATTTTCAGGACCCCGCAGGTCAAATAGCCCCGCAGGCTACCAATGCATCGATTTGTTTGTCGGTCATGCCCCATTGAGTGAGAATCGTTCGGGTGTGTGCGCCGATCTCGGGAGGTGGGCCTTGGATGCCTCCGGGCGTACGTGAGAAGCGTGGTGTTGGCGCCGGCTGTGGTATGCCGTCGATCTCAACAAAGGCACCGCGGCTCCGGTTGTGCGGGTGTGTCGGCGCCTCGGCGAAGGACATCACGGGCGCAAAGCATGCGTCTGTGCCCTCCAGCAGTGCGCACCACTCTTGTTGCGTCTTCTGGGCGAAGGTCTCCTCGAGAAGCACCCGTGTTTCGCGCCAATGATGATGATCCATCTGTCGATCGGCGATCTCCCGAAGTCCAAGCTTTTCCAGGAGAACTGCAAAGAACTTCGGTTCGATTGCACCTATCGCTACCCAGCGATCATCGGCACAGCGAAATGCACCATAGAAGGGTGCACCGCCGTCCAGGAGATTGGAGTCACGTCGATCGATCCATTGTCCGGCAGCGTGCATCCCGTAGTAGAGCGTTGCCAGGTAGGCCCCCGCGTCGGAGATGGCAGTGTCAACGACTTGACCCTCGCCTGTTTCACACGCGTGCAGATATGCAGACAGCATCCCTGTTGTCAGTAAGAGCGCGCCGCCGTAATCCCCGACGAGATTGAGTGGAGGAAACGGATGGTTCTCCGGACCAATCGCATTGAGAATTCCAGAGATCGCAAT
>Ga0335077_10005167_pt1 | contig 15973 bp, 18 predicted proteins | sample Lox_Sample_31_FD_207151 | JGI IMG/M metagenome (GOLD analysis project Ga0335077, IMG submission 207151) | Soil microbial communities from Loxahatchee National Wildlife Refuge, Florida, United States - Lox_Sample_3.1 | ecosystem: Environmental > Terrestrial > Soil > Wetlands | place: USA...
CTTCGTAGAGCTGGTAGACGAACCACACGCCGAGGAAGACCCAGGCGGGAAGCCTGATCGGAATGATCACCAAGAGGCCCAATACCCGGGAGTTCGGATAGAGCACGATGTAGGCGCCGAGGACGGCGGCGATCGCACCGCTGGCGCCCAGCACCGGCACCGTCGAGGCGCTGGCGGAGCCGAAGATCAGCGTCACCGCGGTCTGGGTCGCGTTGGCCACAAACCCCCCGGCGATGTAGAAGAGGAGGTAGCGCCACCGCCCGAACGCATCCTCGACGTTCTTGCCGAAGACGGCAAGAAACACCATGTTGCCGAGGATGTGGTCCCAGCTGCCGTGCATGAACATCGCGGTGAACCAGCTGATCTCCCACGGCTCGGGTCCGTGGCAGGATCCGTTCACGGTGCACGGATAGAACGAAGCGTGGTACACGGACGAACCGAGGTGGGGCAGCTCGTAGAGAATCCACACTAGGAAGTTCACGACGATGATCGCCGTGTTGACAAGGGGAAACCGCTCGGCGGAGATGCCGTCAGAGAGCGGGATCATGGCGTCGGCTGGGGTCTGGGATCACACGGAGGAGCGTGCGACTCGCTTGGGTGAGGTGTCGTCACATACTTCGAGTGATTCGGCGGCGACGGCCGCAATCACGCAGTTCGGATGACGAAGGCTCACCCCACCGGCGAGCAGACTGCGGACATGTTCGAAGAAGTCGTCGTGGCCGTCGGCGAAGATGACTGCGGTCGAGACGCGGTGGCGCTCGGCAAGGAGCTTGTCTCAGCGCACGGAAGGCTCACGCTTGTCCACGTACTCGTGGTCGCGAGCAAGCCCGCACCCGACTCCGGAGCCGTGAGTGGAACACCATCGTGCTGATCGCGGTAGGCGTCGACGACAACCCCGAGGCCTTCGATGCGATGGTTCTGGCGACGACGATCGCGCGCGTTACCACGGCCGACGTGATCCTGGCCACGGTGTATCCCGATCTGCCGGCGCGGCTCCTGAGAAAGCTTGGCCGGGATCGCACGCAGACCGAGGCGCTGCTGCGGAAGCTGAACGCGTTCATGGCGCCCGAGGCACGCGCGGTGGTCGAGGCCGACTGGTCGGTACCGCACGCGCTGGCTCGGGTGGTGAGCCGTGAGCACCCGGACTTGCTCGTCCTGGGATCCAGTCGCCACGCACTCGAGGGGCGTGTGCGGATCGGTATGCACACGCGTCAGCTACTGGGCGAAGCGAAATGCTCCCTGGCTGTCGCTCCACGCGGCCTGTCCCCGGAAGGACAGGGCCGTCTGACCGTCATCGGCACGGGATACGACGGGACGCCGGAAGCCGAGCAGGCGATCCGACAGGCCGGATCATTGGCGCGGGCGGCCGACGCGCGGCTCCGCGTGCGCGCCGTGGTCGACGATCGGCTTCCCTGCGTCGGATGGTCTCCGGTGCGCCCCTACATCCAGGGGATGTGGGACGACGTCATCGCCCCCGAGATCGAGTCGCTGCGCCAAGCTGCGCAGCGGGAGGCGTCTGCGACGGGGGCTGACTTCACCGTCGAGGTGGGATCCGGAGCGCCGGTCGACGAGCTGATCACGCTGTCCGATGAGGTCGATCTGTTGGTTATCGGATCGCGCCGCTGGGGGCCCGCCGTGCGGGTTCTGCTCGGGAGCACCGGCGAGGAGTTGATGCACAATGCGCGCTGCTCGATGATGGTCGTTCCCCGTCCGGCCGAGTCAGCCGACGGACGCTCGGAGCTTGATCGGCACAAGCGTCGTAGTGATGACGCGGCGCCGCTCTCAGCGCGCGAGTAGCCCCAGCTCGCGGGCACGGGCCACCGCATCGTTGCGGTCGTGGGCACCAAGCTTTGCGTAGATGTGACGAATGTGCGTGCGGACTGTGTTCGGCGACACGCACAGCTCGGCGGCAATCTCGGGAGCTTTGAGATTGCTCGGCAGGTAGCGAACCACCCGCAATTCCGCTTCGCTGAGTTCCTCTCGAAGCGGGACGGGTTCGCCGCGGCGGGGCACCGAGGTACCGCCCAGGACGTCGAGGATGGTTCTGAGGAGCGCGCCATGCGCGGTTCGGTGACGCGGGAGGCGCTCGAGCAGATCCCGTACAGGGGTCAGGAGGAACGGCAGCACGATCGCCTCGGGCTCGGCAAGCTCAACCGCTCGTTGCAGGGATGCCTCGGCGGCTTGCCACTCGCCGAGCTGGTGGCGCGCGACCGCATCGAGAAGCTGCGCCTCCGTCGTCGCCGATGGCTGGTACGTCGTTGGCGCGGACCGGTCGAGCACGGGCGCGAGGATGCCGACCGCCGGCTCGGGCTCACCCTCGATGAGATGCACGACGGCGGCGGCCGTCCGGGCCTCGGCGGTGTCGCGCTCTGACTCGGTCAGCTCGGAAAGCGCCGCGCGCGCCGCGGCCAGATGGCCCATGCGTGCCTGCGTCTCGATCACACGCGCTCCCACGGCCACCGCGAGGGAGTGCCTGCTGACCAGCAGCGCCTGCATTTGTTGCGCGGCCCGCAGCGCCGTCAGAGCCTCCTCGAACCGGCCCTGCGCCAGGCACCGGAGGCCACGCACGTGGTGCACTATCAGCTCGGTGCCGGGCTCGCCCCCCGGACGCAGCGTACGCTCCGCCCGCGCTAGCCACCGGTCGGCCTCATCGAGCCTGCCGAGCCATAGGAGGATCATCGCGCCCGCGGCCAACGCCGTGAGGAGGGCGGGATCGTCGCCCCAGCCATGCGCATCGGCGATCCTCACCGCCTCCTCGCTGTACTGCAGTCCGTGCAAGAGCGACCGCCCGGAGAACGGGGCGGCGATCCCGAGGTGGCCAAGATCGGCGATCTCCAGCCAAGGTCGCCGAGCCCGCCGGGCCAGCGCGAGCGCCTGCTCGAGGTGCCGCCGGGCGTCGTCGAAGCGCGAGCACCACAGCTCGGCGACGCCCAGATTCTCGAACGCCGCACTTCTGAGCTCATCGGTGAGCGAACGCTCGCCCGCCTCCAGCGCTTCTAATCCCGCCTCGACGGACCGCATCGCCTCCAGTACCGTCTTCAGGTCCCCGCGCCACCGCGCTGCGGCGAGCCTCACGACGGCCAGTGTCACGGCAAACTGCCGCCCGCGCGCCTCCGGAACGCTGGCGGCCAGCCGCCGGGCGAGCTCTAGGTAGGCCGCGCTGCGTTCGAGTTCCTGGTCCAAGAGCCGGGCCGTGGCGAACACGAGGGCGAGGTCCGCATCGGCCGCCGCAACATCATCGGGAAACGCGTTCAGCAGCTCCGAAACGGTGCGCGTGCGCCCCTCGAGGGCTAGATCCACGTGGTGGTCGGCCAGCAGGCGAGAGGCCACGCGCCACTCGTGGGCCGCCTGGGCGTGCCGGATCGCTTCGACGGTGTCGCCCTCCTGCTCGTGCCACTCGGCGGCCGCCCGGTGGAGCGACTGCGTCAGCGTCGGGGACGTGCGCCGCAGCTCCAGCTGCAGCAATTCGGCGAACAACTGGTGATAGCGAAACCACGTCCGCCCCACATCCAACGAGCGGACGAATGCGTTGGCATCCTCCAGCTGCTGCAGGATCCGCTCCGAACCAAAGGCGCCAGTGAGAAAGTCCGCCAGCGGACCACTCACGCGGGTCAGGATCGACGTGCGCAGCAAGAGCTCGCGCACCTCAGCCGGCTGATGCTCGAGCACCTCGCTCAGCAGATAGCCCGCCACGCTTCGCTCGCTGCCGGAGAACTCCCGCAGGAATCGCTCCGGATCGGGGTGCTCTCTGAGCGAGATGACGGCGAGGCGCAGACCGGCCGCCCACCCCTCAGTGCGCTCGTGCAGCAACCGCGCGCCCGCGTCCGACACCGTGATACCGCTGGTGGCCAAGAGCTCCCGTGTCTCCTCGGCCGAGAAGGCAAGATCCGGCCCACGCAGCTCGATCAATTCACCTGCCAAGCGCAGCCGGTGCAAGCCGAGCCGGGGATCTTCGCGGCTCACTAGCACGACCAGCAGCTGCGGTGGCAGCCGCGTCAAGAACAGCTCGAGCCAGGCCAGGGCCTCGGCCGAGCGCAGGTCGCGCAGATCATCGATGATCAATACCGTCGGCTCCTCGAGCGCCTCCAGCCCGGACAGGAGCCGCTCGACCGCCAGCTCACCGCGAAATCCCGGCGCGGGAGCCATCCGCTCGACCGATCCGACGATCTGCGCCAGCTGGTCGATCACCGACAGCCAGAACCGCTGGCCATCCCGCTCGCCCCGCTCGACCGACACCCACGCCATCCGGTCGCGCCACCCACCGGCGTCAGCCCATGACCGCACCAGCACCGACTTTCCGCTACCCGCCGGCGCGCAGACAAGCGCCACCCGACCCGGGGACGCTGCAGACAGCCGCTCGAACAGCGCCTCGCGCTGGACCAGCCCCCGCTCATGGGCGAGCGCATCCGTTCTCGTTCGCACCGACACCGGACGTGCGTCTAGCTTTGACATGTCCGCGGTTGGCATTGGAACAGCTCGCGCGAGGATCTCACACGGGCGGTTCGCCCGGGTCCGTAGAAAGCCCGGAATTCTGTACGCGAGCGTGGCATCAATCACGCAAACCGCATGACGACGGCTCACCCTGGGCCTGGTCATCCTCGGACGCGAGATGTTCTCGACCAGCCCGCCACGAACACACGCTAGCCGTATAGCGGTCGATGTTTGGCGCGCCGCCGCTCACCTGGTCTCGATCCGCTGGCAGGCATTTCTCGATGCCGACGCCGAGACGCGCCGGTTCGCGTTCGCGTCCTACCTTGCCGCGCTCGATGCGGAGGAAGCGGCGGCGGCGGACGTAGCTGCACTGGCGGCACGCGATCGCGATCTCGTCCATCTCCGCTTCCAAGGAATCAGCCGGTCGTGACCCCAACCGTACGAAAGGAGCATCTGTGCTCGCTAACCCGCCGCTTCAGGACGCGGTGATCGCAAGCCTCGAGCGCGATCCCCGCATCCCGGACCCCCTCACGATCGCCGTATCCGCCCAGGGAGACGTCGTCACCCTGCGCGGCAGAGTCGAGACCTTCCGCCAGCGCCACGCCGCGATCGGCGACGCGCGTCAGGTCGAGGGCGTCCGCGAGATCGATGATCAGCTCAAGGTCGAGCTGGGCCCGATGGATCGCCGCGAGGACGACGAGATCCGCGCGGCCGCGCTGCAGAAGCTGATTCGGGACTCCGAGATTCCGGACGACTCAATCGAGGTGAGCGTGCGGGACGGCTGGGTCACCCTGAGTGGGTACGTGGAGTACGAGCCCCAACGCGTCGCCGCCTACGATGATGTGGCGACGCTCGACGGCGTCATGGGCATCAACAACGAGATCTTGATATTGGGGTATTGACAACCGTTCGGGATGCTCGGGCGGAGGGCAATCAGCCGAAATGCGAGACGACGATTCACCCGATCCCGGCGAAAATCGCGCGATGAGGCAACCGGTCGAGATCCCCGCACTGCCCGCAGAGCGGACGCTCGACCGGATGGTCTCTCTGCTCGCGCCGTTGGAGCGAATCTCCCAGCCGAAAATCGACGGCCTCGAGAACCTGCCGGTCGACGGCTCGCTTCTCGTCGGCAACCACACCATCTACGGTTTCATGGATCTGCCGTTCATGATGGCCGAGGTCTGGAAGCGCCGCCGTCTCGTGATCCGCGGACTGGGAGAGAACGCGCATTACGCGGTACCGGTCTGGCGTGAGCTCTTGGGCGCGTGCGGGATGGTCCGCGGCACGCGCGACAACGTCCGCGCGCTGATGCGCGACCGGCAGACGATCCTCGTCTTCCCGGGCGGCTCACGCGAGGTTAATAAGCGGCGCGGCCAGCAGTACCAGCTTCTCTGGAGGGAGCGCATCGGCTTCGCCCGTCTGGCCATCGAACACGCTTACCCGATCGTTCCCTTCGCCGCCGTGGGGGCCGACGACATGCTCGACGTGGTCGTCGACCGAAACACGCTGATCTACGGCCAGCTTGCCGGCCTCTATGAACGGGTGCTCGGGTTCCCGCCACCGCCGGTGGTGCGCGGGGTCGGTCCAACTCCGTTCCCGCGCCTCGAGCGCCTGTATTTCTGGTTCGGCGAACCGATCGACAGCGCTCGATTCGGCACCCGCTTCGATGACACCGAGGCGGCGAGGGCACTGCGCGACCAGACCAAGAACTCCATCCTGATCGGGATTCAATCCCTGCGCGACACACGCGACCAGGATCCGCACCGCAGCCTCGTCTCGCGGCTACGCCACTCCGGCAAGTAGCGGCCGCTCGGCTGGGCACGGCGGATACCTTGGCCGCTTCCTAGCGGATTGCGATTCGGTTGGTCACCTCGATCACCCCGCTCAGGCTCGCGACGTCCTCTGCCGCAGCAGCACTCTCGGCCTCCTTCTGACGTAGCCCGTGAGCGTCAGGCGCCCGTGCGAAACCTTGACATGGATGTGCGTCGACCGGATCCTCGGGTCCGAAGTCAGCCGCTGGAAGGCGGCGGCGAGGATCTCATCGTCGGGCCGCCGATGGGCCAGAGGAGGGTGAACCTTCAGGTCGTCGACGATCACATCAAGCACCCCCTCGACGTGCCGGGCGTCGTGCTTCGCGGCGAGACGCTCAGGGAGGGCCTCGACCGCGCCGCGCAAGAAACACGGTCTCTATCTCATCGACCGATACGGAGATCAACTCCGGATGCTTGATGCGCGCGTCATCGTCCAGCGCGGCTCTCACAGCTTCCTGTATGTGCGGGGCAGTGAACATGTGGCGTCTCGTGGGCTGGGATGACTTCGACTACCGCGCAGTCTCGAATACGCGCGGGTGAACGGGCATCACCACCTTTTGGGTGATTCGGCTAGCGGGCGTCGGATCACGCAAAGCGTGTGACGACTCCTCACCGCATGCGCCGTCATGCTCGAGGAGCTACCTACAACAAGGAGTCAAGGGATGAACATCGGATTCAGCCTGTTCGCGATCGCCGTAGGCGCGATCCTGAAGTTCGCCGTCACAGCCCAACTGGCTGGGATCAGCATCTCGACCATCGGGGTGATCTTGATGGTCGTCGGCGTCGTCGGCCTGATCGTCAGCCTGTGGATGATTCTGGACGGCCGTGCTTCTCCCCAGATGTGACCGATAAGGGCCGGCGCGGCGTGAGCCCGCCGGCCCTTCGTCATCTGCGGCACGCGCTCTCGTGTTGAAACCCTTGGCGGACCACCAGTCACGGAGGATGACCTGGATCGCCCCCGCGTCGGGATGGCCAGCAGAACCCCGAGATTCCCGGCAGCTCCGCGCCCACGAGCACGCTGGCGATCGTCACGAGCGGATTGATTTCACGGCCCGGCCGTGGACGAGCGGTTGCACCACGTAGTCCTCAGGCTGCACACAATGATCGCCGCGGGGCAGCCGATCGGTGTCCTGTGCGAAGCTTGTGACACGTGCTTCTAGCCCTGCCGATCGGGGCTGTTGACGGCGAGGATCACGATCGTGCGAAGCGCGTGGGCCCTGATCGCGACGGCGTCGACCGGCGTGAACAGCGCAAACGCGAAGAAGCGACTGATGACACACCCGGTGCCGGTGCCGTCAAGCGACCGCGTGCGGGATCGGCGACGTCTGATGCGTTGCCGCGTGTCTCGCGCGGGCGTGTTCCGGTTGGGGTGCGTGGTCCAGACATAGACGAAGGCCGGAATCCCAGGAACGCTGGGATTCCGGCCCCTCCGTCAGCCGGTCACGTCCGGGGGCGACCCAAGTCCTTACCGACTTCGCGGATCTGGAAGGCCCGCACGATGTCGATGATCCCTGTGGTCATCGCCCACACGCCGGCGAAGATCAACAGCGTGTACGCGCGGACGACAAAGAACTGCCCGCTGACCCAGAACGCCATCCCGGTCATCAAGATGCCGGCGATCAACGTCACCCACCACAGGTCGTTGATCGGCCGCTCGTTGAACGCCTGCACCATCCACATCACGCCGATCAGCAGGAACACGAAGCCGAGGATGTCGGCAAATCCGGCAAAGGTGGCGGTGGGGTGAATCAGCGCCACGATCCCCGAGGCTGCCAGGAGCACGGAGAAGATCACCCATAGCCAGCGGGCGCGCCGATCAACGACCGCCAGCACGGACTCCTGGGTGGCGAACAGCAGGAACATCAGGCCGGTGAGGATTCCGACGGTGGTCACCGATGCCTGATTGAACTTCAGCACCACGACGGAGATGACCACCCAGAAAACGCCTAGCAGCAGCTCGACCCACCAATACGACGCGACCTGCTCGACCGTCGACGTGAGCGGGTCGGTCGGCCCCGGAGCGCTCGGCGGTCCCTCGAGGCCGTTAGATCTCAGCCGGTTGTCCTCTGCGTGACCAAACCGGTTCCGCGCCTTATCGCGGAGAGACCGCGACGATTGCTTGTCTTGTGTGTACGACATCGCCTTCCCTTCGGTTGATTTACGTACCGACAGCGTGTGCCTACGTCCGGTGACGCGTCGTCACGCATTTCGGGTGATTGCCCTCGGGCGGAAGGCGCAGCCAGCTGCGGACGGCGATCGGCGCGGACCTCAATCACGCGATTCGCGTGATGACCGGTCATCGCAGGTGCGCTCATCTCACCGGACGCGAAGTCTCCACCGAACACCAGGAGCGTTTCCATGTCCGACGACAGCTTCACAGCGAGGAAATCCGAGCCACCCTCGAGCGCGATCAACGCGTCCCCCACCCAGCCGAGGTGGCCATCACAGAGCAACGCGGCACGGTGGTGCTGCGCGGCAGCGTCGGTTCCCCCCATCAGCGTCGAGCCGCCACCAGGATCGCGCGGTCGATCAAGGTCATCACGGCCGGCGTCGATGGTGACCGGGGCATGCGCTCGGGTCGTCCAGCTGCGAAGCTTTCCGGCCGGCCCCGCCGCCTTCGCCGGCGCCGGGGCGCCGCGTTATGAGCAGCGGGGAAAGATCACGCGAAGACCGCCGGCGACCGCTTCGAACTCTCCGGGCAGCGAAACAACTTCCGCAGAATCGGCGGTCAGCGTTATCCCGCAACAGATGCTGGGCACGCATCGCGGAAGCATGCTTCGGCTGACCGGCCTCGAGCCGATCATCCGCGCGCCGGTTGTCAGGAGGCGCAGCGATCTGCTCGAGGCGGACAGCTCGGATACTACGCAGCCAACGCCCTTTGCTTGGCGCTCTTGAACTCCTCGTCGCTGAGGATCCCGCGGTCCCTCAGCACCTCGAGCTCGGCGACGTCGTCGTCTGGTGACGGACGCGCGCTGGTGATCGGCTGGCTCTTGGTCTTGGCGCGCTGGACCTCGTCGTCGGTGAGTATCCCACGAGCCCTGAGGTCCTCGACGTCGGCGATGAACGCCCTTTCTTGCAGGCGCTCGCCGCTGACCTCGTGCGCCTTCATCTTGTCGCCGCGCGCGATGACGTAGATGAGGACGCCCAACAGCGGCAGCAGAACGATCAGCACGACCCAGCCGGCTTTCGCCCAGCCTGACAGATCGTGGCTGCGGAAGACGTCAACCACGACGGTGATAGCCAGCCAGATCCAGAGGACGAGCAATGCAAACTCCAAAACGGTGAGCAGCGCCTGCCCGAAGGTATATGTGGCAAGCAGCTCCATCTAGCCTCCTTAGGTTGTGGTGGCGTCCGGACGATCGAGATCGAGCCGGCGCCATTTCAGGTGACTGCAGGATCCGACGGCCCGATGTGAGCCGTCGTCACTCACTTTGCGTGATTGCGCGGCGCCGGCGGTGGGTCACCCGGCCGACACGCCCGGGCGGCTACCTCACCATCCAGCGCTAGCGGCGCCGGTGAGATGGCGCGAGGAGCCCGAGCTCTCGAGCCCGGTCAACGGCCTCAGCGCGACCGTGGGCGCCGAGCTTGGCGTAGATGTGGCGCAGGTGCGTCCTCACCGTGTTCGTCGACACGAACAGCTCGCTGGCAATCTCCGGCGTCCTCAGGTTCGTGGGGAGATAGCGCACGACACGAAGCTCGGCCTCACTGAGCTCGTCGACGTTCCCCGCCGGCGCCCCGCCACGCGGTACGGCACCGGCCAGCACGTCGAGAACGGCTCTCCGAAGCGCGGGATGTGCGGTGCGCCGCCCTGACGGCAGATCGAGCAGCGGCTGGACGGGGACGAGGATGAACGGCAGGAGGACCCCCTCCGGCTCGGCGAGGTCAAGCGCGCGTTCTAGAGAGACTTCCGCCGCGCGCTGGTCACCGAGCTGCTCGCGCGCCACTGCATCGAGCAACTGCGCCTCCGTCCTCATCGATGGCCCATGAAGCACCGGAGCGGAACCGTCGAGCACCGGGGCGAGTACCTCGATCGCCCCTTCCGGCTCACCTTCTGAGAGATGGACGACGGCAGCGGCCGCTCGCATGTCGCCGACATTGCGCTCCTCGTCGCTGACGTCATCGAGCGCCGCGCGCGCGGCAGCCAACTCCCCCATGCGTGCTTGCGTTTGCACCAGACGCGCCCGCACGACGGGCCCGAATGCGTGCTTGCCGGCCAACAGACCCTCCATCTGCGTCGCGGAGTCGAGCGCCGCGAGCGCCTCTGCGACCGAGCCGCGTGCGAGGCAGAGAAGCGCTCGGGCATAGTCCACGATCAGCTCGGTGCCGGGTTCACCGCCCGGACGCACCGCGCGCCCCGCGCGCTCGAGCCATTGCTCGGCCTCGTCGAATCGCCCCAGCCACAGCAGCGCCATCGCGCCGGTCGCCAGGGCGGTGACAACCACTGGGTCATCGCCCCAGCCGCGCGCATCGACAATTCCCACGGCCTCCTGGCTCAGCGCGAGCCCCGCGGAGAGCGAGAGGCCGGTCAACGGGCCCGCGATCCCGAGGTGAGCGAGACACGGGATCTCGAGCCAGGGTCGTCCCGCGCGGCGCGCCAGCGCCAGCCCCGTCTCGAGGTCGCGCCGGGCATCATCCAGCCGCGATGACCAGAGCTCGGCCACGCCCAGGTTCTGGAACGCGACACACCTGATCTCCTCGCCAAGGGCATCCTCCCCGGCCGGTTGCGCGGCCAGCGCCGCCTCCAACAACGGCCGCATCTCCAGCACCGTCTCGAGATCACCATGCCAGCGCGCGAGCGCGAGCCTCAGCGCGGCCAGCAGCACGTCAAAGCCCGGCCTACGATCCGCGGGAACGGCGTCGGCGATTCGGCCCGCGAGATCCAGGTAAGCCCGGCTCTTGTCGAGTGCACCGTCCAGCAGGCGCGAGGTGGCGGACACGAGTGCGAGCTCCGGATCGGCAGCCGCTACATCGGCCGGGAACGCGCTCAGCAGCTGGACAACCGTTCCCCAGCCGCCGTCGAAGGCCAGATCGATGTGATGGTCCGCCAGCAGGCGGGACGCAAGGCTCCAGTCCCGCGCCGCCTGGGCGTGGCGGATCGCCTCCACGATGAACCCCTGCTGCTCGTGCCATTCGGCCGCCGCCCGGTGCAACGACCCAACAAGCATTGGGCTGGCTCGCCGCAGCTCCAGCTGAAGCAGGTCCGCGAAGAGACGGTGGTAGCGAAACCAGAACCGCCTCGCGTCCAGCGAGGTCACGAACGCGTTGGCATCCTCGAGCCCCTGCAACATCCGCTCGGCGCCCGAACCGCCAGTGAGGAAATCGGCCAAGGAACCACACACCCGCTCGAGTACCGACGTGCGCAACAGCATCTCGCGCACCTCTGCCGGCTGGCGCTCCAGAACCTCCGCCAGCAGATACCCGGCCACGTTGCGCTCGCTGCCCGAGAACTCGGTGATGAAGCGCTCCGGGTCGGGTTGCTGCGCCAGCGAGATCGCGGCCAACCGCAAGCCGGCCGCCCACCCCTCCGTCCGTTCATAGAGCAGCGACGCCGCCCCATCGGAGAGCGTGATCCCGTCCGCTCGGAGCAGCTCCACCATCTCCTCCACCGAGAAGCGCAGATCAGGAGCCCGCAGCTCCGTGAGCTGACCGGACAGACGCAGGCGATGAAGGCCGAGGCGCGGGTCTTCACGCGTGGCCAAGACCACGCGTAACGGCGACGGGAGGCCGGCCAGAAACAACTCGAGCCACTCCAGCGCATCGACCGACTCGAGCTCGTGCAGATCGTCGATTACCAGCACGGCCGGGTCCTCCAGCAACTCAAGATCGGCGAGGAGCTGCTCGACGACCGCTCGGCCGTGGAACGTCGGCGCCGGAGCGACGCGCTCCACGGCGTCGACCGCACCGGCGAGCGCGTCGATCACCGCGAGCCAGAAACGCTGAGCGTCCCGCTCGGCGCGCTCGACCGAAACCCATCCCGACCGGTCCTCCAGGCTCGCCGCGTCGATCCACGAGCGCAGCAGTACCGTCTTACCGCTTCCCGCCGGTGCGCATACCAGCAGCACTCCACCGCCTTCCGGCCCGGACAGCCGATCGAATAGGCCGTCCCGCTGGACCAGGCGTCGTGCTGCCACCGTCGGCCGGGGAATCGCCCGCCGAGTTCCCGGAACACCCAGGGTCATGCTCGGAATCCCATATCGCGTTCTAGCGTGAGGTGAAGCTTCCCACAACCCCGTGACCATCCGCCGAACCTCTGCATCGCACAACTCCGCGATGATGACGAGGCCGCAGTCGCGGCCAAGACGCCGCATGCGGTAGTTCGACGCGAGCGCTCAGCGGCCGAGGTACCGCAGTATTGCCCGCACCCGCCGATGGTCGTCGCCGTTGGACCGCAGCTCGAGCTTTGCGTAGATGCTCGTGATGTGGCGCTCGACTCCGGGAGTCGTCACGACGAGTTGTCTCGCGATGAACTGGTTAGAGCGTCCGTCGGCCATCAGCGCGAGGACCTCCCGTGTCCTGATCGAAGGGCCCGTGCACGGTGTGCACGACCGGCGCCGGCTGGCGGTCGGCCATCGCGAGTGTGGTGTAGCCGCAGTGATCGTGCAGCACGTCGAAGGGCCGCCCGGATTGCGCCGCGCAGTCGATCGCCGCAAAGGCGAGCGCGACGTGATCGGCCTCGAACAGCGCGCGCTCGATGTGCTCCGGATGCGGGGCCTCGAGCAAGGGATGAACCTTGGCCGCTGAGGTCGACCCTGGGGCGCAGAACAACTCGACGTCGTGCCCGTGCTCCACCAGCGCGTCGCACAGGGGCGCCACCACGAACTCGATCTCCCCGTAGCCGGGTGGCGGGATCGGAATCCACGGCGGCGCGAGCATCGCGATGCGCAGTCGCGGGTCGGAGGTGCGCTCCGCCCGCTCGCGGGCGGGGACTCCTCGACGGTCGGCCGGCAGCTGGACGACGTTGTGGCTGTAATCGGATCCGGATCCTGGCGCTCTGGTTGACATGCCCGAGGCGCTAGGTCGCCCGAAACCGAAATCAAGCCTGGAACCGCACCTCTAGCGGCCTATCCGGTAGCAAATGCCCGCTTCCCAGTCCCCGGCGGGAGCTGCCGACGAGCGAACCGTGCGCGATGCCCTCCGGCGGCTCACTGCCGGCGCTCGCGACCGGGTCTGGGCCGAGCCGGCGTCGCGGCGGGTGACCCGCTCCTGGCTGTTGGACATGGACGGGGTGCTCGCGCGCGAGGAGCACGCCATTCCGGGCGCCGATCGCTTTCTGTCGCGTCTGCGCGAGCTCCAGCTTCCGTTCCTGGTGTTGACCAACAACTCGATCTACACCCGGAGGGACCTGTCGGCGCGTCTTCGGATCGACGGCCTCGAGGTCCCCGAGGACGCGATCTGGACCTCCGCGCTCGCCACCGCACGCTTTCTCGAGGAGCAGCGCCCAGGTGGCTCGGCGTTTGTGATCGGCGAGGCCGGGCTGACGACCGCGCTGCATCAGGCCGGCTACACGATGACCGATCGCGAGCCGGACTACGTCGTGCTGGGCGAGACGCGGACCTACGGCTTCGAGCGGATCACGCACGCGATCCGGCTCGTGCTCGGCGGTGCGCGCTTCATCGCCACCAACCCGGACCCCACGGGCCCATCCCCCTCCGGCCCGCTCCCGGCCACCGGGTCGATCGCCGCGCTCATCAGCCGCGCCACGCGAGTGGAGCCGTACTTCGTCGGCAAGCCCAACCCTCTGATGATGCGCTCGGCCCTCAACACGCTCGGCGCGCACTCCGAGAGCACGACGATCATCGGGGACCGGATGGACACGGACGTCGTGGCCGGCCTCGAGGCCGGGCTCGAGACGATTCTCGTGCTGAGCGGGGTCACCGCGCGTGGCGAGGCGGACCGTTTCCCCTACCGGGCGTCTCGCATTGTGGATTCGGTGGCCGATCTGATCGACGAGCTGGGACCGTAGCCGGAGGCGTCGCGAGGTGCTCCGAGACATCCTGGTCGCCGTGGATGGCTCAGCGCACGCGGAGCGCGCGCTCGAGGAGGCCATCGAGCCGACCAAACGGCGAGCAGATGGGGGCGTGGGCACGGCCGCAGGTACCGCTTGGCGGTGGTGCCGGGATGGCACCAGAAGCATCCCGATCACGGCCCGGGCGACGTTCAGCCGCGCCAGCTCGTTGATGATCCCGGTGGCCTCCGCCCGCAGCGTCTCGCGCGCCCGGCCGCGTTGCCGGGTGCCCATCGCGGCACGTCGCCGGGCGAATTCATCGAACTGCGATTGCACCTCGCGGTGGCGTCGCTCGACGTACGAGTGCAGCTGCTCGAGGAGCTCACGATCGTCGGGCGTGACCGCCGGCGCAGCGAGTCCGCTCAGGCCCGGTCCACTGCTGCGCATAGCTTCGTGAGGGAGGTGTGCTCGATCTGCCGAACCCGTTCGGCGGTCACGCCGAGATGGCCGGCGACCTCCCGCAGCGTCTGCTCCTGATGCCCGATGCCGTAACGGGCGCAGATCACCGTTCGCTCTCGTTCGGTCAGCCGGGCCAGCAGGCGAGGCAGCTCCCGCGCGAAGGCGCGGTATGGCGCGGGCGAGAAGGCGTCCTCGGCCGTCGGATCGGATACCAGATCGCCCACGTTTCGTGCGTCGCTGGTCTCGCCGTTCGCCGGCTCGTCGAGCGAGCGCGGCCTGAGCTCGATTCTCATGAGGCTCTCCACGTGGGCCTGCGGCAGGCGTGCGGCGTCGGCGAGTTCACGATGGCTCGGGCTCCGGCCGCTTGTCTGCTCGAACCGCCTCCGCGCGGTCTTGACCCGCGCGAGCTGCCGAAGCGCGCGATCGGACAAGACGATGGGCCCGGATAGCTCTGATACCACGTCCTGCATGGCCTGACGCACCCACCAGGCGGCGTAGGCCCAGAAGGACACGCCGCGTCCGGGCTCGTACCGCTCGAGCGCGCGGAGCAGTCCGACCACCCCCTCCTGCATCAGCTCGTCGCGACTGATGCGGGTCGACCGGCGGTACCCGCGGGCGATGCCCGCGATCAGCGGGAGAAATGACTCGACCAGCTCGCTGCGGTCACGGGCTCCTCCGCGTTGCGCGGCCAGCACCAGGCGAACCTCGGCCTCGTCGCGCCCATCCCGAGGTGGACGGCTGCGGCTTGACCCGCCGTCGCGACTCACGCGGGGGCCGCCGTCGTCGGTGAGGATCTCGCTGTTTCGCCGCTGTCGCGAACCGAGCGCCGCCATTGCGTGGCGATTCTTTCCCCGGGTTGGCCACCCCACATTTGGGCCCTCTGCACATTCGCGGTGGGGCGAACCCCACATCGGCTCCGCGGGTTCGCCGTCGTCGTCGGTCGGCGTTGAACGATCCGGCGGTGCGCCAGGACGCGCCGAACCGCGACTCTGCGATCAAGGACGCGGTGCGCGCAGGGGGGACGCCTCCGATAGTGTCCCGAGCGATGCCACGTGCCCGCGTGGTGGGTGATGTGTCCCCCGAGGATCGGGAGGGCGCGTCATCGGGTGGAGCGGGCGCCGAGAAAGGCGTTTACGGCATCGGCGCTGTCGCCGCGATGGTGGGCGTACCGGCGGCGACGCTGCGAACCTGGGAGGAGCGCTACGGCACGATCATCCCCGAGCGAACGCCCGGCGGGCACCGCCTCTACTCCCGTACGCAGATCGAGCAGCTTCAGTTCATCGTCGCCGAGATGGCGCGTGGCGCGTCCGCGGCGGACGCCTACCGC
>Ga0335077_10005169_pt1 | contig 15971 bp, 10 predicted proteins | sample Lox_Sample_31_FD_207151 | JGI IMG/M metagenome (GOLD analysis project Ga0335077, IMG submission 207151) | Soil microbial communities from Loxahatchee National Wildlife Refuge, Florida, United States - Lox_Sample_3.1 | ecosystem: Environmental > Terrestrial > Soil > Wetlands | place: USA...
AGTTCAGCGACGCGGTGAAGCAGAAGCACGCCCTGGGCGATTACGCGCTGGGCTCGCCGATTCTCGAACAGCAGTTCAAGAGCGATTTCATGCTGCTGACGGCGGAGTGCCTGATCAAGGCAGTGGAGAGCCGGCTCGACAAGCAGCCGGCGGAAGTCGAGCAGGCGCTGCGGGAAGGCTTTGTTCTGACTCCCGCGATCGCCGAGCAGCTTCCGGCCTACGAAGCGCAGGAAGCTTCGATGCGGCTGTATTTCCCCACGCTGGTCGATGGGATCGATCTGAAGCGCGAGGAGCAGCGCCTCGATCACATCGACTTCGCCACCACGCGTTCCACGCTGAAGATTCACGAGGTGACGCGCGAGGTTCCGGTGCAACTGACGGGCGCCGCCAAGACGCTCGACGACGCGGAGAAGATGTACCTGGCGCGGGATCTCTCGCATGCGCGGGACACGTTCCTGCGAGTCCTGCGCGAGACCGACGTGAAATCGATGCACGCCAAGGCGTATTATGGTCTGGCGCGGATCTCGCTGCTCGAAAAGGACCCGGAGAAAGCCTACGGGCTGTTCAAGTCCGCCCTCGAGCAGGATCCCGACGCGGAAACGAAATCATGGAGCCTCCTGTACCTCGGCCGGTTGGCCGATTCGCAGGGATGGCGCGATGAGGCGGTAGAACATTACAAAGCTGCGCTGGCTGTTCCCGGCGCGCCGGACACGGTGCGCCAGGCGGCCGGGCAGGGAATCAAATCGGCATTTACGAAGAAACAATGAGAGGAAACATCCCCACATGAAACGATCACTTCTGGTCCTGGCGCCGGCACTCATCGCGCTTGCCGGCATTGCGTCGGCGCAGACGAAGGTGTCCAAGAAAGAATACCAAGCCTACATGGACGTTCAGAACGCAACCACGCCCGATGCGCGCATCGCGGCGGCGGACAAGTTCGTGGAGAGCTTCGCGGATTCCAAGCTCAAATCGCAGGTGCTGTTCATGGCGGCCGACGCGGCGGAGCGCAAGAACGATAGCGCTACGGCGATCACTTACGCGCAGAACGCGCTGGACGCCGATCCCAAGAATTACGAAGCCATGCTGCTGATTTCGGGTGAGCTGGCGCGCATTACGCGCGAGCACGACCTGGACCGCGACGACAAGCTGGCCAAGGCCACCAAATACGCCAACGACGCGATCGCGGCAGTGAACGAGGCGCCCAAGCCCAACAACAACATCACCGATGACCAGTGGACCGCCTATAAGAAGGACAAGGTCGCCGAAGCGCACCGCGATATAGCCATGTGCTTCGCTGACCAGAAAAAGTACGACGACGCGATCAAAGAGTTCAAGACGTCGATCGACGCGGGCGCCACGCCCGACCCCACCACCATGATTCGGCTGGCGGCGGCGTACGACGGAGCGGGAAAGCCGGACGACGCGATCGCGGAGTTGGATAAAGTGCTGGCGATGCCCAACCTTCCGCCGGCATTGAAACCCTTCGCGCAGCACGAAAAAACCGTCGCGGAAGCGTTAAAGAACAAGAAATAGAACGGAGATCATGGCGGCGGACCTCACGATCCTGGAATCGGCTCTTGGCCACACTTTCAAGGACCGTGAACTGCTCGAACGCGCGCTCACGCACAAGTCGCGCGTTTACGAGAAAGCCTCGGAGAGCGGCATCGCCGCGGACAACGAGCAGCTCGAATTCCTGGGCGATTCGATTCTCGGGTTCGTGGTGAGCGAGTGCCTGGTGCGGCGCTTCCCGTCGTTTCCCGAGGGGCGGCTGTCGAAGCTGAAGGCGCACCTGGTGAGCGCGGCGCGGCTGCACGAGGTCGCGCAGGAGCTGGGGTTGGGCGAATACCTGATCCTGGGCCGCGGCGAGGAGATGAGCGGCGGGCGCGAAAAGAAAGCGCTGCTTTCCGACGCCGTCGAGGCGCTGATCGCGGCGCTGTATCTGGACGCCGGCCTGGAGGTCGCGCGGCGCTTTATCGAAACGCGCGTGATCGGCGCGCTGCACTCGGGCGAAAACGCCGCCGAGTCGGCCGTCACGGATTACAAGAGCGCGCTCCAGGAGATGGCGCAGACGCTGAAGCTGCCGCCGCCGCGCTACGTGATCGTCGCCGAAAACGGGCCGGAGCATTCCAAGACGTTCACCGTGGAGGTGCGCCTCGGCAAGGAGTGGGTCAGCCAGGCGCAGGGGCTCTCCAAGAAAAGCGCGGGGCAGCGCGCGGCGCAGCAGATTCTGCAGCAGCTCACCGAATGGGGCCGCTGAACGAGCCGCGTGAAGCCAAACCGCTTTCGCGACCCATCCTGATCGCCGCTTACGATCCGCGCTGGCCGCGGGATTTCGAACGCCAGGCGGCAAAGATACGCGCCGCGCTCGGCCCGCGTGCGCTCGCGGTCGAACACACCGGCTCGACCTCGGTTCCGGGCCTGGCGGCCAAACCGGTGATCGACATTCTTTTGGTGGTCGCCGATTCGGCGGATGAAGATTCTTACGCTCCGGCGCTCGCCGCCGTGGATTATGCGCTGCGGATTCGCGAACCCGATTGGCACGAGCATCGGATGTTCAAAGGAGTGGACCCCGAAGTCAACCTTCACGTCTTTTCCGCCGGCTGCCCGGAGATCGACCGCATTCTTCTGTTCCGCGACTGGCTGCGCACTCATCCGGACGATCGCGAACTTTATCAGCAAACCAAGCTCGACCTCGCGCGCCGCGATTGGCGATGCGTGCAGGATTACGCGGACTCGAAAACGGGGGTCATCCGCGAAATCCTGGACCGGGCCATAAACGGCGTGTAAAGTGCTACAAACTTAAATTGTGGACCGCGGCCGCGGTTAGTGAAACGCGACTACCCCGTCCACAGGCGCACCCATGAAACGATTCGTGCTGGGATTCATCATCGGCCTGGTGTTCGCAGGCATTGTGCTGTTCATCATCGGCTACGCCGCCGTGCACTTCGGCGAGCGAAAGGTCACGGTTGCGGACGGCTCGACCGTGGTGTTGCACCTTGAAGGCGATCTGCCCGAGGTGCCGCCGGTGGAAGTTCCCATTCCGTTTTTTGAACAGGAGCAGCCGATGACGGTGCTCGACGTCTGGCAGCTTCTGCGCAAGGCCGCCGGGGATTCGCGCATAAAGGCGATTGTGCTGGAGCCGCGCGACCTGGATATCGGCTGGGCGAAGCTCGAAGAGATTCACGACGACGTGGTGAATTTCAAGAAATCGGGTAAGCCCGTCTACGCGTACCTGCGCGGTCCCACGGCGCGCGAGTATTACATCGCCACCGCGGCCGACAAGATCTACATGTCGCCCGAAGAGGAGCTGGACCTGAAGGGCATCCGCGCGCAGCTCCTGTACTTCAAGGGCACGCTCGACAAAATCGGCGTGGATATGGAATTCGAGCACATGGGCAAGTACAAGGACGCGCCGGATCAGTTCACTAAGACCGCGCCGACGCCGGAGACGCTCGAGGTGACCAACGAGATTCTCGACCAATATTACGGCAACCTGGTGGACGTGATTGCGAAGGGACGCAACAAGAAGCCGGAGGACGTCCGCGCCGCGCTCGACAACGGGCCGTTCGTGGGGAAATCCGCGGTCGATGCCGGGTTCGTCGATGAGCTTCTGCACGAAGACGAAGTTTTCGGGCGGCTCAAGACGGCGCTGAACGCGGAGGTCAAGCGGATCGGCGGCGAGGATTATTCGCGGGCGCAGCTTTCGGGATTTACGGGCAACACGAAAATCGCGTACATAGTGGGCGAGGGCGATATCACGCGCGGCGCGACGCACGAGAACGGAACCCAAACCGGCATCACCGCGACCTCCATGGTCAAACTGCTGCACCAGGTGGAGAACGATTCGTCCGTCAAGGGCGTGATCTTTCGCATCGATTCGCCGGGCGGCGACGGCATCGCGTCGGATGACATTCTGCACGCGGCCAAGGAGCTGGCGGCGAAAAAGCCGATGATCATTTCCATGTCGGACCTGTGCGCCTCCGGCGGATATTTCATCGCCATCACCGGCGATCCGATGATCGCCTATCCCAACACTCTCACCGGATCGATCGGCGTGTTTTTCGGCAAGCCGAATCTGAAGGGGCTGTTCGCCAAGCTGGGCATCACGCAGACGGTGCTCACGCGCGGGCGCTTCGCGGACATCGACGATATCGCCGCGCCGCTCGACGACGCCGGGAAGGCCAAGCTCCAGCATGAGCTGGAGGTTTTCTATCGCGGCTTCGTGGAGCGCGTGGCCGAAGCGCGCAAACGCCCCTACGACCAGGTCGAGCCGCTGGCGCAGGGCCGCGTGTGGCTGGGCGTGCAGGCCAAGCAGAACGGTCTGATCGACGATCTGGGCGGGCTGGATGCGGCGGTCCAGATGATCAGGCAGAAGGCCAACATCCCGGCCTCGGAAAAAATCGACCTGGTGACGTATCCGCCGCGCCGGACCATCTGGGACGTGCTGTTCAACCGGTCGGATGACAGCGCGGACGTCGCCTCGCGGGCGCTTGCGTCGGTGGGCGTGAAGGGGCTGCCGGTGCGGTCGCTCGTGCACGGCGGAACGTTGGCGCTGTTGCCGTTTCAGGTGGAAGTGAAATAAACCCGAGCGGCGGTCCGGCAAGACGCGATCTCATGATCGTCCCTCGTTCCTGTTGAGGCGCGGCATTCATGCCGCGCGTTGGTCGGACCCTCCCCGGCGATCCGGGATCGAAGTACAATCACATCATGCGCCGCCTCAGCATTCTGCTTTCGCTGACCCTCTGTGTAGAGCTCAGCGCCCGCCAGCCCGTTCATGCCCGCCACGCGATGGTGGGCGCCCAGGAGGAACTGGCCACCGACGCCGGCGTCCGAGTTCTGAAAGCCGGCGGAAACGCGGTGGATGCCGCCATCGCGGTCGGCTTCGCCCTCGCCGTGACGCATTCGAGCGCGGGAAACATCGGCGGCGGCGGATTCATGCTGATCCGCATGGCCGACGGCCGCACCACGTTCATCGATTTTCGCGAGCGCGCGCCGGAGCACGCGTCGCACGACATGTACCTGGACGCGAAGGGCAACCTGACGCGCGACAGCGTCGAGGGGTGGCGCGCCTCGGGCGTTCCCGGCACGGTGCGCGGATTCGGCCTGGCGCATGAAAAATACGGGCACATGAAGTGGTCCGAGATTATGGGGCCGGCCATCGAGCTCGCCTCCAAAGGCTACACGCTCACCTATGACGAGGCGCAGTCCATGCAGCGCTCGCGCAATCTGGCCAAGTTCGCGGATTCACACCGCATCTTCCAGCGCGACGGGAAATTCTATGAGCCGGGCGACACGTTCGCGCAGCCGGAGCTCGCGCGCACGCTCGAGCGCATCGCCAAAAACGGACCCGACGAGTTCTACACGGGCGAGACCGCGAAAAAACTGGCCGAAGCGGAAGCGAAAAATGGCGGGCTGATCACGCTCGACGATCTCAAGAACATGACCGCGGTAGAGCGCAAGCCGCTCACCAGCAAATACAAGGGCTACGACATCATCACTTCGCCTCCGCCCAGCTCCGGCGGCGTGGGAATTTTGCAGATGATGGCGATGCTTGAAGGCTCGGGCTATGAAAAATCGGGCGTGGATTCGGCCGCCGAGATCCATTACGTGGCGGAAACCATGCGGCGCTTCTACGCCGACCGAAACGAGTACATGGGCGATCCCGATTTCATCAAGAATCCGATCAGCGGGCTGCTCGATCCGGCGTACATCATGAAGCGCCGCGCGACCATCGAGCCGGATCGCGCCACGCCCAGCGACCAGGTGAATCCCGGAAAACCCAAGGGCAGCGAGAGCACGGAGACGACGCATTTCAACGTGGTCGACGCGGAAGGCAACGCCGTCGCGGTGACGTACACGCTGAACGGCGGCTACGGCTCCGGCGTGACCGCGCCGGGTCTGGGATTTCTTCTGAACAACGAGATGGACGATTTCGCGTCAAAGCCCGGCACGCCGAATATGTTTGGGCTGGTGCAGGGCGAGGCTAACGCGATCGCGCCCGACAAGCGGCCGCTTTCCTCGATGGTGCCGACGATTCTCGCGAAGGACGGCAAGCTGTTCATGGTGGTGGGCGCGCCGGGCGGATCGCACATCATCACCGGCGTGATGCAGGTGATCCTGAACGTGGTCGATTTCGGAATGAACCCGCAGGACGCGATCGATACGCCGCGCTTCCATCATCAATGGAAGCCGGACCGGCTGGAGCTGGAGCGCGGCATTTCACCGGACACCGCGGCGCTGCTCAAACAGATGGGCTACCAGATCCAGCAGGACGGGCGGGTATCGGTGGCGCGCGTGGAGGCAATCGTCAGCGACGGCGGATGGCTGCTGGGCGGCGTAGACGGCCGCGCCGCAGGCGGGAAGGCCGCCGGGTACTGATGCAGCGCGCGCTGTCGACGCACCTGTTCGTCAATCATCGGCTGACCACGGTCTGGCTCGACCGGATCTGGGGCGCGGGCATTCCGCTGGTGGAAATTTTCTGCGGCCGCCAGCATTTCGATTATCACGATCGCGCGCAGATCGCCGAGCTGGGGCACTGGTTCCGGGATTCCGAGCTGAAGCTGCATTCAGTGCATTCGCCGCTGTATACCGACGATGTGTGGGGCCGCTCGGGCCCCGACGCGGTGATCAATATCACGGAACAGGTGAAGATCAAGCGGCTGCACATGGTGGACGAGATCAAGCGCGCGCTGGAGCTGGCCGAAGTGGTGCCGTTCCGCTACCTGATCCAGCACCTGGGCGTGACCGGCGAGGAGTTCGATCCGCGCAAGCTGGACGCGGCGTTTTCCTCGCTCGAGGAGATCCACATTTTCGCGCGGCAGCGCGGCGTGGAGGTGCTGCTCGAAAACACACCCAACGCGCTTGCAAGCGCCGAGCGCCTACTGATGTTTCTCGAAACCACGCACATGGATCTGAACCTGTGCCTGGACACCGGGCACGCCAACATGAACGAAGGCGTGGACGCGGCGTTCCAGATGATGCGGGAGCGCCTGCGCTCGGCTCACGTTCATGACAATAATGGAGTGGACGATTCGCACCTGTTCCCGCTGGCTTCCGCGGGAGGAACTATCGACTGGCGGCGCACCATGGATGCGCTTCGCTCGGTTCCGGATTGCCCGCTGCTGCTCGAATTGAAGGAGGTTCCCGACCTGGCGCATCCGCTCGATCGGACAGTCGAATCGTTCGAACTGCTGGAGAATCTGAAAACCTCGGATGAGTCCTGAAAAAGCAACTCTGCCACGCATCGCGGTCGCCGAGGCCGGGCGTCACGCCGGCGAGTCGGTGGAAATCGCGGGTTGGCTGTACAATCTGCGCCGCAGCGGCAAAATCTGCTTCCCGCAGGTGCGCGACGGCACGGGGATTATCCAGTGCGTCGCGGTGAACAGCGCGCTTCCCGAAGAGCTGTTCGAAAAATTGAAGGACCTGACGCAGGAATCGTCGCTCATCGTGCGCGGCAAGATTCGCGCGGAGGCGCGCGCGCACGGCGGCTACGAACTCGACATAGAAGACGCGACTGTCGTGCAGCGTGTGCCGGAGACGGACCCGTATCCGATCACGCCCAAGGATCACGGAATCGATTTTTTGATGGATCATCGCCATCTGTGGCTGCGCAGCCGGCGGCAGCACGCCGCGCTCGCCGTTCGCCATGAGGTGATCAAGGGCATCCGCGATTACTTCGATTCGCACGGCTTCGTGCTGGTGGATACGCCCATTTTCACGCCCGCGGCGTGCGAGGGCACCTCGACTTTATTCGAGGTGAATTATTTCGACGAAGAAAAGGTGTATTTGACGCAGTCCGGCCAGCTTTACAACGAAGCGACGTGCGCGGCGTTTGGGAAGACGTACTGCTTCGGGCCGACATTTCGCGCAGAGAGATCGAAAACACGCCGGCATCTCACCGAATTCTGGATGGTCGAGCCGGAGATGGCCTACGCGACCCTCGAGGATGTGAAGCGCGTGGGGGAAGAGCTGATCTGTTTCGTGATCGGACGCGTTCTGGAACACCGGCGCGAGGAACTGAAGACACTGGAGCGCGATGTGAGCAAGCTCGAAGCCGTGAAAGCGCCGTTCCATCGCATGAGCTACGACGACGCGGTGAAAAAGCTGCAATCGAAGGGCAGCGAGATCCAGTGGGGCGGCGATTTCGGAAACACCGATGAGACGCTGCTCACCGACGATCTGGATCGTCCGGTGATGATCGACCGGTATCCCACGGCAGTAAAGGCGTTTTACTTTCAGCCCGACGATCAGCGCCCGGAATTAGCTCTGGGCGTCGATTTCATCGCGCCGGAAGGTTATGGCGAAGTGATCGGCGGAGGCCAGCGCATTCACGATCTCGATCTCTTGCTGAAACGCCTGGACGAGCATCATCTGCCGCGCGAAGCCTTCAACTGGTACATCGACCTGCGCAAATACGGGAGCGTTCCGCACGGCGGTTTCGGGATGGGTGTGGAGCGTTTCGTCGCGTGGATGTGCGGCCTGGAGCATATTCGGGAAACGATCGCATTTCCAAGAATGCTGTACCGGACACGCCCCTGAACGGCCGCCGTGATGTTAAAATGGCAATGCCTACCAAAACGTGCGGATGTGGCGGAATTGGCAGACGCGCTAGATTCAGGTTCTAGTTCTCGCAAGGGAGTGGAGGTTCAAGTCCTCTCATCCGCACCAAACAACATTTGTCCGGACAGTAGCTTCTCTAAGTTATAGCAATCGCATTCAGGCGGAACGCGCTCTCTGTGGCCTGTATCCTCCCCCGGCCCTTTGGATCTCAGCACAAACTTTACACGGACCTGTATACGCCGACTCGCGGCCCTTAATCAGAAAGCTTGCTGCGACGGGTTCTCCTGTAATTATCGAGTCGCGGTGTCGACTCCGATTGTGGACATTGTCACTGACGGTTTCGAAGCAGCCGATAAGATTCAAAGCCTTACCTTGGCCCTGCCGTTGCGCTTTGGTCAGCAGGGTTTTCACAAATCAGGCGAAGTGGAAACCCACCTCGGACATTATGTGGGGAACTTAGCCAAATGAACACCACAGCGCTACTGAACGACTCGAGACCGCTGGAACGCTACGGGACAGGTCCGATCCATTTCGCCGGGAGCGACAGCGGCTTGTATGACCGCCATCTGCTGTTCGATAACGTGGTCGCCGCCGAGTGCACGGACGCGCGTGACCGCTTCGAAGCATTCGCGCGTTCCGGCCGGGATGTGCTTTCGCAGCGCTGGACGCTGACGCAGGACACTTACGCGCGCAAAAATGCGAAGCGTATCTACTACCTTTCGATGGAGTTCCTGATCGGGCGCTCCCTGGCAAACAACGTCACCAATCTGCTGTTGGGGCCGGTGGTGAATGAGACCGTCCGGAAGAAGAACCTGGACTGGATCGAATTGCTGGAGCAGGAGCCCGATGCCGCCTTGGGAAACGGTGGACTGGGGCGGCTTGCCGCCTGCTTCATGGAATCCATGGCCACGATGCAACTGCCGGCGATGGGTTACGGGTTGCGCTACGAGTACGGCATTTTCAAGCAGGCCCTCGAAGACGGATGGCAGCGCGAACACCCGGACAATTGGCTGCGCCGTCAGGATCCCTGGGAGGTCGCGCGTCCGCATCAAAGCGTCGAAGTCAGGATGAATTGCTCGTTCGAGGTGCGAGGCGGAACTTTGCGGACGATTCCCGGCCGGCCGTCGAGCCTCATCGGGATCCCCTTCGACCGGCCCGTGGTGGGCTATGGAGGCGCCAACATCAATACCCTGCGGCTTTGGGCCGCGGGTGCACCTGACTACTTCGATTTTCAAGCCTTCAGCCACGGCGACTTCGTGAAGGCGGTGGCCGAGACACTGGAGGCGGAATCCATCACACGGGTGCTCTACCCAGACGATTCAACCAGCCAGGGCCAGGCTCTGCGGTTCGTCCAGGAATATTTCCTGGTGGCGTGTTCGCTGGCCGACCTGGTCCGGCGTTTTCGGCACAGCGGAGCGGCGTGGGACGCGTTTCCGGAGAAAGTCGCCATCCAGCTCAACGATACGCATCCGACACTTGCCATACCCGAGCTGATGCGCATGCTGCTCGACGACGAGCACCTCGGTTGGGATCAGGCATGGGAGATCACGCGAAAAACATTCGGGTACACGAACCACACGCTGTTGCCGGAGGCGCTGGAGAAATGGCCGGTCGCGTGGTTTGAGGAAATCCTGCCGAGGCATCTCGAAATTGTGTTCGAGATCAATCGGCGGCTGCTCGAAACGGTGCGGTCGAAGTTCGCGGGGGACGAAGGGATGGTGCGCCGCGCAAGCATTATCGACGAAGATGGCGGCCGGAAGGTGCGGATGGCGAACCTTGCAATTGTCGGGTCACACAGCACCAATGGAGTGGCGGCCCTTCATTCCGAGTTGTTGCGTACGACTACCGTTAAGGACCTGGCCAGTCTCTTTCCCGAGCGCTTCAACAACAAGACCAACGGCGTTACGCCGCGGCGCTGGCTGCTGCTTTCGAACCCAGCGCTTGCCGACTCCATCACGAGCGCGATCGGCGAAGGGTGGATCACGGACCTCAGCGAACTCGAGCGGCTCAAATCGTTCGCCGAGAACGGGGATTTCCGGCGGGAATTCCGCAATGCGAAATACGATGCGAAAGTGCGTTTTGCGAACTGGCTGAAGCGGACTCCCGGCGTGTCCATCGACCCGCAGACGATCTTCGACTCGCAGATCAAGCGCATCCATGAATACAAGCGGCAACTGCTGAACGCTCTGCGCATCGTGGTTCTGTATAACCGGTTGCGCGAGAATCCCAGTCTTGAAATGACGCCGCGGACGTTCCTGTTCGCGGGCAAGGCCGCTCCAGCTTACCAGCTGGCCAAACTCATCATCAAGTTCATTAACAATATCGCCCGCACAGTTGACGCCGACCCTGTTTCCCGAGGGCGTCTCAACGTCGTGTTCCTGCCCGAATACTCCGTAACTCTCGCCGAGCGTCTCATCCCCGCCTGCGACGTTTCGAACCAAATTTCTACCGCAGGATATGAGGCCAGCGGCACCAGCAACATGAAGTTCATGATGAACGGCGCGATCACCGTCGGCACACGCGATGGCGCAACGATCGAAATGGCGGCGGAGGCAGGCGAGGAGAACTTCTTTCTCTTCGGGCTCACCGCGGACCAGGTGGCAAACAGCCGGTCGTGGTACAACCCGCAATGGCATTACGAGAATGAGCCGGAGACCCGCGCCGCTTTGGACCTGATCTTTTCCGATCATTTCAATCGCGACCAGCCGGGTCTTTTCGAGCCGCTGCGCGGTGCGCTCTTGACCCACGGAGATTATTACATGCATCTGGCGGACCTGACGCCTTACGTCAAGGCGCAGGAGCGACTCGGCAAACTGTACGCGAACCCCGACGAGTGGGCGCGCAAAGCGATTCTGAATGTCGCGGCATCCGGAAAGTTTTCGAGCGATCGCACAATCGCGCAGTACGCCAGCGAAATTTGGGGGGTGAAACCATGCCCGGTGCCGTAGACAATATGCAAAGGGGGAAAATCTCACCGCTGGCGGGCCTGCCGGCGCCAAAGGAGATCCTGGTCGATCTTGCGCGACTGGAGCGAGAATACTTTGGACACCGGCCCGACCTATCGGATCCAAATCAGTTGGTGAAGTTCGGAACCAGCGGCCATCGGGGCTCGTCGCTTTCCGGCAGCTTTACCGAAGCCCACATTCTGGCGATCACCCAGGCGATTTGCGATTACCGGCTGACTCACGGTCCGGACGGCCCGCTTTATCTCGGTAAAGACACGCATGCGGTGTCCGAACCCGCTCAACAAACCGCGCTCGAGGTGCTGGCGGCGAACAGTGTCGACACCGTGATTCAGAGCGGCAACCTGGCGACGCCGACGCCCGTTATCTCGCGCACGATTCTACGTTACAACCGCGGACGCAACTCGCGTCTGGCGGACGGCATCGTCGTAACTCCGTCGCACAATCCTCCCGAGGACGGCGGGTTCAAGTACAACCCGGCCAATGGCGGGCCTGCCGATATCGACGTAACCGAGTGGATTCAGAATCGAGCGAACGAACTCCTTCGGAGTGGCAACGCCGGGGTCAAACGCATGGGATACGACTCCGCGCTGCACGCCGCGACAACCGCTCAAGAAGACTTCCTGCTGCCCTACGTGCGCGACCTTGCGGAAGTCCTCGACATGGAGGCGATCCGCGGCGCGCGTCTCACGCTTGCGGTTGATCCGCTGGGCGGGGCGTCACTGCGTTACTGGGATTCGATGAATTCGGTGTACGGGCTCGACATTCACGTCGTGAACCGGCGGCTTGACCCCACCTTTTCCTTCATGACGGTCGACCACGACGGCCGAATTCGGATGGACTGTTCCAGTCCTTATGCGATGGCGCGTCTCGTGGGGTTGAAAGACGAATACCGGGTGGCCTTCGCCAGCGATCCGGACGCCGACCGGCATGGGATCGTGACTCCCTCTTCAGGGCTGATGAACCCCAACCACTATCTGGCGGCGGCGATTCGCTACCTCCTCACGCACCGTCCCGAATGGAATGTGAATTCTGTCGTCGGTAAGACGGTGGTCAGCAGCGGGATGATCGACAAAGCTGTCGCGGGACTGAACCGGCGCCTGTGGGAAGTTCCTGTTGGTTTCAAGTGGTTCGTCCCGGGGCTGTACGATTCCTCGTGTTGTTTTGGCGGCGAGGAGAGTGCTGGCGCAAGCTTCCTGCAATTCGATGGCATGGTGTGGAGCACGGATAAGGACGGGTTGATCATGAGCCTGCTCGCGGCCGAGATCACCGCCCGCACGGACAAGGACCCGGGCCAGCACTATCGCGACCTGACGGCTGAGTTCGGCGCGCCTTTCTACGAGCGAATCGATGCTCCCGCCACGGCCGCGCAGAAGGAAAAACTGCGGCGCCTTTCCGCGGACGCCGTGAAGGAGTCGAGCCTCGCGGGTGAACCGATTACCCGCAAGCTTACCCGAGCGCCAGGGAACGACGCGCCCATCGGGGGATTAAAAGTCACCACCCGGAACGGATGGTTTGCGGCGCGACCGTCGGGAACCGAGAATGTGTACAAGATCTACGCGGAGAGCTTCTCAAGCGTTGAACACCTGAACCGAATTCTCGACGAAGCGCAGAGCATCGTGGACGGCGCGCTGGGGCAGATCGCGTGACGCGTGCGTTCGGCCCGGGCTTTCGGGGGTCGGGAGTCCTGCTGCATTTCACCTCGCTTCCGTCGAGATATGGAATCGGTGACATGGGTCCCGCGGCATTCGAATGGATCGATCGCCTCCGCGACGCTGCTCAGTCCTGGTGGCAAGTGCTGCCGCTTGGCGCGACAGGGTATGGAAATTCTCCCTATCAGCCGCTGTCTTCTTTCGCGGGAAACTGGCTCCTGGTCAGTCCGGATGCGCTGGTGAACGATGGGCTGCTTTCCGAGCGGGATTGCGAGGGGCGATCGTTTCCGGCGGACGCTGTCGATTTCGACACGGTGACGACGTTCAAACAAGGTTTGATCAGCACGGCATGGAATAATTATCGTCGCGGCGCGCGGAGGGATCTGCGCGATGCATACGAAAACTTCCTGCTCGCTCAAGCTGGATGGCTTGATGATTACGCGCTGTTTCGCGCGCTGAAGACCCGATATAACGGTGCGTATTATGTGGAGTGGCCTTCGGAACTGGTTTATCGGCAACCATCGGCGCTCGAACGCGCGCGGAAGGACCTAAAGGATGAGATTGACCAGATCACGTTCGCACAATTCCTGTTTTTCCGCCAGGCCTGGGTGCTTAAGGAATATGCGCGGAGCAAGGGCTTGCGGATCACTGGCGATCTGCCGTTTTTCGTCTCCCCCGACTCGAGCGACGTTTGGGCGAACCTGGAATTCTTCGATCTCGACGCCAGCCGTCGTGCACGGTTTGTGGCGGGCGTACCGCCGGACTACTTCGCGGCGCAGGGACAGCTTTGGGGCAATCCGGTTTACAACTGGCAGACGTTGAAAAGCACGGGCTACCGCTGGTGCGTCGATCGCCTGCGCGCTCTGCTCAAATTCGCCGACCTGATCCGGCTCGATCATTTCCGCGGCTTTGTCGCCGCCTGGCACGTACCGGCTGGAGCGCCGACAGCCGAGAACGGCACATGGGTGAGTGGTCCGGGTGCTGATTTCTTCGAGGCGGTCCGCCGCGAACTCGGAGGCATGCCTTTCATCGCGGAAGATCTCGGGATGATCACGCCCGACGTAGTGGCGTTGCGCGACCGCTGCGGGCTGCCAGGGATGAGAGTGATGCAGTTCGGTTTTGACGGCAACCCCGAGAATCCACATCTGCCGCACACCTGGACCGATCACACGGCGGCCTACACAGGAACTCACGACAACAATACGACGCGGGGCTGGTTCGAGGCGCTTCCGGATCGGGAGAAACAGCTCGTCCGCAACTATGTCGGCTGGGCCGCCGAAGACAGCCACGGAATCGCCGCCGCGCTGATGCGTTCGGTGTGGGCGTCGGCTGCGGGGCTGACGATCGCGCCCTTGCAGGACGTGCTCGACCTGGGAACGGAGGCGCGCATGAACGTACCCGGCCGCGCGCAAGGCAACTGGCGATGGCGGTGGGCTGACAGCGCGCCGTCGGAGCGGGCTTTCCGCTGCTTGGCTGAACTTACCAGCGCATCCGGGCGTGCGCTTCCGATGATCGTCCAGCCGAATCCTGAACCAGTTGAATTGGTGGCCCACTAAAAAAGGGATTTATGATCGGGCGCGGCCAAAGCTATCCACCCGGATCGAAGATCGGCGGGGACGGGACGAATTTCAGTCTTTATTCGCGTGCCGCGACCAGGGTTGAATTGCTGCTATTCGCCCACGAGGATGATGCGAGTCCAGCCGGCGTGATCGATCTCGACGCCGCAACGAACCGCTCGTATCACTACTGGCATGTCTTTGTGCCGGGGATCGAAGCCGGCCAATTGTACGGATATCGCGTCCACGGGCCGTGGGAGCCGAGCAGTGGACACAGGTTCGATGCAACCCGCATTTTGCTGGACCCATACGCGCGCGCCGTGGCAGTTCCTGCGGGCTATAGTCGGGCAGCTGGCGCGCCAGCCATGAAGAGCGTCATCATCGATTCCCGCGATTACGACTGGGAAGGCGACCGGCCTTTGCAACGGCCGGCATCTCGCACCGTGATTTACGAAATGCACGTGCGAGGTTTTACGCGGCATCCGAACTCCGGCGTCGCGGGGAACCTGCGCGGCACATACCGAGGGGTGATCGAAAAGATTCCTTACCTTAAGCAACTCGGCATCACGGCGGTCGAGTTGCTGCCCGTGTTTCAGTTCGATCCTTACGACGCTCCGCCCGGGCTCAGGAACTATTGGGGCTACGCGCCGGTTTCCTTCTTCGCCCCGCACCGCGCTTACAGCTCGCGCCAGGACGCGGCGGGACCGGTCTATGAATTTCGGGACATGGTGAAAGCGCTGCATCGCGCAGGGATAGAAGTCATTCTCGACGTCGTCTTTAACCACACCGCCGAGGGAGACCACACAGGCCCGGCTTTCAGCTTTCGCGGAATCGACAACAGCACTTACTACATGCTGGACTCCGACCGTTCGCGCTACGCCAATTACAGCGGTACCGGAAACACCTTGAACGCGAATCATCCGGTGGTGCGGCGCATGATCGTCGACAGTCTGCGTTACTGGGTGCAGGAGATGCACGTCGACGGGTTCCGCTTCGATCTGGCGTCGATTCTGGATCGGGATGCATCAGGATGGCCGATGCTCGATCCGCCGGTGTTATGGGATATCGAGTCGGACCCCGCGCTGGCCGGAACCAAGTTGATCGCCGAGGCTTGGGATGCGGCCGGACTCTATCAGGTCGGGAGCTTTGCGGGGGATAGCTGGCGCGAGTGGAATGGCCAGTTCCGTGACGACGTGCGGAGTTTCTTCCGAGGCGATGACGAATCCGTAGCGCGCGTCGCG
>Ga0335077_10005170_pt1 | contig 15970 bp, 10 predicted proteins | sample Lox_Sample_31_FD_207151 | JGI IMG/M metagenome (GOLD analysis project Ga0335077, IMG submission 207151) | Soil microbial communities from Loxahatchee National Wildlife Refuge, Florida, United States - Lox_Sample_3.1 | ecosystem: Environmental > Terrestrial > Soil > Wetlands | place: USA...
TCCCGCGCGGCGTAGAGCACAAGCCGGTAGCCGAGGAAGAGTGCTGGTTCCTTCTATTTGAGCCGGCTTCAACGTTGAACACAGGAAACGTAGTCAACGAACGCACGCACCGCGAACTCGAGAGGGTCTAGGGATTTCCCTGGGGCCTCTGTGGTCTCTGTGGTTAAATCTCCCCTGATGGAGATCATGCTCTACTCAGCCTTCTGGTGCCCAGACTGCCGGACCGCCAGGCGATTACTCGCGAAGCACAACATCCCCTTCAAAGAAATCGACATTGAAACCACGCCCGGTGCCGCAGACGAGGTCATCCGATGCACGGGCAAGAGAGCCATTCCACAGTTCGTGATTGATGGCCGATGGGTTCAGCCCTACCGGCCCCGCGAAGGCTTTCTCTACGAGGAAATGGCCGAAATCCTTGGCATAAACAACCTTTAATGTAGGGCGGACGCCTCAGCCTGCCCTGAGAGTAGGCGAAGGGGCCGCCCCGAGTCGCGAAGCGACGAGTGTAGACGCTAAAGATCGCCCAAAGATCCTGTTTCACAACGAACCGTCAGAATTGCGCTTCGCGCAACCCCGGACGGGGCGTCCGGGGCTACATAACCCATGTACATCCCCTTCGGTACCGTGGCAATTACTCCCCGCCCAAGCGAAGATAACCACTCCAAAGATTCGCCTATACATGGCCGAGAACGACAACCAGCCCGCTCCTCCTGACCCTGCACCGAAACCCGGGACTTCGCAGGAATCTACCATCGTTTGTGACAGCTGGCAGCAGATGATCCAGGGTGTTCTCGCGGTCATGATGCTGATCGGTGCGCTGGCCATGGTTCACTACTACGGGCGGATGGCCACGCAGGGCATTCCTGCCGACGATCTGCAGAAGCGGGTGCACGAACTTACGGCCGAAGTCGAGCAACTCAAGCAAGAGCAGTCGATGCCCGCTGTCGTGCTCAATCGCTATCGCAATTCGATCGGCTACATCTACGGCGTTTATCAGATCGGATTTCCAAACCATCGCCCCAGCATTCGCGCACGCGTTTCGGGTACCGGCTTTCTGATTGGTAATGGCTTGGTTGCCACAAACCGCCACGTTGCCGAGCCATGGTATGGAGACTCCGAAGCTCAACGCCTGATCGAAGAGGGAGCTCTGGGCACAATCGAGAATCTGGTGATCTTCTTCCCCGGATCTCCGACGCCGGTGAATCTTGTGCCCGCCACCGTGTCGAAGACCTCTGACCTTGCGGTGCTCCGTCCGGAAGACGCGAATGCTGTCCGCGGATTGCCACCGCTTCCCCTTGCCAAGTCACCCGGGAACCCCGGACAACTCGTCACGGTGATCGGCTATCCGATGGGCATCGCGGGCATGGTGGCTAAATCCCCGTCTGGAATCTACGAGCGTCTCGCATACCGCCACAATGACATCAACGCAGCCAGCGAATTGGCTGCCCTCTCGCTGATTCGTCCCTCCACGACTTGCGGACATCTCGGCGACGTAGTCGGCGACAAGCTAATTTACGACGCTCCCACAGCTCACGGTGGCAGCGGCGGTCCGGTCTTCAACTCCAACGGGGAAGTCATCGGCGTCAACTCCGCCTACATGGACGGATTTTCCGGAGGCACGCTCGGCGTCTCGGTGGATTCGCTTCGTCCCATCCTCCAACAGGCGCAGCGTTAGCAACTTCCTTCGGTGGTCTTCCGCCTGATGGTGCTCCGCAGGCACACGTGATCCTTGTACCAGGAAGGCCCAAAATTGCGCGCGGACAGTAAAGACTGCGCGCTTGGCCAATCGCGCGCAATATCGCTAGAGTATTGGCATGCGCCATTCGCTGATGTTGTTGTTAGTGCTGTTCGGCCCCGCGATTGCTGCCAGCGCTGTAAACCTCGACGCAAGGCCTCCGGCGTGGGCTTGCGTGATCAACCCGAACTCGCCCAACCCTGCTGCGCCTCCCGACAGCACGCCTCGCCATGTTCCCAACAGCGGCGCAGCATTCACGACCGCCGAGGCGCAAGATCTTTTCAGCGTACCCGACTGGCATCCCGCGGATCACCCAGCCATGCCGGAGATTGTCTCGCACGGCCGAAAACCGGATGTCTTCGCGTGCGGCTATTGTCACCTCCCGAACGGACTCGGTCGGCCAGAAAACGCAAGTCTGGCAGGGCTTTCCGCCGGCTACATCATTCACCAGGTTACCGATTTCCGCAGTGGCGCTCGTAAGAGCTCCGATCCCAGGCATCTGCCGACGACGAATATGATCACGCACGAGACCAAAGCGACGCAGGAAGAGATCGCCGCGGCCGCAAAATACTTTTCCGAGCTTCCACGCAAGCCATGGATTCGCGTGATCGAAACCAGCACCGTGCCGAAAACACACATCTCGGGATGGATGCGAGTACCTGACACCCCGTCCGCGACCGAAGCAATCGGGCAGCGCATCATTGAAGTGCCGGAAAACTTCGAACGCACCGAACTGCGCGACGATACCTCTGGATTCATCGCCTATGTCCCCGAAGGCAGCCTCAAGCAGGGAAAGTGGCTGGTCACCACCGGCGGAAACGGCAAGACAGTCCCGTGTGCCAAGTGCCACGGTCCCGGAGTCGGTGGAACCGGGAATGTTCCGTCGATAGCGGGCCGTTCGCCGAGTTACATCGTGCGCCAAATGTTCGACATCCAGTCCGGTGCCCGATCGGGAGCAGCCTCGTTGCAAATGCGCCGCCAGGTCGGCAAGTTGACCATCGACGACATGATCGCCATCTCGGCCTTCGTGTCCTCACTGAAGCCCTAGCCCCGCGGCCTCACCCAGGGAAGTGGCAGCCAGCGTCTCGCCCCGCAGCCGCCTGCCGATCGACCTCTCTTGCTCCGGCAGGAACGTCAGGTTTCCCATCGAAATCCTGCTCAGAATTTCCGGACCCCAAAGTGGTTCCATGATTCCTGTCAGCGAATGCGAGTGGGAGCCCAGAAAGAGATGACCTAATTCATGCGCCGTGACGGCTCCCAACAATTGTGCAACGTCAATGTTCTTTTCCTCCTGTCGAAGTCGGTTGAAAAAGACGTCGGCATATTTGCCCTTGCCATCCGGCCCGAGGAAAGCCTCACCGAAGACAAAGTCGCTTCGAGCCGTCCCTTGTGCCACGATGTGGAGCACGAACTCATTGGAGCGCGGTGGCCTGCGGCAGTCGCTGGTATCGGCGCAGTTCCGCCATTCGATTTCAATCCCTGCCGGATGGAACAGGCGCGCGGCCTCCGTCTCCGCATGCCTCAATACCGAATGTTTCACGCCCACAGAGTCATTCACGAATACCGTGAGGCGGCTTGAACCATAGTCCTGCGTCCAACCCAGACCCCCGATCATCAAGACAACAGCAAACAAGCGCCGCGAAAATTTTATTCTGAACCCCACGTTCCCACCCCGCGTATCTCCTTGAAAGTGAGGCTGCGTGGCAGGAGCCTCAAGGCCGTTGCCATCACGCGTGGGTGAAATGTGGGTGACGAGCTAAGACGCCGCGCGTCAAATAGTTACAAAGTGGGGTGACATGGGGAATCAGGCCGTCAGAGTGCTAAACACGCCCATTGTGGTGAACACAAACGGCGACGGTATGCTTTCGACCAGGCGCTTTGGCGTTTTCGAACTGGACCTGCGCGCCGGAGAACTACGCCGTAACGGGACCAAGGTCAAGCTGCAGGAGCAGCCTTTTCAGGTTCTTGCTGAACTGATCGAACGTTCTGGGCAGGTAGTCACGCGGGAAGAGTTGCGTAACCGTCTCTGGCCGGCCGACACCTACGTCGACTTCGACCATGGCCTGAACGCCGCAATCCGTCGTCTGCGCGATGCCTTAGGCGATTCAGCCGAGAACCCAATCTTCGTCGAGACGGTCGCTCGCCGGGGATACCGCTTCCTCTCGCCCGTGACCGGCGTTCCCCCGACCGGCTCCGCGCCAATGGAAGTGGAAAATCTTCCGGCTCCAACTGTGACACCCGTGCGTCGCTCGCGGCACTGGTGGATTGCCGCACTCGTCTCTGCAGTTGTGCTGGTTCTGATTGGTCTGATCATTGGCTTTCGCATCGCGTCGCCCTCTGCGTCCCTCGGTGGGACTGTACGCCTGACGGCCAACCCGGTAGGAGACCCAGTTCGCGCCGCCGCCATCTCCCCCGATGGCCGCCACATTGCTTTTTCCGACGACACCGGACTCTACCTTCGCCAGATCAAGACGGGCGAAACCCACGCCATCCCGTTGCCGGAAGGTATGTGGGCATTCGCGATCAACTGGGCTCCCGACAACGATCACGTGATTGTGGCGCTGGCAGGGCCCAACGATCGTGTAAGCAGCTTGTGGGACATTTCTGTCCTCGGAGGCGCGGCGCGCAAAGTCGTCGACCAGGGCTCCCAGCCTTCAGTGTCTCCGGACGGAAAACAGATCGCGTTCGTTGCAGGTCCACTCCTGCATCGGCGAATTTGGCTCGCTGCAATCTCCGGAGATTCGCCAAGGGAACTGCTCGGGGCAGATGGCGATTTGTTTGGCAACATCAGTTGGTCGCCGGATGGCAGCAAGATCGCTTATACGACCGCGAGATACACCTATGGATACGGAACCAAGGGCACAATCGCGGTTGCTGATGTAGGCAAGCTGGATGTGGCAGGAGAGCGCGTCAGCGCCAGCGCCGTTCTGTCCGCGGCTGGACTCGACGCTCCCATGGTGTGGACTCCCGACGGACGCCTCATCTACACCCTCCAGGAGCAACGACCGCGACAGGAGGATTCGAATCTTTGGTCGATTGGACTGAATGCCGATGGAAAAACAAGCGGCACCGCCATCCGCCTGACCGATGATCAAGGATACGTTTTCAATGTAAGTACAGCGAGCGACAGCAAACGCGTGACATATGTGAAAGGCGTTCCACAGCCGGATGTCTATGTCGCAAAGCTGCAGCCTTCAGGCGCCATTGACGAGCCTCGAAGGCTCACACTCGATGATCGGCGAGACTACCCCTATGACTGGACGCCCGACAACAAATCGGTAATCTTCACCTCTGACCGAACTGGGGTGTTCGGTATTTACAGGCAGTCGATCAATGAAAGCTTGCCCGAATTACTGCTGGCGGGCAGTCTACAGTGGATGCAGCCCCGGATGAGCCCGGATGGAACGCAGATTCTGTATTTGGCGAGTCCGAACCGGTCGGATTCGAACTACGCGGTGCCGCTAATGAGCATACCGGTGGCGGGCGGCCCATCCCGCGAATTGGCTAAGGCCAAATGGATCAGCAACCTTCAATGCGCCCGCGCCCCCGCGAATGTGTGCGTGTATAGCGTGATCAACGATGCGGGCCTCACATTCTTCCGGTTTGATGCGTTGCTGGGTGGAGGGACACAATTCCTTAGGATTAAGGACGAGCTGGCGGAGGCTTATAACTGGACTTTGTCACCGGACGGAACCACGCTTGCGATCGCCAAGGGTAAGTGGGGTAGCGACGAGGAACCCCGCATCCGCCTGGTGTCTTTGGACGGCGGTCCCGACCACTGGCTGATCATTCATGGTTGGCCGGGTTTTATTTCGATCGACTGGGCCGCCGATAGCAAAAGCATATGGGCGGCCACCGCCGGTGAAAAAGAGAACGCACTGTTACGAATCGACCTGCAGGGAAACGCCCGCGTCGTGTGGCGGCCAAAGAATGTCGGCGTCAGCTGGGCGATCCCTTCCCGCGACGGAAAAATGCTGGCTCTCCACGTCCATAGCAGTAGTGCCAACGTATGGATGCTCGATCACTGATCTTAAGGGATCTCAGAGGGTGCCCCACTTCTGGCCGAATTTGCCAGAAGTGGGGATGTGACTTTCACACTCAGCTAGAAAGCCCAGCGCAGCGAGAACTGGATCAACCGCGGCGTGCCCGTCGAGTTCACGATCTGACCAAACGGACCGTTCCCCGTGTTCCCAGCATTGACCCACGCAAGATACGCCTCGTAGTCGGTCACTGCCGGGTTCGCGAAGTTGGCGTGATTCCATGCATTGAAGAAATCCGCCGTGAATCGTACTTCGTTCCGCTCGTTGATCTTGAAGTACTTGATCAGCGAAATATCCCAGTTCTGTTCGTACGGTCCGCGATATATGTTCCGGCCTAGGTCGCCAAACCCTGTCGTGCAGCGATTGCTGTCGCCCGCGGCACATGCGGTCGGGTATAGCAAAGGAGCAGTCGTGAACGCCGCCGGACTTAGATATCCTCCGAGCCGTTCGTGAGTACTGCCGCTCGTCATCCCGCCCCCGACAGTTGCGCCAGGTGCCAGGCTCGCGCCCAGCAGCGGCGTACTGCCTAGCCCCAGGAAGGCATCGCCAGCTCCGGAATCGAGCACAGAAAACGGTGTTCCGGATTGGAATATCGTAACTCCGCTGACCGACCACCCGCCCAATGCAGCATGAGCAACTCCCGTCGCATGCGCAAAGAAAGGCAACTCGTAGACATAGCTGACCGACAGCCGATGTTTCCTATCGAAGTCCGAGAGTCCACGAGACGCATTGATGTTGCTTTGATCGTTGTACGCAGTGTTGAACGCCGTGTTTCCACTGGAAGTGGCGTCAATGTTCTTCGAGAACGTGTACGCGGCCTGCAAGTAGTTCGCGCCCCAACGCCGCGACAGCGTCGTCTGCAGCGAGTGATAGATCGAGTACGCATCATTGGCAAAGATCTGATACCCGCTATACCCATTCAGCCCAGGCCTAGGCGTGCGTGCGATGGCATTGGAAAAGGTGTTATCGGTAATCTGGTGTGGGGTCCCGTTTACGTCGGTGACCGTGAACGGGTGATCAGGAGTCGCATTAACCGATTGGATGCCATCCCGCGTTTCCCGCAGATGTATTCCCCGTGTTCCCACGTATCCCAGTTCCAGCACCCATTTCTTCCCAAGTTCCTGCTGCACGGACAGGTTCCATTGCTGCGTGTTGGGGACTTGGAAGTGCCGCGGCACTTCGAGCACGAAAAGATTCTGTGTAGAGTTCACGCCCGGCCCACCTGTGCACGCATAGCTGCCGTCGCCTAGCGGATTGTCAGGAGTGAAACTGACTAACTTCGCCAAGCAAGGAATCCACGCACCCGAGAGCGTTCCTGCCATCGGAACCGCGTTAGAGTTATCTTGCGGCGAAGCTCCCGCAAAGAAGTTCGCCAGCCCGGTGCCGGGAAAGAACACGATCGGGATAAACGGCGATTGGAAGCTGAGTTGGTCGACCGCCCCAACGTCTTCGCGGTTGTAGTAGATGCCGTAGCCGCCGCGCAGCGTCGTGCTGTGCCGTCCGAAAACGTCCCATGCGAACCCAAAGCGCGGACCCCACCCGGTCGCAACACTATTCTTGAAGGTCGAACCCGCTGCGTTGCCCGTCAGCCCGCTTACCCCAAGCTTGTTGACGCACTTGGGATACACGAACGGATAAGTACCCGAGTTCGTCAGGTCCGATTCGATGTTGCCGATGTGGCAGTCACCATCCGTCCATGCGCCCAGGAACTCCGTCCGCAGTCCCATGTTCAGGGTCAGGGTTTTCGTGGCCTTCCAGTCATCCTGAATGAAGACCGCAGAATCATTCTGGCGATATTTGTGGTTGTAGACTCCTCCCCCGCCGAAACTGAACTGCACGTTGCCGCCCAGCATGTTCTGGAAGTCCGTTGCCGGGACTTGGTGATTCGTTGTGCCAGTAAAGAACAATTGGCCATTGAACACTTGCGGGAAAAGTTTATCGAGATTCACTCGCGTAAACAGTCCGCCGACCGTGAACGTGTGCTGGCCCTTCACCCAACTGAGATTGTCGACGAAATTGTAATTGTTCTGTGTCTGGTACTGATTCGCAGGCGGCGTCGGCCCAAACTGGAAGCCTGACTGCAGCAGGGTAAACTTGTAAATTGCCTTTGAGAGATTGCTTGTCGGCCGGTTGATGCCAACGTCGTCGACCGTCACCGGATTCACGTTGATGCCGCTGTTGTTGATGTGCACAAACCCGAAGCGAATATCGTTCACCAGCCTCGGGTTGAAGACGTGTGTTTCCGACACGATGAATGCGCGATCATTCACCGGCAACGTGTAAGGAAAGTTCAGATCTGTTCCGCTGGCCGGCGCGCCTAGCGACGCCTGCAGTCCTCCAGCGCCGAAAGGTATGTCCTGTTGGGAATTGGAAAAAAAGAACCGCGCCGCGACTGAATCGCGCGAGTCGCGAAATTCATGATCCCAGTTCGCCGTCAATTGATCATCTAGGAATTTCCCCGGACGGCTTACCGTGAACTGCAGCGGAGTTCCCGCAGCCGTTCCCCCCGGAGCGTTCGGCATGGGAAATAGATAGCCGTTCGCTGGTGCCCCAAACTGGTCGCTTTTGACCGCCAACAGTGAAGCCGCAACCGAATCCAGTGAGAGTCCAACGCTCGACAACTGCATGTCGTTCGACAGGTTCGCCATCGAGATCGGGTCCGTTCCGCGGTCGGCGGCCGGAATGTATGGCACGAAGGTCGAGATCAAGGTTCCCGGCGATTCTCCGCTGCGCTGCCGCGTCCCCTGATAATTGACAAAGAAGAATCCAAGCCTGCCACCCGGACTCACCGGTCCACCCAGGCTTCCGCCAAAAATATTCTGCTGGATCACCGGACGCGGCGATCCGCTTCCCTTCAGGAAATATTCGTTTGCATCCAGCGCGGTATTGCGGAAGAATTCGTACACATCGCCGTGAAACTGATTGGTTCCTGTCTTGAGAATCGCGTTGATGTTGCCGCCGCCATTGCGCCCCTGGCTCGCATCATAAAGCGAAGTCTGCACCTTGAATTCCTGGACTACATCCGGGTTGGGCAGTGGCGTGTTGGTCAGCGACGCGACGTTATAGTCCGTCGTGCTGATGCCCTCGATCAGATAGTTGTTGTTATCCTCTCGCTGCCCGTTCACAAAGATATGAACTTGTCCACGTCCCAACTGCGACGCGGCATTTAGTTCGCCCTGCGCTCCGGTCGAGAGTGTGAGCAGTTGCTGGAAGTTTTGTGTGGCCAGCGGCAAGGCGCGAATGGTGGTGCTCTCAATCGCCTGCCCAGTAGTCGCATCGCTGGTGTCGACCATCTGCACTTCCGCCTGCACTTCGATCTTCTGCTGCACCGATTGTGTGCTGAGCTTGGTGGTCATGCGCGTAGTCTCAGTAACACGCACCACCACGTTGGAAATCTTCGCCTCCGCAAACCCCTGAGCCGTGATGTTCACGACGTATGTTCCAACCGGCAGCAAGGGCGCCGTGAACGCGCCGTCAGGCCCAGTCGTCACAGATCGCTCAACCACATTTGTATCCTGATTGGTGATGCGAACACTCGCGTTGGCAACGAAAGCGCCGCTCGGATCCTGTACCGTCCCGGCGATGGCCCCGGTTGCTCCGCCTTGTCCAAACGCGCCGGCAGCAAGTGCCAGTGCAGCGACACTACTGAAGATGAACCTCTTCCAAGAACCCAGCATGCTCGTTTCCCCCATAACCAAATGACGATCGCGTTGTATTTATGAAGAATGTTGAACGGATGGCATCAACAACAACTCGGCAGTGTATGCCGCGGCAGGGATAGGCGTGGTCCGCATCCGATCATCCTGTCCAGCGTAGGTGGGTTCCCCTCTGCCATGGCCTTCATGAATATCTTTGCCGTATCCATGCCTTCGTGAGATTTGCAAGAGCTTACTGAATTGCAGTGTCGGTTTTCAAGAGAGAAAACACACCGAAGTAACAATCAAGCTTCGTGTAGGGGCGCCCGCCCGTCTGCCCCGCGCTCCGAGCGAAGCGAAGCAGCGCGTGAAGTTTGATCCAATACAGTGGGACTAATCACTCCGCAAAAACGTTGTTGTGAACGATACAACTGCTGAGGCTCACTCTTCGCAAGGCGTTATCCTTCGCCAAACTCCCGGTACCGCTCGAGCACGTCCCTTTGCGTCACCACACCTTCCAACTTCCGAAAGTCCGCGCGGTTCACCACCGGCACCAACGGCCACCGGTCCACATACCGCAACGCAGTTTCCAGCGGATGATCGGGATGCAGATACGGCACCGGCGTGATCGGCAAAAGCGCTCCCAGGGTTGTCGTCCCGTTGCCCCGGTTCGCCATCGTGAGCAGTTGTTCTTTGCTCACGCTCCCCCAACCCGCCGGACTCAAGCGCACCAGCAGTTGCTCGATCTCCGAATGATCCAGCATCTTCATCGCATCCTCGAGCGTTTTCTCGGCGTCCAGTACCGGCCCCTCGACCGGTTGCATTGCATCTTCCACGCGCAGAATGTTCTCTTCCCGCTGTTCTTCCATGGAAGGTAATTGAAGCCCATCCTGGTGCGTGAGCAGGTCGAAGATCGGGGTTGGCTGCAATGCGCGTGAGATTACGTACGCGAATGTATTGGCAACGATAACCGGCACGATGATCGAGTAATTTCCGCTCACCTCGAGCACCATGAATACCGACGTCATCGGTGCCCGCAAAAATCCCGCGAACAGAACGCCCATTCCCACCAGCGCGTAAGTTCCAGCCGAACCGCTCAAATGCGGCAGTAGCGCATGCTGTGCGCCGCCGACCGCCGCTCCAAGCATGGCCCCAACAAACAACGTAGGCGCGAACATTCCGCCCGGAGTTCCGCTCACGAAAGACAGCATCGTAGCCAGAATCTTCAATCCCGCCAGGATCGCGAGAAATTCCCAGGTGAACTGCCCGTGCATCGCCTGATCGATGTATTCATAGCCCGCTCCCATCACCTGCGGGGCGCCCAGCACTCCGATGATTCCAATCAACAGTCCCGCAAGCGCAGGCTGAAGATACTGCGTCCACCGCGGAAGCGCCTTGCATATCGGACGTAACCACGCGATGCCGCTCGCAAACGCCACCGAAGCCAGTCCTCCAATTACGCCGAGAGTGGCGTACGCGATCAGTTCCGCGGGCCGCTTCAATTCCACAGGCGGAATACGAAACAGAGATTCAGAGCCCAGAAACCAGCGCATGACCACCACGCTCGACACCGCCGAAAGAACCACCGATCCCAGAATCCCGGCTGTCCACCGTCCAATCACCTCTTCAATCACAAACAACACCGCCGAGATCGGCGCATTGAAAGCCGCGGCCAAGCCCGCTGCCGCGCCGACTGGCGCGATCAACCGCATGCGGTCTCGCTCCAAACGCATCTCCCGCCCCAAGGCGGACGCGATGCATGCCCCGATCTGCAGTGACGGATCCTCGGGCCCCAGCGAGTGTCCTGACCCTATCGCAAGCGCGGACGTGATAAACTTCCCGACCGCCGTCTTGAACGGAATATTCCCATTGAAGATGTAAAGCGCCGCCTTGGTCTGATTGACGCCGCTGCCGCGTGCGGCAGGGAAGAAATGAATCACCAACACCGCAATAAGCAGCCCCGCCAGCGCAGGCGCAAGCAGCATCCGTGCCGGAGTTAGGGCAACGCCCGTTCCCAGCAGGTAAAGTCGCGCCCAGTCAATCGCGAAGCGAAAGCAGACCACTGCCAACCCCGCAAATACTCCTATGAACACCGAGAGAATCAGAAACAAGCGGTCCTCTCGGAACACCGACCGCCACAGCGTTCGCGGCGAATAGCCCTGAATCCAAATGGACTGGGAGCGCGCGTTGGCGTTCTCCACCAACATCCTCTCCCCGTTCGGCTCCTGCTCCATTAGCTTCCCTCGTGCATGTTGGAAATAAGCAACAGTGCCAAGTCAGCGCCTGTCGGCGAACCGCACGCCGCACTAGCCTCGTGCTCGATGCGGAAGACCAGATCCATCGCGGTCTCTACCAGGTCCGGATTTCGCCGTAACCGCGCTTCCGTGATCTGGGGGTTCAATCGTTCCCACTTGTCGCTCAGAGAAGGAGTCACGCTTCCCGCAGAGGTTGTGCCCGTCGGCAGTTTGCAGTTTCTCAATCGCTCTCCTGCAGTTTGAAATGCTTGCACGACAATTCGGTCGCGTTCGGCGATCGGGATCTGCCGCCGGAACGGATCCATCTGGAGCACAAGTTGTGTCGTCTTCAGCCGTTCCTGGCTGGTTGTATCGTCTGGGTTCGCCGCGATCGCAGCCTGCAAATAGTGCCGCCCCTCCGGATATCGTCCCAACGCGAATGCCGCGTATCCCGCACCTGCCAATGCTGCCGCGTTGTGCCGGTCAGATTTAAGGACAGTACTGAAAGCTGACAGCGCATGTTCATAATCATCAGCGCGAAGGAACAGGCCACCAACGCGCTCCTGCTGATCTGGATCCGGCCCGACTCCTTCCTCCAGCGCAATAAGCTCCCCCTGCGCCTGTGGTTTGGCGCCTATCCGCAGCAACAACTCGATTAACTCGAGGCGCGCATCCCGCCGCATCGTGTCTCGGTCTGCGGGCCACACAGCATAGACCGCGTTGTGATAGTAACGAATGGCATCGTTAGTTTGACCCTGTTGCGCGGCGATTCGCGCCAATTCCAGATTGACAATTCCATTCTCCGGCTCACGTTCCCACAAGTTGATCAGATACGCCAGCGCCTGCCCTCGTTGCCCCTCGCCGATCAAGGCTTCTGCCAGGTTCAGCTGATAGGAATAATCGTCCGGCGAATAGAGTAGCGCGGCCCTGAAATCCGTGACCGCCACCGCAAACCGCTTCGCATTCAGGTCAGCGATCCCGCGACTGAACCACCTTTCTCCAATCGCCCGTCTCTGCGCTTGATGAACCTGCGACAAACCCGTGACAGCCAGAAAGAAAACAATCGCCAGCACAGTCAACGCGGCCAGCATCACGGGCCGCCGTCGAAGATTAAAGCGCCACCTGGCGATGATGTCGGATGCCATTCTTTTTCCTGTTCCCGTATCTCACCCTACTATTGAGGAATCAGATGGGAATTTCAATCGACGGGTATACCCGCAGCCTGCAAGTCACTAGGCGTTGGAGGTGCCCCACCCTTGTCACGGTCCGTGCGATAGGGTGGGGATTTTGCCTTCCTTCGACCTGATCACAATCAAGAGCCAGCCTGTTTCACCGGGCGAAGCTGAAATGGTCCACCCGGTTTCGTTGCCAGCACCCCTCGTTGTCCTCCGTGCAGAATGGCTTCTCCTTTCCATAGCTCATTGTCTTGATGCGATCCGCTGAAATGCCCTCCTGCAGCAAGGAGCGCCTGATTGACTCCGCGCGGTTCGTCCCCAGTGCGAGGTTGTATTCTTCTGATCCGCGGTCATCGCAATGCCCCTCCACCAGAACCTTAATCGATGGATGCTGCGACAGGAACGCTGCATCTCCCTGTGCGTTGACCGCCTGATCCGGCCGGATATTCGCCTTGTCGTAGTCAAACAACACGTCCTTCACATTCCGGGCAAACAGGTCCTCGTCAGAGATCGAAGGCGTTGGTGTTCGTGCCACCTTCGCGTTTACCGTTACGCGAGCGGAAGCGTTCTCTGTGCCGCCCGGTCCCTTTGCGGTGAGCGTGTAAGTTATGGACGAGCCTGGTGTCACGGTTCTCGATCCTGCTGCTATCACGCTTCCGAGACCCTCAATGTTGATATCTGTTGCGTTATGCGTTTGCCATGTCAAAGTCGTGGATTGACCTTGTTCAATGACTGCTGGACTCGCGGCCAAAGTCGCCGTAGGCGTGGGCACAGGAGGCGGCGGTGGAGGTGTTGCCTGCGCGGCCTTCTTATTGCACCCGGAAAATGTCAATACACCCATCACAATCGCTGCCGACGTAAACCACTCATACGTAAGTTGCTTCATTGGAATCCTCGTCGTTGAATCGAGTTAAGCCTGAAATGGCGGAAAGACTTGCTCAAAATCGTCACCGCGCAACAGAGACGCCGCTTCCTGCGACACGTTTCCCTTTGCGCTGTAACTCAGAGTGAAAGGATGAGGAAGAGATTTGGCACAGGACTCAGCAGCGCAGCACTGCGAGAGTTCCGATATCTGGGCCGGGCGACAGAAACTCGCCAGAAACATACGACATCAGTGACAATGACCCCATGGCGACACAGCTTAGAGCAAGGCAACTCCGCATTGCCGCCACTCTGGCTTGAATGAGGACTCGCAAACGGGCTGCTGCCCGGATCGAAAGCAGCGCCGTCACCGGTCCGTGTACCGCAGAGTAGGGGCCTTCAGCGCCTGGGAAGAAGAAGATCCCGAGCACGCAGAATACTGCCAATACCGCCAGCGCACAGGCAATCCGGCCCGGAGTCATAGAATCATTCTGATTATACTGATGGCCGAAGCCGCGTGGAACCGCCAGGTAAACGAAGGTAATTTCCTTCGTGCTCTTTTAAAGTCAATAGTGTTTGCGGGGGGGGGGCATACTTCTCAGGATTCGTGCTGCTCAGAATCCCTGCACCTTCTCCGTGCGCGACCTCGCTCCCCGCCACCAGCCCTGTTCTCGGACGTGCTCGTCGTGCAACCGCCGGGTCCGTGCCGCCAAAACCGCCGCCCGCCCCAGATATCCCACCGCCTTCCGCTCGTCCCCTCGCTCCACGACGGGCAATCGCCCCACATCGTGATGGAGCATCTTAGCCGCGGCCTCCGACACAAGTTCATCCGGGTAAGTCACTAACAACTTCGTGCTGCCTGCGTCCTCGACGGCAATCATTCCGGTCGTGTCCTTGTCGAGCGCGCGCAAAATGTCGCCTCGTGTCACGATCCCGACGAGCCTGCTGTCGTCCAGAATCAGCAGTGCCTCGTAGCGAGCCACCGCCGGATCATGCCGTGCGATCCGCTCCGCCACTTCTCCTACTTTTGTGCTCGCCGCGATCACCGGCGGATTCTTCTCCATCGTTTCCGCAACCGTTACTTGCGTCAGGGCATCAGCTTCGTAATCCTGATGTACTCTCAGACCGCGTCGCGCCAGCTTCTCGGTCATGATCGAACTCCGCGGCATGAACAGCATTGCAATCCCATCCGCAATCACCGCTACAAGCATCAGGGGCAGAACTGAGTTGTAGTCGCGCGTAATCTCGAACGCGAAGATGATGAACGAAAACGTTGCTCGCGAGGCCGCGCCAAACACAGCTCCCATGGCGACCAGCGCGAATGCCGCAGGCGAAAGATGAGCATTCGGGAATACGGAATTCCCGATCATGGCAAACAGCCCGCCCATGGCCGCGCTCCACATGAACGTGGGTGCGAGCAATCCGCCCGAGGTGCCCGACCCCAGTGAGATCACCAGCGCCGCGAACTTCGCCACCATCACCACCAGCAAGACTTTCCACGCGAGCTCGCCATTGAGGATGGCCCCGATCGTGTCGTATCCGACCCCCAGCACGCGCGGCACAAAGAATCCGATTATGCCCAGCCCCAGCGCACCAATGGCCGGCCACCACAGCTCATCCACCGGAAGCTCCTCAAAAAGATCTTCCACCCAGTAGAGTGCTTTGCTCAGGACTACGGCGGCCACTCCACACAACGGCCCCAACAGCAAATAGAACGGCAAAGCCCTCGGGATACCGAAATCCACTTGCCCGACCTGGAACATCGGTCCCGGCCCCAGCAACTGCATATGAACCGCAGTCGCCAATGTGCTCGCGATCACCAGCGGAATAAACGATCGCGATTTGAATTCGAACAGCAGCAGTTCGATCGCGAGAATCACCCCCGCAATCGGTGTGTTGAACGTTGCTGACATTCCTGCTGCCGCACCGCAAGCCAACAGGACTTTCCGCTCCACCGCAGTCGTGTGCAGAACCTGTCCGACCAGCGACCCCAGCGCCCCCCCGGTCTGAATGATCGGACCTTCGGCTCCAAACGGGCCTCCCGTGCCGATAGCGATCGCCGCGGAGATCGGCTTCAGGATCGCAACCTTCGGCTCGATCCGGCTGCGATTTAGCAGCACAGCCTCCATCGCCTCGGGAATGCCGTGTCCTTTGATCTTGGAGCTTCCATATTTCGCCATCACTCCCACGATCAGCCCGCCAATCACCGGCACCAGAATGACCCACCAGCCAAGATGGTGCCCGCCCACGCTCCGAAAGCTCGTGGAGAACTCATGAAAGAAGGAGATGT
>Ga0335077_10005172_pt1 | contig 15970 bp, 11 predicted proteins | sample Lox_Sample_31_FD_207151 | JGI IMG/M metagenome (GOLD analysis project Ga0335077, IMG submission 207151) | Soil microbial communities from Loxahatchee National Wildlife Refuge, Florida, United States - Lox_Sample_3.1 | ecosystem: Environmental > Terrestrial > Soil > Wetlands | place: USA...
AAAGCCAAGGCTCCTGTTTCCAGTTCCCACGCGGGCGCGAGGATTGACAGCGGATTGGCGCCGCGATTCGAGGCGTATCGCCCGAAGTTACGGTGACCCTGGCCGATCGCCATGCTTAGCACGCCGGGCAAGGCTGCGGGATTGATATAAGCCGGCGCTTCGAGTTTTCCGTAAGCTGACTCGACTCTGACTCGGTCGCCGGTTTTGATGTGGAGCTTCGCCGCGGTCTGCGGGTCGATCTCCACCGGCAGGCTCCACATAGCGCTCGAAACGGGGTCAGGCAATTCCTGCATCCAGGGGAGGTGCGCGCTGCGGCCGTCGTCGAATTGTAGAGAGCGGTACGGCAGGAAGTGCAGCGGATATTGCGACGCGTCGCCGAAGAACGTAGCCGGCGCGGTCTCCAGGCCCCCGGGCGCCCGTGGCTTGGCAGGTTGAGGATTTAGCGCTGTCCAATAGCCTCCTTGACGAGCAACCGTCTCCCAGGCCTGATCCGCGGGGAGAATCTTTTCCATCACCGACTTCGGCGTTGGCGCCGCAAACTCAACGTTCATTTTCTTCGCCAGCTCTGCGAGAACTTCTTCGGTGGAGCGCGTGTTATAGAGCGGAAGGACGAACGGCGTTGCGACTGCCGCACCTTCCGACACGGATGTGAACACAGCGGTGCTTGATTCCAGGCTGTGATGATCCGGCAGGATGAAGTCGGCGGATGCAGCACTGTCATCCAGGAACAATGAGCAGCTGACGATTGTTTCGATCCGCGCGATCTTCTCCGCGATGCCGGTTGCCGGGGGCAACGTGTAAAGAGGATTGACGCCGTCGAGAAACACGAACTGCGCGCGGTCGAACTGGGCCAGGGCATTGGTGTAATCAGGACGGCTGGCGGTCGGATCGAGGGCCGGAGCCAGCACTCCGCCGTGCTTGCCCGTGTTTCCCAGCAGCAGGTTCAGGCAACTTGCCGCCTTCAGCGCAGCAAGCGAATTAGTGTGCGGAATCGAAGCGCCGGCGATCACCAGCGGCGTGTCGGATTCGCCGAGCTCGCGTGCGACCTGCCGCAGCCGCTTCTCGGTGATGCCACAGAGCCGCGCCGCGTTTGCGACGTCGACCGCTTCGAACACGTGCAGCACCTGCGGAGGCAGCGTAGCGCGCGTCAGTTTCTCGTTCAGGAGCAGGTGGCCGAGCGCCAGCGCAAATTCCAGTTCTGTACCCGGCCGGAGTGGGAGCCACTGATCGGCGCTCTGGGCGGTAATCGAAAAGCGCGATTCGGCCGCGACCAGCTTTCCTCGCATTCCCGGCCGACCCTGGCGGAAATGGCCGAACTGCCGCGCATAGAAGACCGGTGATGCCCAGCCTCCCAGAAAATCTGCGCCGATTCCTACCGCATACGTCGCGTTGCGCAGATCGTAGACCGGCCGATCGTTCCATCCGTAGATTTCCTGAGCGGCTTTGCGTTCGAGCGGAAAATCGGCCAGCTCGAAGCTCACGGGCGGCGGAGCGCCCATGGCGTCAAGAAATCGCCGTGCCGTGAGCGCGCGTGTGCCGGCTTGCGGCCGCGTTAAATAAAGGATGCGCGATGGGTCAGCATGCCGCAGCTTCTCGGCGATCTCACCCAACGCGTGTTCCCAAGTGTCGAACATGAACTCGCCGCGACCGCGCGGCCCCTGGCTCCGCATTGGGCCCCGGAGGCGGTCGGGATGATACAGGCCCTGTACCGCCGCCTGCCCGCGCGCGCAGAGCCGGCCGCCGCTCACGGGATCAAGCGGGTTGCCTTCAATTTTCTTGATTGTTGCGATTCTTTCGCGAAACTCCTCGCCGTGGCGCTCGATAACGCGCTCGCCCTCCATTACGCGCACGATGATGCCGCAGCCGGCTTCGCACTCGCCGCAAACGCCCGGGTGCCACGCCTCATCGCCGGGAGCAATTTCGCGATCGGAAACCAGCAGCGGCAAATAGTGGTCGATCTTTTTCCCGCAGGCTCCGGTCACAACGCCGGTCGAAGCGGTCGAAAGGATCTTGAAAAAGTTGCGGCGGTCCATGCGAAATCGTCAGTAATGGCAGGCCGCGCAATCTTCGGTGGCCTTGTATTGCCGGTGGCAATGCAAGCAGGTTCCCATGGTGTGCTTCACCGCAAGAACGGCTACTGTTCCCTTCCCCACGTCGCCGTGGCACGCAGCGCAATCGATCTTGGCCCGGTAATGCGGGGCATGACGGAAGCGAACCAGCGCCTCCGGGCTGAAACCATACACGCGCTGCCACGGAATTTCAATGCCACGCGCGGCGTAGTCGCGCACGTTCTGCGCGCCGGGCTTGTCGACAGCCAGCTTCTCGTGGCACAGCATGCACTTTCGCACCGAGGGGATACCCGCCTCGGCCCGCTGGTCGGCGGTCGAGTGGCAGTCCAAGCAGGCGAGGCCTAGTGACATATGCCGGTTGTGAGAGAAAGGAACCGGCTGCTCACCCACGAGCGCGGTGAGGGAAAGACTGAACACAACAAGCCATCTGTAATAGACGCTCACGTTTGTTCAAAAGTGTTTCAGGATATCACGGACGCGACTTGCGTGCGCGATGCGTCGGAAGCTGGCGATGAATGAATGATCGGCTAGCGCACGCGCAGATGCATGTCGGCAAATGACAGGAACTGGTCCCAATCGAATGCCGTTACCGCGTGCCCGCCGGTGCGATAGTGGAATCCGATGCTGTGCATGATCGGTTGGTTGAGCGGCGGCATCCGGTCGGTGCCGAGGTCTTGGGCGCCCAGCAGCCGGAACACCGGGCCCGCGCCGACGCACGCGAGAAACTCGCCCTTAGGATCGGCCCACCTGTCTTCCTCCGCGCCCGTGACGTAAACCGGGCGTGGCGCGCTCAGCGCGATCAACTCGTGCGTGTCCACCGGAAGCTCACCGGCGTGATCCGCGTACTTCGCGAAATTGGAGCAGAACCAATAGGGGAAGACGTCAACCAGATTGCGAATGGTCTCGCCGTAATTGCGGCGGGCGAGCGACGCGCCGCCTTCACCCGAACAACTGCTGATCATCATGGCAAAACGCGGATCCATGGCGCCGGTCCACAGCACCGTCTTCCCCAGGCGCGAGTGGCCCAGGATGGCGACACGCTTCGCGTCGACCGATTGGTCTTTTTCGAGATAATCCATGGCGCGGCTCAGGCCGTAGGACCATGCGCCGATGGCGCCCCAGTCATCCGCGGCCGGCTCGGTTTGTCCGGCCTTGAGAAACAGCGGGCGAATGCCATGTACATATCCGCCCTTGAAATCCGGCTCGATGTCCTGATAACAGACGGTGGCATAGGCGTAGCCACGCGCCAGGATTTTCTCGAGGTCGAAATTCTTCATACGTCCACGGAGTTCTTCGGACGCCTGCTCCCGCTCATGCGTTTTGGGATTCCAGAGCGTGGCGAGCCTGATGGCGGGATCGGTGGAAACGGCCTGGTTGCCGAAAAAGTTAATCGCGAGAATCACCGGGACCGGTTTCCTGACACCCGCCGGTATGTAAATCAGCAGATCCTCTTTCGGCCCGTCTTTCTTCGGCGAGAAGTAGATGCTGATCTGCTTGCGAATAGCCTTACCGCGGAGGGCGTGTTCATCCGTGTCGAAGATCTCGTAGCTGAGATCGGCGGGAGGCTGCGGGCTGTGGCCGTAGACGTTGGATGCAAAAAGCTCGAGAATTTCGGCCCGCCGGCGCGTCGTCCAGTCCTTGGCCGTCCGGACAGGTTTGCCGTCATTGAATAAGAGCGGGTCAGGAAGCGTATAGCTGCCGATCTTGGCTTCGTCGTAATTCGCGGGCGGGCTTTGCGCGCCAGCCCTTCCGCACAGTAACGCCGCAAGGGCAAGAAGTTTCGCCAGATTCATAGTTCAATCCGTTCTAGGCGCGGCAGCATCACGTGAATGATGCTCAGCGCGATCAAATACGTCATCCCGGCACAGATAAATAGAGGGCGATAGGAACCGTGGGAAAAATCCAGCCAGTAACCCACCGCCGGCGCGACCAGCATACCGCCGACGGCTCCGCCCAGCCCGCCAAGGCCCACGACGGATCCGACGGCCCGGCGCGGAAAAGTGTCGGATGCGATCGTATACAGATTCGCCGACCATCCCTGATGCGCCGCGGTTCCAAAACAGATGAGCGCTACGGCGGGCCAAAGGCTGCCGACGAAAGCCAGCGGGATGACGGGAGTCGCGCACGCCGCGCAAACCAGCATCGCTGTCTTTCGAGCACGGTTGAGCGTCCAGCCGCGCGCGGCCAGATGCGACGATAACCAGCCTCCCGCAATCGAGCCCGCGTCCGCTGCCAGGTAAATCACTACCAGCGGCGGGCCAAGCTGTGTCAGGTTGAGGCCATACGAAGCGTGCAGAAATCCGGGAAGCCAAAAGAGGTAGAACCACCAGACCGGGTCAGTGACGAACTTGCCGGTGACAAAGGCCCACGCAGCGCGCTTTGTCAGCAGGCTGGCGTAGCGCACGCCACCCGCCGGCTCCTCGCCGCTGTCGGAATCAATGTAGGCCAACTCAGCCTTCGAAACCCCGTGATGGTCACTGGGCTTTCGAAAGTAGAGCAGCCACGCGGCCACCCAGACGAAGTCCAACCCGCCAGTAACGAGGAAGGCCGCGCGCCACCCAAGCCTCACGGCGACAAACGGAACCAGCAACGGAGCCACCATGGCGCCCAGGTTCGATCCGCTGTTGAAGATCCCCGTGGCCAGCGCGCGCTCTCGTTTTGGGAACCAGTCCGCAACCGTCTTGACCGCAGCCGGAAAATTCGCCGACTCACCGACGCCCAAGGCGAATCGCGCCGCCGCGAATTGCAAGGACGTTCGTGCGATGGCATGCGACATCGAAGCGAGGCTCCAGACGACGACAGCGAGCGCATATCCCACGCGCGTTCCCAGCCAGTCGATGACCCGCCCCGCTACCGGCATCATGACGGCGTAAGCGCACTGAAATGCAAAAACGATCCAGCCGAAGTCGGATTCGCGCCAGCCGAGTTCGCGTTCGAGCGTCGGCTTCAAGATGCCGATGACCTGCCGGTCGATGTAGTTCACGGTGGTGGCGAAAAACAGAAGGCCGCAGATGATCCAGCGCACTCGGCCGGCGGGCTGAACGTTGAGGGCAGACTCGCTTTTCGTCATCACGGATGCGCTCCGTGCGGCGGCGTGATTTCGACGTAGTCGACGTCGGCGTGATCTTTCGCGGCGGTCGTGGCTTTGATGCGGATTTCATCGCCGGAGCGCAGCCTGATGCCCTTCACCGTCTTCCGCGTGCTGGTGTGCCCGTTGGGCTGGTCCGACGGCAGGTCGTCGTTCGCCAGCCACTCAGCCACATCTTGGCCGGCGACAAACAATTTGTACACAGATGTTCCGTCGCGTTCGTCGAAATACTGGACGGCGATCTCGTATGGGCCCGGTGTGCCCTGGAAATGGAAGCTGGCGGAACATGCCGGCTGGAAACATCCGATGGCTTTTCCACCAGAGGCGGTTTCCCAGGGTGTGACTGGTTCCACCGCATAACCATCGAGCGTCATCGACTCGGCCTCGACGCGGCCCGGATGATTTCCAACCCGACCGTGCGCATCCGGAATGCCGGAGGTTCGCAGGAACCAGTCGCAGATGGCATCCCGCCACACGATGGCGTGACCTGCCTGATATTCCAGCTTTGCGAGGACGGCCTGATAGCGCGGCTCGTCGATGCGACCTTTCAATTCTCGCCACCGCTCCGGAAATGTTTTGGCGCGGGCGGCGCCGTCGTAATGCGAGTCGTAGATGTGCTGGATGACCGTTTTATCCGAGTGCAGGACGTGCGTCCACGGCACATGGTGCATGAACAGAACCAGCCCGTCAGGGCAATGGGCACGAGATTCGTACATGCGCGCCAAGGACGGTGCGTACTGGCCGATGAAGCCTGTTCCCGTGGCGACGGTGCGGTCCATGCCGAAGCCATCCGCGCCGGCGTGATGCCACTGCCCCCAACCGTTGCGCTCCGAAGATTCAATTCCTGGCCCGTAGTGGGCGTGGATGATATCCGTAAGCGTGCCGGCGCCGAGCGGGCCGGTGTAGGCTTCGTAGGCGGGCCAGGATTCCATTAACAGACTGACGATTGTATCCACGACGTGCGCATCGTGCCCGAACGTCTGGCGCGTCCATTCCTGGGCGATGTCACGGGCGCTGAGATTCGGGTTCCACGCGAGACGGCCGAACCCGTAGAGATTGGCCATTGCCAGGTCGTGACCCAGCCAGTTGGCGTCGAGCCCAACGTTGGCCACGCCGATAAAACCGCCGGTTGGGCGCCGGAACGCCCGGCCGGAAACCAGATCCTTCACGGGCGTCGAGAGTCCGGCCGCGTGCAGATCGAAGTCCAGCGCTTCTTTCCACATCGGCGCCAGATAGCAAAGATGGCGCTGCTGGCCGGTGTATTCCTGGGTGATCTGCAATTCGATGGCTTCGTTGGTGCGCGCGAGCGCTCCCAACAGAGGTGACACGGGTTCGCGCACCTGGAAGTCGATGGGCCCGTGCTTGATCTGGAGAATCACGTTGTCTTGGAACTGGCCGTCAAGCGGGTGGAAGTTGTCGTAAGCGGCGCGTGCGCGATCGTTTTTCGGATCACGCCAGTTCATGTGATGATCGTAAACAAAAGTCCGGTACAGCAGGAGGCCGCCGTGGGGTTTGAGGGCTCGCGCGATGACATTTGCGGCGTCGGCGTGTGTGCGGCCGTATGCCGAGGGGCCGAGCCGCCCCTCGGAATCCGCTTTGAGTACAAAGCCGGCAAGGTCCGGAATCGCGTGATAGACCTCATCAGCCTTCTGCCTCCACCACGCGGCGACTTTGGAATCCAATGGATCGAAGGTGTCGAGGGCGCCAACGCTTTTCGGACTGCTGAAGTCGACCGCGATGGACATGCGCACGCCCCAGGGCCGGAAAGCAGCTGCAATTCTGGCCAGTTGAGGGATGAATTCGCTCGTCAACGTACGCGGGTCGGCATTGACGCTGTTCACGGTGCAACCGTTAATGCCGATCGAAGCAAGCAGGCGGGCGTAATCGCGCGCACGCGTCAGGTTCCGGACGACATGGCCGTTCGCGAAGAAAATCGACCGGCCGGCGTAACCGCGTTCGATGGTGCCATCGAGGTCGTCCCATTCGTTAGTCCAGCGCACGGGCGCATAGGGCGTGCCGTATTCATCGAGATTGTCGATCGCCTGTCCGAGGGCGATGTGACGCAGCAGCGCGAACACGCCGTAGAGCACACCGCGGTCGTCGGGAGCAGCGATCAGCAGGATGGAGTGGCCATTCAGTTCGAGCGTCTTCAGCAGATAGCTTTCTTTGACGGGCGAGGACGGCGGTGTGAGGCTGGGCGCGATAGCAGGCAGCGTGTCGAAAGTCGCAAGGATGATGGCATCACCGGCCGCGATGCGCGGCTTCACCTGCATTATCTTGCCGAGCATGCCGTGAACCCCGCGCTCCAGTTCCTGCCGCGCCGATTCGAGAACCGGGGATTCGTGTGACGTGAAGATGGCTGCGGGCAGGCGCGCGTACAGTCTCTTGGCGGCTGGAGTAACGGGCGTGTAACGAAGCCAGGCATCATAGCCGGTCTCCGCATAGAGGAACGCAATCGCCGGACAGATAGCAAGCACGGCAATCAGGCAGGCGCGGCGAATCACGCGTCGACTATCGTAACTCGTTTGGCCCCGCTGCTATCGCTTCAGCGGGATCAACTCGCGCACAGGCGCTTCGCGCAGGGACAGCCCGCCCCAGCGCACCCAGGTAGGTTGGAAACAAGACGTGCTGAGCAAAAATCGCCCCACTCGCAAGTGAATCGCGACGGCGCCCGAGTGAGCGGATGCCTGCGCCACGGGACCCGGCTTCACGAATTTCATGACGGCGTCAAGAACGAGAAACAGCACAGCCACAGTGCTCATAATCCTTCCCGCACACAACTTATGAGGTCGACAACTGGAAGAATTAATTCGCCGGCAGGCCCGGAACTTCAACCACCGGCCGGATTTCCACGGTCCCCCAGCGGCCCGCCGGAATCCGCGCGGCGATGTCGATCGCCTCATCGAGACCCTCGGCGTTGATCAGGAAGTAGCCGCCGAGTTGCTCACGCGTCTCCGCGAACGGGCCGTCGGTGACCATCCGTGTGCCGTCACAAACACGCAAGCTGGTCGCCGTTGAGGTGGGGCGCAACGGCGCAGCTCCCACGAATTTGCCGTTCGCGTTGAGTTGTCGGGCGAACTGCACGGAATCCTGGTAACACTGCTCGCGCTCGGCCTCGCTCAGGGCATTTTCCTCAAGATAAATCAGCAGCATGTATTGCATGTTGTCCCTCCTATTCTCACTCCGATCGCAGCGCCTGTATGACATCGACGCGAGCAGCGCGCGCCGCCGGTAACATCGAAGCGATGAGGGCTGCGGCCAGCAGCACTACCGCCGACCCTATCACGGGCACCGCACCTGGTGTCCGGAGGTCCTGGAAATAGCCGGCTGCCAGGCGCGCCAGCGCGAACCCGCAAACTGCTCCCACAGCGACGCCCACCACGGCCATCAGGGCGCCTTCGCCGATGACGCTCGTCAGAATATGCCGCGGCTGCGCTCCAATAGCCAAGCGGATGCCGAATTCGCGAGTCCGCCCGCTGACGGAGAATGCCAGAACGCCCGCGACGCCCACGACGGCAATCGCCAGCGCGACGGCCGCGAAGCCGCCGAACACCAAAGTGTTCAGCCGATCTGGCGTCAGCACTTCCGCGCGGATGTCTTCGAGCGTTGCGGCCCGCTCCACCACCTGGTCAGCAGAGAGCTCACGGATCACGCGGGTGATTGGCGACACCAGCCCGTAGGGATTCGTATGTGCGTGAACGAACAGACGACCTCCAAACATGGCCTGCTGCGCTAACGGCTGATACACAGTCAGCGTCGGGCCCGGTACCACGTGCTCGTCGTCGATGTCGGCCGCCACCCCCACAATTCGGCGGGGCTCCGGGCTGACATCGATGAATTTGATCACCGGATCGGTCCACATCACGTGGCGGTTGACCGCATCCTGATTCGGGAACATGCGTTGCGCCAGGGTCTGGCTCACGATGACCACGGGCTCGGCACTGCGGCGATCGGCATCCGTAAAATCACGCCCGGCGATAATCGGGACGCCGAGGGCGGCAAAGAATCCGGGCGAGACCACCCGAAAGCGAGAGCGTGGATCGTCTTCACCTGGCGCGCGGACGTGCCCGTCAGCCGAAAACGCAAGTCCAAAGCCGAAACTGCCCGCGTCGCGCCACGGGACCGCAGTGCCAACGGCTACGCCATCTACGCCAGGCAGGGTGGTGATGCGGCGTATGGTCTCCGTATAGAAACTCAAAACCTGGTCCGGTGTCCGTCCATACGACATCGCGGGGACGTTGATTGCGAGGACGTGGTGTGTGTCGAAGCCTGTCTGCGTCGCTTGCAGTGCGAGGAGCGTCTTAACCAGCATGCTGGCGCCAGCCAGCAGCACGAAGGATGCCGCGATCTGCGTCACGGCGAAGACCCGCTGCCGGCGACGCGTGCTACCCGTGATCCGCAGGCCGCCGCTTGCGAGACCGAATCCATGCGACCTGTCGGCCGATGGCAAACGCGGGACGAACGCCAGAAGCACCGCCGCGACGACCGCCAACGCCGCCCCCACCCAGAGCATGCTGGAGTCCACCGTCAAATCGAGAGCACGCACCGAGAAGCGAGAGGCATAGCGGGCCAGCACAGACACCATCGGGTGCGCACTCAGGACACCCAGCGTCGCACCGGCGCAGCAAAGCAGGAGGCTTTCGACCAGCAGAGTCCGTCGCAGCGCACCGGTGCTCGCGCCGAGCGCCGCACGAAGAGTCAGCTCGCCTTCGCGCCGGACGGTACGCGCCAGAATCAGGTTGGCGACATTCGAGCACGCGATAATGAACACCAGCACCGACGCCGCGAGCAAGACCAGCAACACCGTTCTCGCGCTCGATGTGATCTGATCGCGCAACCGCAAGGCGTCGATCCGGAAGTCCGCCTTCGACGAATAGGCTTCAGGATGCTCTTTGATGATTGTCCCGTGGACCGCCCGCAGCTCGGCCCGTACCGAACCGAGAGTTGCACCCGGCGCGAGACGGCCGAATAGCTCCGTCATCCGGTGCACCCGTCCGGTCACCATCGTTGCCGACAGATGATGCGGGCTCGTCACAACGTTGGCGATGATCTCTGTTTCCGCCGGATACGGCACCGATGGTTCCAGCACGCCTACAATTGTTGCCGAGCGCGACCCGAGCCGGATGGTTTTGCCGATCACGGAAGGATTGCTTTTGAACGCCGTGGTCCAGAAACGGTAAGTCAGAACCACAGCACCAGCGGCGCTTGGGCCGTCATCGCGCATGTCGAGCAACCGGCCCAGCACCGGGTGCAGCCCCATCACCTCGAAATACGATCCGCCAACGACGCCCGCGCGGACCTCGCGCGGCTCGCCGGCGCCAACCATAGTGAAGCCTATGGTGGAAAAGTCCCCGAACGCGCTCACCGTTTTGACCCGCGCGCGCAGATCCTGAATCTCCGGAACCGAAAAGGTCGTGTTCTCGACGCCGATACCGGTCGCGCTCTGGCGGATGTAGATCAACCGGTCCTCGTCGCGGTTGACAAGCGGCCGCAGCAGGACCCCGCGAACCAGGCTGAAAATGGCGGCATTCGCACCGATCCCGAGCGCGAGTGTGACCACCACGGTGACGGCAAGCCCTCTGGTGCGTGCGAGCGAGCGGATCGCGAATCTCAGATCATGTATGAATGTGAAGACGGCCTCAGATGGGTGCGCGCGTTTCGTATGGCTCTCGGGCATAAAGTTGTGCTCCCCCTGGAATTTCTCTATGCAGCACTAATGTGTCGGCAACCCCTTCAGCTCCGCCACCGGCCGGATTTCGATGATGGACGGGCTCCGCGTCCCTAAGAAGCCGGCAGCAATACTGATCGCCTCATCGAGGTCGTTGGCGTCAATCAAGGTGTAGCCGCCGATTTGTTCGCGCGTCTCCGCAAATGGACCATCGGTCACGAGCCGCTTGCCATCCCGCAGGCGAACGGTGGTTGCCGTGGATGTGGGATGCAGCGGAGCGCCACCCAAAAACTTTCCACTGGCAATGAGCCTCTCCACGTGGGGCGTGCACTCCGCCATCATCCGTTGCTGCTCGGCCTCGCCCAGGGCGGCCCAAGCCTTCTCATCCAGGTATGTGAGGAACATGTACTTCATCGTATGTTTGCCTCCAAGTTATGCGTCGAACGACCGGCACCCGAATCGACAACGCACCAAAATATTTTTTCACGATCGAAGCATGCTGGGGCGGTCGATCAAGCTGTTAAGGCGGCGTATCGGTCTGACTGGGGTCGGATCGTCGCAGCCCTCATCCGAAATGGTGAGCGACTTCGAGCTGCAGAAGATGCGGCACAGGAAGCATTTATGACCGCCGCGCGGCGGGACTGGGAAAAGACCCGGCGGGCGGACTCCCGAGTCAGGCGTGGCGTCCTATGTTATATCATGCTCCCGTATGCAACACTCCAATTCAGTTTCCCGTCGTGCATTTCTTGCCGCGGCGTCCGCCACGGCGCTCGCCCGTGGTGCTTCCTCCAATGAGCGGTTGAAGGCCGGCCTCGTCGGTTGCGGAGGCCGCGGCACGCAGGCCGCGGTGAATCTCCTCACCGGCAATGAGAACGTCGAACTTGTCGCAATGGCTGACGTTTTCGAAGACCATCTGGAAGGCTCGCTGGACCGGTTGCGCAACAACGCCAAATACGTCTCGCGCGACGCCGGCATTACTGTGGAGCGCAACGGCAAGCCGGTTCAGTTGAGCGCGGATGACCTGGTCGCCTCCATCCAAGCGCGGATCAAGGTGGATCCGGAACATCATTTCGTCGGATTCGATGCGTTCCAGAAACTCATCAAGTCCGATGTCGACATCGTGATGCTGGCAACTCCGCCGGGCTACCGGCCCCAACATTTTGAAGCCGCAATCAACGCCGGCAAACACGTGTTCACCGAGAAGCCCATCGCCACCGATCCCGTGGGCGTCCGGCGATTCATGGCCGCGGCGAAGAAAGCCGAAGAGAAGAAGCTGACGGTGATGTCGGGCGCCCAACGCCACGCGCACCGCGAATACGTCGAAACCGTGGACAAGATCCACAACGGCGCCGTCGGCGACGTTGTGGCGCTCAACTCCTACTACCTGAGCGGCCCGGTTTTCCACGCCGACGCCCGCGATCCGAAGTGGGGCGACATGGAGTGGGAGCACCGCAACTGGTATTCGTTCATCTGGATCTGCGGCGACCAGATAGTCGAGCAGCACTTCCACAATATCGATTTCATGAATTGGGTGATGGGAACGCATCCGGTGGAAGTGGTTGCGTCCGGCGGCGCGGCGTGGCGCCCGCGCGAACCGCTGTACGGAAACATCTACGACCACTTGTCTTCCGACTTCGTCTACCCGGGCGGCATTCACCTGTCGAGCCATTGCCGGCAGTACCCGAACGGTTTGTATCGCGACGTGAGCGATCTGATCGTTGGAACCAAGGGCCGTAGCAATGGTATGGATCTCGGCAGCAAAGGCATCAACCCGTATGTGCAGGAGCACATCGATATGGTCAAGAGCATTACGGGGGCCGGTCCGTATATCAATCAGGGAATGCGCGTTGCGGAAAGCACGATGACGGCGATCATGGGACGCGAGTCCGCCTATTCGGGGATGAAGATCACCTGGGATATGATCATGGCGTCGCAGCAGGACCTGCAGCCCAAGGAGTTCGATTACAAATTGCAGAGGGATCCGATACCCTTGCCCGTACCCGGGGTGTATAAGTTTGTATAGGAGCGCCACCCAGGGCTGCCGGCCTCCCGGCCTAACGTAACGGCTGGATGACGGTGTTCACAATGAACGGATCGTCGAACGCGGTCCGCTCTCCCGCTGTCTTGCCCCGCACCGGCTGCAAACGCGCGCTCAGCGGTTTTCTCCATTTGAAGGCGAGGGACGCCACATCTCCAAATATGCGCTGCAAACGCTCCTCGGAGATGTCGCCGGGGAGCGGGATTGTGTCCAGGCCTGTTCCGCAGACGGCTGAGTAAGCCAGCAGGGAATCCATATCGTATGCGCCTTCACCCCAGCGCCGCGCGAGCAGGCTGTCTTCGAGCACCGGAACCATCAGCCCGGAATAACCGACGCGTTTTACGGGAACCGCGTTGACTGCCTTGGTAATGATGGCCGCGGCCGTCATGGTTCCGCTGGATCCGAACTTGGCTCCGGTGAACTTCTCGATAGCGGCGCCAATGGAGACCTCACGCAGCGGGGCGGGAGTCGGATCCAGACCCATGTACGTCCAGCCGGTCTCGTCCTCGACACGACGCGCGAGTTTCTCCGCCGCGACCGCGTGTCTGGTCAACGCCTTGGTCAGTTCGTCAGCGGCTTGTTGCGGCTTCCCGGAGGTGGCGGCAAACACCGCGTCCACGACGTTGGCCGATTCCAGGCCCACCGAAAACTGATGGCCCGCGCCATGGTGATAGGAGCCGGGGAAGAAAGGGCCGTATGGCTGCAGCATGGCCGTCGCTGTGAAGTTGAAATTGCCCTGGCTGTTCGGACTGTGTTCCGTCACATACCTGACCATCTTGGCCGCCGCTCTGATGCTGTTCCAGTGGATCCCGTCTTCGTCGGCCATCACCAGGCTGGCTTCCAGGGTTTTCGTTGTCGACAGCACCTCACCCAGAAGTCCCACCTGTGCGGGATCATCGCCGTCGCGCAGCATTGCCGGTCCGATGTTGGGGTCGAACGATTCTTTGATCGCCAGTTCATCATACGCACGGAAGAACCCAAGCGCCTGTTGTCTGGAAAGACCCTGGATATATTCGGAGAACGGTTGCGTGGTGATGCGGATGGATTCAACCGGATAACCCGCCTCCTCGAAGATTTTTTTGGCCTGGCGCAGCATTTTGAGGGTCTCGGCGATCTGTGCTGTGTATTGAGTTCGGTCGAGTTTCACAAATGCCGTAACCGCTCGTACTTTCGGGTTCTCGGCTCCGGCGGCCTTCCATGACTGCGCGGCGAACGCAAGTCCAAGAAGAGCCGTAGCTGCAGATCGGGATCTTCGCGACATGGATGATGTAATTTTAAGCCGAAACTGGAGCGGGCTCGTCTCGGTCGTAATGCCCACGGAATGGTTGGAGCGCCAGAAGGTGTTTGAGGTACTGGCTTAGAACGCAGGTTCCGGCTGACCGGGAAATGGGATAGTCAATGCCTCGCGGCTTTGCCTCGCCCGAGCGCGCGGAACATCGCGCCCAGGACGGCTCTCTGAACCACAAATGCCGTCGCAACACTCCCAACAAACGCTGCGCCAATCATCATCGCATCCATCGTCGTAAGCCCACTCTTGTCGATGCTGGCTTCCCAGCACGGGATTCGTCGCCCGGCAGAAGATATTTCCCAGCAGCCTTCAATTCCACAGAATAGAGGTCGCTCGCACCCACCACAATATGCTCTTTCGTTAGCAGGCGTTCCGTGAATGCGTTTCACTTCAGGCCTTCGACCAGGTACAGGTCCGACAACGTGCGGTGATAGCCGTAGACGCACGTCTTCCCGTCCTGCGTAATCAGAATCGGCCCAACGTGTTCGACGCCCGCTGGATCGGAGGGAATGAGTTGCTTCCACATCGTTCTCTGCCCTGTGGACACGTCCAGGCGGTAGACTTTGGCTGGCAGCTCGCCTGGCTGGTAGATGTTCAGCCAGTGCCCGCCGGTGCCCCAGCCGATGATCTCCTCACCGGCGGCGAAGCCAGGAATGGGGCGGGCGTCGCCTCCCGCGATCGGATACAGATAGCCTTTCTCGTCTGGGCCGATCCCGGCAACTGCCCGGCCATCCGGCGAAATGGCGAACGACGTGGCGTTGATTCCCTCCGGTGAGATCGGCTGGGGCTTGCCTCCATCGCGGCTCTGCATGTAGAGCCGCACCCCGTGACCCGGCTCGTTGCCGGAAAACAGAAAGTGCGACCCATCGGGAAGCCAGCGCGCCCAGTTGTGGCTGATGGCATCGTTAGTTAACGGCTTGGATTCGCCCGCTCCGGTCGGCAGTAACAGGAGCTGCGCCGGCGTCCCCAAAGGCTGAGCAATCACCCATTTCTCATCGGGCGACAGCGCCAGGGCTGTGCCGTCGCCCAGGCGGACAGCGGGTGACCCACTCGTCTTGCGGATATAAACCGAGTAAGCGAAGCCATTCCCCTTCCAACTGCCTCCAGCCTCGCCCTCTTCGTCGAAAAGCAGCGTCTTGCCATCCTCCGAGATATCGGCCGGGTAGGAATAATCGAGCCATGACAAATCGCTCTCTTTGTTCTGTTCAGCCGAAAACCCAACCAGCTCACGGCGCCAACTGGCGCGGGTAAGCAGCACGCGGCCGTCGCGCGACGCATCCAGCAGAGTCAGCGTCCCGGGCATGGCCGAAACGAGCCGCTCCCGTCCCGAGAGGCTGACTCCATAAAGAGCCCGGTCAATGCCCAGCCTGGTGGCCGTAAACCACACTTCCTGGCCATCTGCTGACCAAGCCAGACCTTGTTCGCTCAGCCAGTTGTCCGACAACATCTTTTTGCGCCCGCTCGTGTCGACCACGGCTACCGAGCCGCCGTCATCGCCTCTGATCGGATGATCCAGAAAAGCGACGCGGTCACCCTCCCGAGAGACTCGCGGGTGGCTGACCCATCCCACCGTCTCGTACAGGACCTTCCCCAGTGGATATTCCAGGCGATTCCGGCCGCCCACATCGCGCACCACAGCAAGATTGTTGCCGTCCGGTCCCCAGTCCGCCCATTGCACCCCTTCCAGCACTTCGCGTGGCGCGCCGCCTTCCATTGGCGCCCTGGCCAGTGTGCCCACGCTGACCCACGTTCCAATGCGGCGGCTAGTCAGTGCCAGCGCCATCTCTCCCGAGCCCGAGAGAGCAAAAAGCTGTGTGCG
>Ga0335077_10005173_pt1 | contig 15970 bp, 15 predicted proteins | sample Lox_Sample_31_FD_207151 | JGI IMG/M metagenome (GOLD analysis project Ga0335077, IMG submission 207151) | Soil microbial communities from Loxahatchee National Wildlife Refuge, Florida, United States - Lox_Sample_3.1 | ecosystem: Environmental > Terrestrial > Soil > Wetlands | place: USA...
CGGCTACAAATGCACATCTACTAAGCGGTCGCAGAACTAGTTCTAGAATATCTACCGGCTACGGTATCGTGGCGCATTTAAGGATAACCAGCAAGTCATCGAGAGACCGCCAGCATCCGGGCGGCCGCCCGCGCTGCCGGAATCGCACCCGACCCGGCATTTACGAGTGGATCGAAAAGGACGCAGCCTATCCCGCGACTTCGGTGCGCTGCAGGAGGAAGTGGCCGGGGATTACAAGACCAGGCTGTCGAGCGGGCCGTTCACGGATGGACACAGCCATTCACGCCGCCAAATTGCGTTGGCTTGATCTTCTTGTGGCGGCTTCCGTGTTTACCCATTGATCTTACAAGATGAGTCATCAGAGTCGGATCGTCGAATTGAAAGGCATTTCAGAACTCCATCCTTCGTGCCGCCATCATACTCGAGTCGGTGACCAACCGTCACGTGAATCTTGCGGGCCGAGCGTGGATCGGAGACAGACCGGCCCGCCGCGCCGGCGGCACATTTGAAGACCGGTATTTCGAGGAGTCAGATGGCTTACTAGGCTCCAGGCACCGCACTACAATACGCGTGGTGGAGAATCGCACGCGAAAACGATCGGCGCCGGAATTATGATGCCATTGTCCCTTCTATCGCAAGAGCGCAGTCTAAACAAGAAGGCGGTCGCTGAAATTATCGGATACAACGAGCGAAGGCCGCAGAAATGGGAGATCCGCGTCGTAGATGCCACCGGCGCGACGGAATTGCCTCAGTACCGCAAGATTCTCGCGCAGGGAATCGTCCGCGACCACGGTGTTGCTCAGAAGAACTACTATACAATGTCAGCCCGGATGGCAGCCGTCACCAAGCGAACATATTTTAGGTTGGCCAGAAACCAGCGGGAGAGGCCCACGGCCCGTAGCCGTCCGATGCTCCTGCCGGCACATGCCAGGACCACGGCACGGCGGACAACTGGGGCTTTGACCTGACCTAGCCGGGCGCCGAGCGCGATCCGGATACTCACCTCGCGCCGCCGCTGACCTACACCGTAAGCGAGTACGCCGTAGACTCCCATAATTGCTGGAGTCAGAGCAATTGTACCGGCGAGGACCAGCAGAATCTGAGTGAGCGATGTTCGAGCCATCGAATGGAGGTAGAGATCCTCGAGCGTTCGAGCCTGAGCCAGCGGCAGCCTCGGGTTCACCGGGTGGACCGCCGCGGCCACCTCGCGAAGAAAGCCCCCGCTGCCCGGCAAGACTGAAGAAAAACAGTTTGACGTATCCCGGTTGTAACCCGCCTGATCGAAGAGGAAATCCCGCTCTCAAGCCAGGAGGGAGTCCAGCCGATATCTCGTTAGGAGCCACTCATGACTCAGTTCCGTGGAGACCCTCGGTGAAATCCATCCGCAAGATCAGTACAAAGCTGCTTTTGAGCTTCGGCATAGTGGTTGCAGTGGCGCTGGGCCTGAGCTATTCTTCCTTGACCGCTATTGGAAGGCTCGGTGGAGCCTTGGATGCGGCCATTAACCGTACCGCGAAAAAATTGCAGATCGTCGGTGAGCTTCGCACGGGCTTTCAAGACATGAGGGCCAGCGCGAACGAGGCCGAGATATCACTGATCAATACGCTGGTCGGGCAGCTCGACAGGCATGGCGGTCCGTCCTGCTCGACCTGCCACAGCATCGACACAGTGGATGCCAAGATGCACCAGTTCGATTCGGTGGGAGCGAGCCTCAAGGAAAACATCACGGCACTGCGTCCGTTGATCACCCCTGGTGAACAGATGACCGTGGACGCCCTGGAAGCCGGAATCACGCGGTGGATGGGCCTCTACCAGAAGTACCTGAAGCTGGCCGAAGAAAGGGACTTCGTGTCCGCGCACGCGATTCTGCTAGACCAGATCAACCCTCTGGTCGAGACTATGGACAAGGAAGCCAACGAACTCGCCGTCAAACAGCGGGCGTTATTGCGGAGCTCCAGCAGTGAAGCCGAAGCGCGAGTTGCAGCGAGCCGCACGGCTGCCTTCGTTCTGATCGTTTTGTGCCTCGTGGCAGGAGGCGGAGTACATTGGATCGTGCGAATGGTCACGAAAGCCTTGCGACAGTTCTGCGACGCCGTGAAAGTGGTCAGTGCGCAAGTGAACAGCGCATCTCGGGAACTGGCGACATCCAGCCAGTTTCTGGCCCAGGGCGCCGCCGAACAGGCAGCTTCACTCCAGGAGACCTCCGCGGCCACCGAGCAACTTCGCTCCACGACTCGCGCCAATGTTCGGCTTTGCCAGCAAGCGTCGGGTATGGCATGCGCAGTCGACCAGCATGTGAGCGAAGCAAACGGGATGCTGCACGAAATGGTCGCTTCAATGGAGGCGATTTCTGTTTCGAGCGGCAAGATCTCGAGAATCATCAAGGTCATTGATGAGATCGCCTTTCAGACCAATATCCTGGCGTTGAACGCGGCGGTGGAGGCTGCCCGCGCCGGCGAAGCCGGCATGGGCTTTGCCGTGGTTGCCGATGAGGTCCGCACTCTGGCGCGGCGCAGTGCGCAGGCCGCCAAAGACACGGAAGCTCTGATTCAGGAATCGATTCTCCGGTCAAAGGAGGGCAGCGCAAAACTTGATCGAGTCGCGGAGGCTATTCGCACGGTCACCGATAGCGCCCTTCAGGCAAAAACGCTGGTGGATGAAGCCGCCGCCACGGGTAGGGAGCAAGCTCGCGGAATTGAGCAGGTCGGCAAGGCCATGGCGCAAATTGACGAGGCCATCAGGCGCACGGCGGCCAACTCGGAAGAGAATGCGGCGGCGAGCGAAGAGTTGAGTACTCAGTCCGAAGCGCTGAGGAACGTGGTCGATACACTGACCCAGCTGGTCTGATTGGCGGCGCCCGAGACGGCACCATTGGGAAGGCAGGCTGCCTTTTATCTCCAGCACCGTCGATCATCGTAGCGGGGCCACACACGGCTAATTGTTTATTTCGTGACCATTTCGAGTTTCGGGCGGGACTTCGCTGTACGGTAGTCAGCCAGCAGGCTGCCGGAAACGTCAGACTTGAGGAGACAAAGCCGCTAAAGTGTGAAGCCGAACGACTCGATATTGAAGGTGGGGGCGAGACACCGCGCAGGCGGAACGTGATAGCGCGCCGCCAAAAAGACTCACCAAATTCCCGGAGCAAGGAGAGCATGTGGCATCAACGATAACGTCAGCGGAGGGGAAGAACGCACCGACCCTGAGCGACGAGCGTGCGGGCAAGTACCTGGTCTTTCAACTCGGCCGCGAGGAGTTTGGAATCCGGGTTTTGAAGGTTCGGGAAATCATGGGCGTGCAGGACATAACGTCCGTGCCGCACACGCCCTCATACGTCAAGGGTGTTATTAACCTGCGCGGCAAGGTCATCCCGGTGGTGGATCTCCGGTTGAAGTTCGGCTTGCCGGAGGCCGAATACACGCAGCGCACGTGCATCATCGTGGTGCAGGTGGAAGGCGACAGCAGCTCCATGCTAATGGGAATCGTGGTGGATGGCGTGGCCGAGGTGCTCAACTTGGCCGGGGGCGAAATCGAAAACACCCCCGATTTCGGGCAGGGAGTGACGACACCCGATCTGCTCGGGATGGCCAAGATCAAGGGAAAGGTGAAGATCCTGCTAGACATCGACAAGGTTTTGACTAGCCAGGAAGTGAACGGACTGGCTGGTTTGGCTCAGTAACACTTCATCTTCAAGAGAGTCACGAAGGAGAACGGCTTGATGAGAACTCGTATGACGGTAGCACAGAAATTCAGCGCGGCTTGCGCGGCACTGGTCCTGCTCACGGTCGTGCTCGGCGGCGCTACCATCTTGAACATTGCTGGGATCCAGGCCCGATTGCAGGCCATTGTGGGCGAGTCTCTGCCCGCTGTTCATAACATCGCTATGTGGGACTCCCAGGTCTGGGAACTCAGAGGCAACGTCTGGAAACATATATCCACAATAAACAAGGATGAAAAGGCCAAAATCGAGAGTGCGAATGCGCAGTTGAGGCAGACGGCTCACGAAACGATGACCGCCTGCGATCACACGATTACCAGGGCGGAGGATCGCGAGCAATTCGAGAATGCCAAAGCGTCTTACGAGCGCTATGTGGCGGCTTTGGACGAGGTAATACCGCTCAGCCGCGAAGGCAACAGCAAGGATGCTGTGGCGAAGTACATGGCGGCGGCCGACCCTGCGCACGCACAGTTCAAGCCCGCCATCCGGGCGTTGGTTGCCGGATCCCGGAGCAAGAGCGATCTTAATGCCGAGGCCGCCACACGGTCTGCCGGCCAGACTCGCCTCTGGAGCTGGTCCTTGCTGACGATCAGCGTGATTGCTGGCAGCCTGCTAGCCATGTTCATCATCCGGAGCGTGAACCGCGCTCTCGCCCGCGCGATCCAGGAACTCTCGGAAGGAGCCGCGCAGGTGGCCAGCACTGCATTGCAGGTCTCCGGCTTCAGCCAGTCACTGGCCCAAGGTTCCTCCGAGCAGGCGGCTTCGCTCGAGGAAACTTCGGCTTCGAGCGAAGAGATTAACTCCATGGCACGCAAAAACGCCGAGAATTCCCGAGGCGCGGCGGATCTGGTCGCGCATTCGCAGCAGAAGTTCGTCGAGGCGAATCAGTCACTGGAGCAAACTGTCATAGCCATGGGCGAAATCAACACGCAGAGCGGCCGGATTTCGAAGATCATCAAAACCATCGACGAAATCGCCTTTCAGACCAATATTCTAGCGTTGAATGCGGCGGTAGAGGCGGCGCGCGCCGGCGAAGCGGGCATGGGCTTTGCGGTGGTTGCCGATGAAGTCCGGAACCTGGCGCAACGCTGCGCCCAGGCGGCCAAGGATACGGCGATGCTGATCGAGGAATCGATTGCCAAGTCCAACGACGGCAAGGTGAAGGTGGACCAAGTGGCCGTTGCCATCAAGGCTGTTACAGGCGAGGCGGCCAACCTGAAGACCCTGGTGGACGAAGTGAATCTGGGCAGCCAAGAGCAGACGCGCGGCATCGATCAGATTGGCAAAGCCATCATCCAGATGGAGCAGGTGACGCAAAAGACGGCGGCCCAAGCCGAGGAGAGCGCCGCGGCGGCCGAAGAATTAAATGCGCAATCGGAGACCCTGAAGGACGTCGTTGAGCGCCTGACCGCTATGGTGGGCGGGTCCCGCAACGACGGCCGTGCAGCAGCCAGACGCAAACAGGCAGCGGCGACGCGACATACCGCTGGTTCGCAGCCGTCACGCCAACGTGAATCTGAATCGGGACTCTCGGAACCAGTTCCTGCCGCGCCATACAAGTCGGCGAACGGCCAAACCGCGAAGCCTGCCCTGGTAGCCTTGCAGCCTGACAAGGATGCGTTCCCTTTGGAAGGGGAGTTCAAGGAGTTCTGAGAGTTCGGCACGTGTGCTTGCGCGGCTGTGCGGGGCCAATCAGTCAATCGATCAAATGGTGGCTTCCTTGAGCGAAATCAATGCCGCCTGCGAAGAAGCCCCGAGGATCATCAAGGCAATCGATGAGATCGCGTTTCAGACCAACATCCTGGCGCTGAACGCAGCGATGGAGGCACCCGGTGGCGGTGAGGCGGGAATGGGTTTTGCAGTAGTGGCCGGCGAGATACGCAACCTGGCCCAGCGCGCTCTTGTTGCTATTCAGCAAGGGGCGTGCGCCGGGAGGGCGCGACGTGACGCGGCTATAGAGCCCACAACCGCCGGTGAGCCCGGTAGCACTGCATTTTGGCTGACCGAAGACCCTGGGAATTCTGAATAGGATGGCATCGATGCCCGATCAAATCGCGTTGCAACAGCAAATCGAGGCCTTGGCCACCAGGATTGTGTTGGAGGATTGGTCGCCGGAAAATACTCACAACGCGTCGCTGCTGGCCCTGTCTGCCGCCGTGCGTGGGGTCCGCGACTGCGCGCAAGCGAATGGGTACCCGGAGGTGTTACGAATCGCCGCCGAACTCTGCGAGGCGTTGGATAAGCCGGGCTGCACACAAGATCTCTCGTCCGCCGTGCAAAACGGTGTGATTGCAATGCAGCGGGCGGTTGAGAACGGTCCGGTCGGAGTGTCCACGGCGGACCCCAAGTCTGGTTCCTTGGCCGAGGATCCCGAACTGCTGGGAGATTTTGTGCTGGAATCGCGGGAGCACCTGGCGATCGTTGAGAATCGCTCGCTAGCGCTGGAGCAGGATCCGTCCGATAGCGAGGCGATCCATGCGATCTTTCGCGCTTTCCATACCATCAAGGGACTGGCGGGCTTTCTGGAATTCGATGACGTGCGGGAAGTCTCCCACAACGTGGAGACTGTTCTGGACCAGGCGCGTAACGGCAAGCTGACGATCACCTCGCAAGTGATCGACGTGGTTCTGGCGAGCGCGGATTACCTGAAGGCTTGCATCGACAGCCTGGACTCCAGTCTCCATGGACACGAGCCGCTGCCCGTTGTGGACAACGCGCGCCTGCTGGATCGGATCCGAAGCGTGATGTCCGGCGCACGGCCAGACGCCGCTCCGGATACTGTGCCGGGGGCGGAAATGGGAACGGCGTTCGAGCTCAGCCGGCAATCGGCCAGCGAGGCCGAGCACGCTGGCGCCGTGTCCCGGCCGCAGACCATACGCACGGAAGCCGGGGCGGTCAAGGTGGACACCCGCAAGCTTGATTATCTGGTCGATATGGCTGGAGAACTGGTCATCGCGCAGTCTATGGTGCGGCATGATCCGGACTTAGCCTCCTTGAAAAGCGCCCGGCTGCAGCGGAACCTGGCGCAACTGGCGCGGATAACCGGCGAACTCCAGAAGACGTCGATGTCTATGCGCCTGGTGCCCATAGGGCATTTGTTTCAGCGCGTCGCTCGGCAAGTCCGCGATTTGGCCCGCAAGGTGGGAAAGCCCGCTGAATTGGACATTAGCGGCGCAGAAACCGAAATCGATCGCACGATTGTGGAGGAACTGGCCGACCCGTTGATGCACATGGTGCGCAATTCGCTCGACCATGGAATCGAAGATCCGGGCGCGCGGGCCGCGGCTGGCAAGCCCCCAGTGGCCCGCATCGGGCTCCGTGCCAGTCACCAGGCTGGTCACATTGTGATAGCAATCTCCGATGACGGGCGCGGGTTGGACGTGGAGCGCATCCTGGCGAAGGCCACGGAAAAAGGGCTGGTCGGCAATCCGGAGCAGCTTTCGCAAAACGACGTGTTCCATCTCATATTCGAGCCGGGGTTTTCCACGGCGCAGCAGATCACGGATGTCTCGGGACGCGGGGTGGGCATGGATGTGGTACGCAAGCAGATTCAGAAACTGCGGGGCCATATAGAAATTCACTCCACTGCAGGCGTGGGTGCCATCTTTACTCTCAACGTGCCGCTGACGCTTGCCATCATTGATGGCTTGGTAGTTGCGGTGGGCGCCGAGCGTTACATCGTGCCCTTGTTCGCGGTACGCGAGATGTTCCGGCCCGCCGCGGAGAACATCTTTACCGTGCAGAGCCGGGGCGAGATGGTCATGGTGCGCGGCAACTTGTTGCCAGTGGTTCGTCTGTACGGCAAGTTCGGGGTTAAGCCACGATCCGAGGATCCATGCCAGAGCCTGCTGATCGTGGCGGAAGGCGCCAGCCACCGATTTTGCCTCATGGTCGACGAGTTGATCGGCAAGCAAGAAGTGGTGATCAAGAGTCTTGGTGATGCTTTCAAGAATGTCGGTGGAGTTGCGGGGGGAGCTATTCTGGGCGACGGGCGAGTGGGGTTGATTTTGGACTTAGCCGGGCTGCTCAGGGCGGGCCATGAATAGCTCAGTCTGCCCAGAGGAATCTTCGAGCGGCCAGATCCGCCGCTTGAAGCCTCAAGAGTTCGAAGCGATTCGACTTCTTGCCTATAAGGAATTCGGGCTGGACCTGCGTCGTGGCAAGGAAGAACTGGTTGCGGCCCGGCTGAGCAAACTGCTGCGGCAGGGCGGCTTCACGTCATTCGAGGAATATTACAGGCACGTAACGAGCGACCGCAGTGGCAAGGCCCTGATCGGTCTGATCGACGCGCTCGCCACTAATCACACGAGCTTCTTGCGAGAGATGCCGCACTTCGAATTCTTGCGCGCGCAAGTGTTACCGGGTTTGCGGGGGCGAACGCGCGTCGATATATGGAGCGCGGCATGCTCCACCGGCGAGGAGCCGTACTCGCTTGCATTTACGCTTTGCGACGCGTGGGGCGCCGAGGCCTTCCGGAACGTGCGGATTCTGGCAACGGATATTTCCACCAAGGCCCTGGCGGTCGCGACGAACGCCACTTATCCCTCCCAACGCTTCGTCAATGACCTGCCTGCCGCCTGGCTGCCTCAGTTTTTCCTGCGGGGTGAAGGCCGCTGGAAAGGTTGGTACCGTGTCAAGCCAGGCGTCCGCGGCCTCGTGGAGTTCGCGCGGCTGAACCTGGTGGAGCCCTTCTCGCATGGCAATTTGTTCTCAGTTATTTTTTGCCGCAACGTGATGATCTATTTCGACAATCCGACGCAGGAACTCCTGATAAACCGCCTGGCGGAGTGTCTGGAGCCGGCCGGGTACTTGTTCATCGGCCACTCCGAGAGCCTCACGGGGGTGCGGCATTCACTGGCCTGTGTGCGGCCCGCGATCTATCAGAAGCCCGGCGCGGTCGCGAACCGGGGGGTGAAATGGCCAACGTAATCGTAGGGATGGCCGACTGCCGGGTCAGCAATTCCCAGGAACAAGTCCTGGTAACTTATGCGCTAGGTTCGTGCATCGCGATTGCCGTACACGACCCGGTGGCGGGGGTGGGTGGCTTGCTGCACTATGTGCTGCCGGAATCCCACATTTCGCCTTCCAGGGCTGGAGAAAACCCGTATATGTTTGCCGATACCGGCATTCCGCTCTTGTTTCGCCGCGCCTACGCGTACGGCGCCGAAAAGCAGCGTCTGGTGGTGCTGGCAGCTGGAGGGTCCCAAGTCATGGATCAAGAGGGCGTGTTCGATATCGGCAAGCGCAACTATCTCGCCATGCGCAAGATTTTATGGAAGGCTGGCGTACTGCTGCAGGGCGAGCACGTGGGTGGGATCCTCTCGCGGACCGTGCGCCTGGAAGTGGGTACCGGGAGGTTCTGGCTGCGCGGGCCAGGTTCAGCGGAAGAGGAATTGCGGCCAACCCTTGCCGCGCCGAAAGGAGTTCTCACGTGGCCTTTCGTGTCTTAATCGAAGATGATCCTTCCGCGATGCGTGCCTTCATCCGCCGCACCATTCAGATGTCCGGCATCGACCCAAGTGAGTTCGTGGAGGTCTCCAATGGTCGTGAAGCCTTGGACTTACTTCGCCCGGAAAGTGCGGACATCATACTAACCAATATCAACACGCCAACCATGGCCGGCGATGAACTCCTGCGCGCCCTCAAATCCGATGAGTTATTCGCGTCCGTACCGGTCGCCGTCGTCTCAACCGGCGGTAGTGAAAACCGCATTCGTCAAATGATGGCCTTGGGTGATCGAGAATGGACTCAGATGCTGGCGGCGGCCACCAGCGAGGTCCTGGAAACCACGTTCTTCGCCGGGATCTACGGGCCGGCACACGCCCAGCAAGCGGTTGTCGAGCGGCGAGTCGCACCACGCCTGCTCTTCAAGGGCTCGAGTTGCGGCAGTCTGACTTTGACTAGCTCTGCACCCGCGGCACGAACGCTCGCTACTAACTCTCCGGCGGCCGAACAGGATGACCCCGTTCCCGCCGCACAAATCGGTGCCATGCTTGGGAGTTGGCCAACATGATTTGCGGTTCGCTGCTCAGTCGTACTGAGACCGAAGGCCATTCTCCGCTTATCGACATCGGAAATGGCGGCTCCATGTGCGACACCTCACACCATAGGACCAAGCCTGTCATTGGCCGGGGCGACGGTACAACCGATCTCTGGCTTGCATTGGAGCATCATGCCGTCTGAAAAGAGAATTCGCGTTCTGGTCGTGGACGACTCCGCCATCGTGCGTAAGATCTTGACCGACACACTGTCCGGTCAGCCCGATCTGGAAGTGGTAGGAACGGCGCCAGACCCTTATGTTGCGCGAGATAAGATCCTGGCCCTGCAGCCCGACGTGCTGACACTGGACATCGAGATGCCGCGCATGGACGGCCTCACGTTTCTCAAGAAGCTGATGCACTTCCGGCCCATGCCGGTGATTGTGATCAGTTCGCTTGCCCAGGCATCGTGCCAGACGGCTATGCAAGCTCTGACTCTGGGCGCCGTCGAGGTCTTGGCTAAACCGGGTGGTCCCTACTCGGTCGGAGAGTTGCGCACGGAATTGGCCAACAAGATCCGCGCTGCGGCGGTCTCTCGCGTCCGCTGCGCCGCTGTTCCCGCCTCCCACAACGCGCCGCCCCATCTGCAGCTCGGTAGATTGGCGCCTTCGACGGTGATTGCCATTGGTGCTTCCACTGGCGGTACGGAAGCGATCGCCCAGATCCTGTCGCAACTGCCACCCGGCACGCCGGGCACTGTCATCACTCAACATATCCCGGCGGGATTCTCGCGTGCATTCGCGAACCGGCTCGACCAGATGTGTCCCTTACAAGTAAAGGAAGCCGAGAATGGAGACACGCTGGTTCCTGGGCGCGTGCTGGTGGCCCCCGGCGATCTGCATATGGTACTGCGCACCGCCGTAGACGGCTATCAGGTATTGGTGAAGACTGGCCCTCGGGTCTGTTACCAGCGTCCTTCCGTTGATGTGATGTTCAGTTCCGTAGTGGAAGCCGTAGGAGCTCGCGCTGTGGGCGTGTTGCTTACTGGAATGGGATCGGACGGTGCTCAGGGCTTACTCAAAATGCACCACGCCGGCGCCTACACAATTGCCCAAGATGAATCGACATGCGTGGTATTCGGGATGCCGAGAGAGGCTATTCGCGCGGGAGCTGCAGATCGCGTCGTGCCACTCCCGGGTATCCCGCAAGCCATCCTGGAGGCGGCCCAATCGCGCAGGGCTTGAGTGGCTCGGCACACGCGATACACGAGATTATAGTCAACGAGGTCTTGAGCTATCAACGGAAATCAGCAGCGACGGTACGCTTTGCGCCTGCCCCGTTTTGTGAGACAACCAGAGACACTTGTTGACCGTTTGCTGCCATTTCATTGTGACCCATCCTGGAATGGTTTTAGGATGGGGGCTGCCGCTGAAGCGGAGACGGGCCCTGCTCCTGGCGAGCAACCCGATCGAGGAATAGCCGGACGGAACTCATCGCGGAGGATGAGCATGGCGCGGTGTAAAAGCCGCGCCCTACGATGCTGCCCAGGGGTAGAGTTGGAGAGAAGGCGACGCCAGTAGCACTACCCAACACGGCACGCCTGTCCCGGCGCCCCTTTTCGAGACCGAACCTGCCTCCCATCCAAAGGATGCCTGGAACGGGTCTAGGCAGCGGGCTCTGGATGAGCGCCACCGGCAAATCGGTTCAGTGAAACGGCCCGGCGCGCTTTGCGCTCCTTCGTACCCCCGTCGGGCCACAGCCCAAACCCGTTGACGGCCCACGACTCCTAAATCTCCCCCGATTGCTCAATAAGTTGCAGCTTTCAACACTGTTCTCGCCCGCGGCCCCATGCTTTCCTGAAGGTGGATGACACCGTCACCGAAACAGTCACTCGCCAAAATCAATCGGCCAAGCTCCAGCGCGGAGCGCCAAAAAAAAGCTGGAAAGATGCATATTTTTGCACAAAAAGCGAATAAAAAGTGAACCAAACCGCCCCGTACGACCGCTGCCGATCACATACTGTTTCCGCAAAACAAACCCACCGGCCACGGCGGCCGAAAACGCCCTGGGGGGGGTGTGGCTTCGTTTGTTCAGAATCGATGTGTCCTTCTAACTTATTCTTCAAAAACAACTTGCAATCCGGAAAATCGCGGAAAATGAGCTCAGCCGTGTACGAGTTTTCCAAAACTGCGAATTCCGAAGCCCCTCGCCCCGGCCACCCGGGCTCCTGCACCAGCCACCTGCCGCCATCCACCAACCACGCGGCCAAAGGCCGCCTGCAACTGGCGCCTGCGGCGGTGCACAATCCCCCCCAGGACCCGGGTGGTGGCACAATGCGGCCTTTGAATGAATCTTCCTTCCGAAAAGCAGGATCTTCGCCTGAGCGAGCGGTTTCTGGCCTTCTTCACCATCCTGCCAGCCCTATCTGCCAGAATAAAGCCATGTCCCCCCGGAAGGCCGATATTCTGCCGGGCATAGCTTTGTTCTCCGGCCTCGACGCCGCCGAGATCGCCTCCCTCACCCAACTGCTGATCGAGCGCCGCTACGCCGCCGGCGACATGCTGTTCTGGGAAGGCGACCCCTGTGCCGGCATGTTCTTGATCGTCGAAGGAACCGTCAAGATCTTCAAAACGTCGCCATCCGGGCGCGAACTGGTCATCGGCGTCGAGTCGGGTCCCTCGTCCGTGGCCGAGTTGCCGTTGTTCGATGGCGGTCCCTATCCCGCCTCCGTGCGCGCCGCCACCAGCTTGGTCGTCTACTTCATCAATAAAGACGATTTCTACCGCGTTTGCCATGCCCACCCCGGCATCACCCTGAAGATTCTAGCCAAGGTTGGCGCGCGGCTGCGCCACCTCGTGGCCACGCTGGAGAGCGTCACCTTTGGCAGCGTCACTCGCCGGTTGGCGCGCCTGCTGCTCGACCTGCGCGACGAAGCCGGTCGCGATGAGTTCCCGTTGCCCGACACTCACCAGGAACTGGCCGCCCGCCTCGGCACTGTGCGCGAAGTGGTCTCGCGCAACCTCATGCGGTTCCGCGCCGACGGCCTGGTGCGCATCGAGGGCCGCCACCTGGCGATCCTTGATCGCGCGGGCCTGGAACGCGAGGCCTCCGCCGAGCCGTGAGCCTCATTTTCCAGGAGCCTTCCACACCCGGCCGCTGGTCGCGCCTGAAGAAGGAAGCCGGTGCCACGCTCCGTTACTGCATGCAGACCGAGGTGCACGTCTACGCCCTGGCCATGGCCGCCAGCGCCATGCTCTCCTTCTATCCGTTCCTCATTGTCATCCTTTCGTTTTGCCGCGATGTGCTGCACTGGCGCGCGGCCGTCGATGCCATTTATCTGGCCCTCAACGATTACCTGCCCGGCGACGTGGCCGCCTTCCTGAAGCGCAATCTGCCGGCCCGCGGCCCCTTCCAGCCCACGGCCATGGTGCTGCTCCTGATTACCGCCAACGGCGTGTTCGAGCCGCTGGAAGTGGCGCTCAACCGAGCCTGGGGAGTCGCCAGGAACCGCTCGTACCTCAAGAACCAGCTCGTGAGCCTTGGCATGATCTTTCTCTGCGGCGGCTTGGCCCTGCTTTCGCTGATCCTGACTGCCAGGAACAAGGAATGGGTCCAAGGCTTTGCCAGCGCCGGGCAGGGGCATCCGGCGAAGCTCGAGCTGTGGGTAAACCTGCTCATATTCAAACTGGCCGCCATCCCCGTGAGCATGCTGGTACTGTTCCTCATCTACTGGCTGCTGCCGAACCGCCGTATTCGTCCCGCGCGCGTCGCGCCAGCCGCCGTCGTAGTGGGCCTGTTGCTTGAGGCCATGAAATATGTTTTCCTCGTTCTCTGGCCGCTGCTGCGCGGCAGGCTGGAGCGCGAATACGGTGTCTTCCATAACTCGGTCACCATCCTGATCTGGACGTTTACCTCCGCCCTGGTCGTGCTGGCCGCCGCGCAGTGGATGGCCCGGAGCGAGGTGGATCATGACGAAGGATTGGCGGCAAACCGCGCGGGCTAGCGGTGCCTCGATTCCCGACCCCGACCTTGAGCGCATCGCGCCCGTGCTCGACGTGATGGAGTCGGCGTTCCGGCCGCTCGTAAAAACCCTGCGCTGGGAAGACGACCCGGCGGTGAGCTTCGCCCCTCCCACGGAGGACCCCGCGTGACCCTGTTGGAAATGGCCGCTGCCCTGCGGCGTAAAGAAGTTTCTTCAGCGGAGTTGACCGCTGCCGCATTGCGCCGCATCGGTCAGGTGAATCCCGCGCTCAACGCCATGCAGTTGGTCATGGCTGACTCCGCGCGCGAAACTGCCCGGCAGGCCGATGCCGAGTTGGCCCGCGGCTATGATCGCGGCTCGCTCCACGGCATCCCCATCGCCGTCAAAGATCTGTTTTGCACCAAGGGTGTGCCCACCACCGCGGGCTCGAAGTTGTTCGCCGGCTACGTCCCGGGCTACGACGCCGCCGTGGTCGAGCGCCTGAACGCTGCCGGAGCCGTGCTGATCGGCAAAACTGGCCTGCACGAGCTCGCCTACGGCATCACTTCCAACAATCCCCACTATGGGCCCGTCCGAAATCCTTGGGACCGCGAACGGATTCCAGGCGGCTCGAGCGGCGGCTCGGGCGCAGCCGTAGCCGCTGGCATCGTGCCCATGGCGATGGGCAGCGACACCGGCGGCTCCATCCGCATCCCGGCGTCTTACTGCGGCGTCGTCGGCCTCAAGCCCACATACGGCCGCGTGAGCCGCCACGGCGTGCTGCCCCTGGGATTCACGCTGGACCACGTAGGCCCGCTCACCCGCTCTGTCCGCGATGCAGCCGCCATCCTGAACGCCATCGCTGGCCACGACCCCCGCGATCACACCACGTCGCGCCGTCCGGTTGAAGACTACATCCCCGAAGCCGAGCCGTCGCTCGCCGACGTCCGCATCGGCATGCCTGAAAACTACTACTTCGAACGGGTCGACCCGGACGTCGCCTCCGGCGTGCGCCAGGCCTTTCGCGCCGCCGAGTCCTGCGGTGCCGCCATCGTACCGCTGCGCGTCCCAGACATCGCCGCCGTCAATACCGTCGCGCGCATGATCCTGCTAGCCGAAGCGTCCGCCGTGCTGGAGCCGCATCTCGATCGCCGTGCCGACATCGGCGCCGACGTCCTGTCCCTCCTCGACCAGGGCCGGCTGGTCTCCGCCACCGATTACATCAACGCCCAGCGCTTGCGCGGCGTGATGCAGCGCGAATTCGCCGCGCTCTGGAAACAGGTAGACTGCCTCTTCACGCCGTGCACCCCAATCACCGCCCCGCGCATCGGCGAAACCACGGTCACCATCGGCGGCGAAGACGAGGACGCCCGCCTCGCCACCACCCGCTTTGTTCGCGCCATCAACGTTCTCGGCCTGCCGGCCGTCTCGATCCCCTGCGGCGCTGATCACCGCGGCCTCCCGATAGGCCTACAACTCATCGCCAAGCCCTTCGACGAAGCCCTGCTCCTCCAGGTCGCCCAAGCCCTTCTGCCCGGCGAAGTCCCCGCCCCGCAAGTTCAGTGAGCCACAAGCCCCGCTGCGCGGAAACTCGTGCAGACCAAGTCGACTAACTTCTGCGGCGGCGGCTCCAGGTCCTGAAGCTTGTACTCGATTCCAAGCTGCTTCCACTTGTGTGCTCCCATCTGGTGGAACGGCAGCACGTCGACTCGTTCCACGTTGCCGAGACTCGCGGCGAACTCCGCGAGATGGTCGATATCCGCCGGATCGTCGGTCAGGCCAGGCACCAGCACATAGCGCAGCCATACGGGCCTCTTCAGGACCGACAACCGGCGCGCGAAGTCCAGCACCGGGCCAATCTCTGCGCCGGTAAGTTGCCGGTGACGCGCTTCGTCCCAGCACTTGATGTCCAGCAGCACCAGGTCGATGTTCTGCAGGTCGGCGTCCGTCAGCCGGTCACCGAGACAACCGTTGGTGTCCAGTGCCGTGTGAATCCCCATTGACCGCGCCGCCGCGAAGAGCTTGAGCACGAACTTGTGCTGCATCAGGGGCTCGCCGCCGCTGATCGTCAGCCCGCCGCGCATCGCTTTCAGCCCGTGATGGTACTTGCGCAGTTGATCGGTGGCCCGGGCAACCGGCACCGGAATGCCGTTGGTGAGCGTCCAGGTGTCCGGATTGTGGCAGTACAGGCAGCGGAATTGGCAGCCCGTCAGCCACGCCACCAGGCGCACGCCAGGGCCGTCCACGGTCGAACCGGTGGTGAACGAGTGCATGAATCCGATGTCCCCGGAGGCCACCGCCGCCCGGACGTCCGTC